>Ga0209712_10002452_pt1 | contig 15295 bp, 13 predicted proteins | sample ArcOceMetagenome_FD_187443 | JGI IMG/M metagenome (GOLD analysis project Ga0209712, IMG submission 187443) | Marine eukaryotic phytoplankton communities from Arctic Ocean - Arctic Ocean - Greenland ARC118M Metagenome (SPAdes) (version 2) | ecosystem: Environmental > Aquatic > Marine > Oceanic...
AATACCCCCAACTGTCCCTATTGATCATTACCTTGGTTCTCAAACCAACAAAATAGTACCAAAGTCCTATCTTATTATTCCATGCTAATATATTCAACGGCATAAGCCTGCTTTGAACACTCTAATAAATTGGAGGCAGGATATATGACCAAATTGAGCAGCATACTTACAAGTACCCTCGGTCCAGCCCCAGTCGTTCTCTCTCGCAAATTGGAGGCAGGATAGATGGCCATTTTCAGAGCGGGAGAATAGTACCGGTAGCAGTAGATGGTGTAGTTGCCACTTACTTTTGACATGGTGTACTTTTGGTGCATAATTTTTATAATATGATTATGGTGCATTGATGTTCGTACTTGTTTTCTAAAAAATGATATAACCAGGCGAAAATAATCCAGCATAAATAGATTCACATGATTGGTCTATGTCAAGCGAAAGAAAATATGGGACAGTTTAGAGGTAAGGCAAAAGGCACAACCCAAAACGAGGTAGATTGAACGATAGCATCGTTAGAAAGAGAACCACATGATAATAGACATGGACGCCATCAAGAGAACGCTCCCAATGTGTGCACCCACTTTATCATTTGCCCGTGACATGTTTCGAGAATTCACAAAAATCAAATCTTCACTTGAAATTGTCTCTTCGTCCTCCGGGCCAACGTATTTGTAGATTTCAGTCATGCCAGCATTACTCATCACGTAACTACTATCAGCATCTCCTTTTCTAGAAGCACCTGGGCTTCCTATCGCCAATGATTTGCCATCATCCGAAAGTGAAAGAGTTATACCAAAATAGCTCTTCAGGGACCCATCGCTCTTTATATCTTGACCAAGCTGGTTCCAAGTCGAATTCACCTCAACATATTCAAATATTTGAACTTTCTGGTATCGCTTCAAACTATCAGAGTTGCCTACTGCAACAATATTACCATCCTTTGATAAATCAATAGCATTGCCAAATGACATGAGGGGCCGATCACCTGTCAAAACTCCTAATGGTATCCATTCTTTTACAAGTTCGTCAAATCTGTATGTATGAACCGATCCAATACTTTGTTTGGTGATATTATCAATCACCACATCCGAATAGGGAGCTCCAACGGCAACAGTAAGGCCGTCTCGTGATAGTGCCAACGATTTCCCAGCAAAATCACCAGAAGACACAATGGCAATATCATCACCCATTTGCTGCCAATCTAGCGACGTTTCATCGAACTCATAAACTTTGGCAATGCCTCCATTCTCTCCACTGCTGCCTATGAATCTTTCGCTGGTTGCAACTCTTTGACCATTACCTGCCAAAGAGACGGCATCAATACTTGTGTTACTGGTTCCAGCTGCGATGGAAGACCCCACCAGATCCCATTGACTTTCATTGCCCAGTTTGAATATATCAGTCTGTCCAACTCCAAAGGAATACGACGATATGGCGAAAAAATCACCATTGCTAGAAAGGTCAATATCCATGATTGTCTGTGAAAATTGATCAAATCCTGATGGGGCCCCAATGTAGGTCCAAGTACCTTTATCCGCGTTGAGATCATATATTGTGAGATTGAAATGCAATCCGACTGCCAGTCGACTTCCGTCTCCCGCGTAGGCCAATCTCACACGGGCTCTCAGTGACCTGATCTTATATTCTAATCTGTGATCCTCCGGCCATTGCGCGAGCACTTTCTCATCTAGAATGGTTGCATTATGATCACTCTTGGAGTATAATGCCGTCTTGCCGTGAACGATCGAGCCTTGGTTATAGCTGTGAATTGCAATGCTATCTCCTTGCGCATTCAGTCTGATTGCAGAGCCTGAAAAATCGTTTTGATTCTCGCCATAAATTCTGGTGACCTTCTTCCAATCGTCAATAACACCATTCACACCGACAAGGAGGGCGAGAAACAGCAGTCTGCGAGGAGCAAAGAACAACATGTTCGTTTTGTTTGGGAGGACTGTATGATGAGGAATGTTTAAACTGTAAGATGAGAAGATGAGCCGTTGGCACTTCGCACTGAGCACTCTTGTGTTTTGTGTCTTGCAAGCGGCGAGGGTTCTGTTCACGATCGATGCATTTAGTCGTGCTGAGCGGAAAAGGCCTCATCTTGTTTAAAAGGTTTCAAATTTGCAAATTTGAAACTCCATCCAAGCAAGCATGAATGACTAATTTTATTCTGTGCTGTATGTTCAAAATCAAGCGGTTTAATGTTCGAATGATGTAGGTATGATTTAAAATTTCAATTTACAGATCAACTTCAGACCATTAATAGCGTAGATCTGATATGCTGCCATTTTTCAAAAAAATCGCTTGGTGGAATTGGGCCTCTCAATCTTGTAATCATTCCAATAGCTTCATCGATGCTAGCTTGCCTTTGCATTATGAGCAAATCCCCCTTCAACGCATGTAATTTTTCCCATATTATACTCCACTTTTCAAGCAGCTCATCCTTTGGCAATGATGAATATTTATCAATATCACCAATGCAAGGGAAAATTTCAGTCATTGTAATTACAACTTCGCCACCGAGGTGTTCATCAATGGATACTCGAGATCCTGAATCCGAAGTATGTAACTTCTCAAAGCGAGGAAAGCGTTTAAACCAGATTGGTACCAATACCTCTCTCACAGAATCCTTCTTGATCGGGGCTTTTGGCAAAAAGCCATGGGCTCTTGAATTATAGATGGCTACATCACTGGCACTATCATTTGCAGAGCGAATCAAGGCTAATACTCTACGCTCCTGATCCGGTAAAAGCCTTGCCCTCATTTCAGATATGGCTCGGGAACCTGAAATAGTGACCTGCCTAGTTGCATCTTGGTCTTCTTGAATATCTAGATTCTCATCAATAATCATTAGGAAGTAGTCGTCAGGATGACTGTCGACAAAATTGACCGCCCAATCATCAAAACCCCTGACATCCGTGTTGGTGGCCCCCTTGATATGTATCCGTTCTGCCGGGATACCAGCGTATAGAAAAAAACGAATCAGTAATTTACGTTGAATCTTTGAATCGTCAAGTGCAATGCCCCATACATTCTTTGGCATCTCGAAGTCTTTTTGTGAAATATTGGACATTGAGAGCATGTCATGATAAGGTGTAACTGGACATTTGAAAGTAAATACTGTCTTTTGCGGGTCAAACTGAGATGTAAAGGAAGAAGGTTAGGACACATGAAACACTTACAACAGCAAATATGATTTCCAATGATAATACGTGTACCAATCGATCATTTATGCTCACCTTGATTTCACATGCCCCCCCAAGCGTCTTTGCACATTTATGCATAATCCATGCTCCATCACCAGATGAATGTGAAGCACTCTGACTATCATCAAACACGCAGTGCATTGTTAAACGTCTTCGAGGAGAAAATACAATCTCAGATGCAATATCTCCCAGCTTCAAAATTTCTTCATGCCCAAGCCCCGGCGAGTTTATCACATCCATTGTCAGCATACCTTCTTCTCTATCCCACGTTACTGATGTGCAAACTTGTCCTCCCCGCTTTCCATATTTGCACGCATTACTGATAGCATTGCGATGGATGTACTTCAAGAGCTGCGTGTCCATCGCATATTCAGGAAGTGGATCTGGGCTAGTTGTAATCGGGAACCGCTTAATACTTTGGCTCCTGGAAGTTAGATTCATTGTGCTGTACAGAAGTTTTGGCAAATCAACTCTTTCAAGCTTTGGCTCATAAACTTCATGAATTACATCTCTTGCCATCGCTTCAGCAAGAATCGTATCAAGGATCTCATGAAGAGTTTTGTCGAGCTCAAAAAGGTAACGGGATAGGTTTTGAGGATCAGCGAACTTAGCGTTCGGCATTCTGTGAAATGCTTGAAGACTGGAAAGAGCCTCAGCCTTTGCGAAAGCATCTTTCGAGTCAGTTGCAACCGATTCCCGTAAACTGTCACAAAGACCGATAGCCGCCAAAAGCCCATTTTTCACTTCATGCCGGGTGAACCGATTGGCTGCTGCATCCTTCAGTCTCGCAGTTGTTTCACTGATAACCTTTTTCTCTGCTTCGAAACGCCTGAACCTTTCCGATATGTCTCTTACAACAATCAGCATTGCATTTTGTTCCATTCTCGTAATATTGGCCTCACAGCGAATAGAAAACTTATTTGATTTTTGCTTAGTACGTAGAAGTTCATGCATGAGAAGAGTTTCGTCTTCTTTTGCACACCATGCTCTGACTACCAAATGCGCCATTGATCCAATTTCTTCATCCTTGACAACATATTCTCCTACAATTGGACTTGACCTCCCCCTCATCAGATCTCCAAATTCCACATTGAAAATAGCTTTTGGCTTGAAGGCTCGCGCAGCAGAGACCATATCTTCAGCCTGACGTCTGTGATAAGGACGATAGTTCTCGAAGTGCTTCCTATCAAGTTCAAACGCAATTGCCTTTGCTTTATGCCCACAACTGGCGGGAGAGTAGATTTTCAGGAATGTTGGGCTAAGCATGGTTGTGACATCTCCATTGTTTCCTTTAACCGAAATGCAAATTACGTCACTTGAATTGTCCCACACAACTCCCATCATCTTTCGAAAAGGACGCTAAAGTTAGAGGCCCGCCTTCACGAAAGACTTTTCCAAACTATACACATTTCAAACTCACCTGCCTCAATTCTTCTAATCTACGCTCAGAACGGGCTCCTTTATCAAAGATGGTGTCATGTACATCCACGATAATTAGCATGTACACCGACTTGAATAATACATCAATGATACTTTCGCAGATCATTCCAAATCCAGTGGAATTTACAAGAGACGATTCTGGCATTATCATTGGACCACACGTGTAGATAAAGTATGCAACTACCAATACCGTCCACATAAAGGTACACGTTTTAAGTAGGCCGAGAGACAGCCTAGCCCAATGATAAAGCTCTTGCTCAGCGATAGTTGCACCTTCATCCATACTCTCAAAGGCTTTCTTTCGATAATACAGCCTGTGGAACATGGCAAAATAAAGAAGACAAGAAACGACCATACAAACAGTCCAACTGATAGGCCCTGGGCAGAAAGGGAAAAGCCATCCACAGAAAGTACTCAATCCTTGACACGACGCTAGAAAATAGGCAGGCATCAACGTCTCGTCCACCGTATTTAATTTCGCTTTGTTCTCGACTTGACCGATATTTAAATCTGCACTATCAACAGTAGAAGAGTCCTTTCCTATAGCCATAGATTCAATATTTTCATCGGTCCCATGCACTGCACCCAACATAGAAGTTAACCTACTCGATCTCATTTGTTCAGCTACTTTTGTCCCGTTGTTGTCATTTCTACAAGCCTCGGTGAGAAATGTCATGATAAACGCTAAAGGCGTCCACTCGCACCACCTCAAGAGGAAGACTCTAGTGCCCGATACCGGGTCAAGAAACACCGGCGTCGGAAAATTTGACATGAGCACATCAGTTATAAAAGCAACGCAATGAACAACGATTGCACACAAAATAGCTCCCGAGACATTTTTCATTTTTCCTCTTACAAAAAGCGGCAAAGCAGTTCCAAATACTGATGTTCCAATCAACATTGCAGCGATCATTGGTGCTTTTTGTTCAATCCCAGTCAAACGCTCAAGACTGTTGGTTCTATGCCCAATAAAAAAGCTCAGACAAACCAAGAGGAACCAAAGTGCCGCACCTCTCAGTGCTACTTTGCGGTAGACACGGTCAACACTTTCAATCATTGACTCAATGTTGATTTTATTGTTGACGTCAGATTTCATTTGATCGACAGTTAGGCCTTGGCGAGTCTGGTTCTCGTTTTCCTGGGCGATATTGCTATTATTTTCCGTAGGCACCTCTTCAACAGGGGGAACAATATCACGGATAAGTACCGGCTGCGGCTTATTCTTGCGATTCATATTCGTCTCTTTGTGGAATGAGACGCGTTTTTCAACTGCAATATTCCCTTCTGTTACTTGACCGCCCGAAGGATCGTTTTTGTTGATACAGAATACCGACGACGAAGGTGACCCCGACTGATCAAAAATTGACTCTGTCGGGTTGCCATGACACTCTACTTCGTTGTCAAAACGTACGCGAAGAAGAGAGTTTTGCTGTGCATGTGTTGGACTAAGATTTTCTAGTTTTTCTCTAGAATCGCCAGATGTTGTTTTTCCTTCAATCCTTTTACTTGTGCCTAAAGATGGATCAAGCTTAGCTTCATCAACTTTCCTCTTTTGCCCGCTGACTTGGGTCGGCGGTTCGGAAGATTCCATGTCTTTAGACTTCGCTAACGTTATACAGTTATAGTTTGAGGTAATGTGGTGTATGTGTCTGTTAATGCATGGAATGAGCGGGACAATCTTGAGTGCAGCAGGTACTGAGTGCTAGGTACGTACAATGTGTCTGCAGTTCGTCCATCCAATCAAGAAGAGATCAACAAAAACTTGAACCACCAATGAATCTGCTTGTTCGCCTGAGAAGAAGGCTGTTTTGCTGCTACCACCACGTCGTCACGTCGACAAAACAAGATTTTTTTAAAGGCAGTTTTGTGACATTTTGGAGTGAAATGTAAGGATTTACGGATTTACGATGTTCAATGTTATAAAACTCTCCAAAATATCCTACTGGTACGCTGGATTTACAATACATTTACTCACCGTAGAATTTCTACCTTGTAATGCGCTGATATATATACAACTTCCTCTTTCAAGTAAATAAAAAATGACAGCCACATAGATGTTGAGTGAAGCAAGAGAATTTGTGATAGTAGACTCAACTTGGAGTAGAGACAACTAGATGCAGCTTATCCTCGAAAACCGTCAACCGTGTAAATAACAACCAATATTTGATATTGGAACTCGGGGTTCCAAGAACGTTTACGACACCATTATTAATGCAACTGCAATTCTTTACTTATTATTAAATGCTTAAATAAAATGTTCATTTACTTTCTAGCTACACTAGTACTAGCCAATTGCGTTTACTGCGTGTCTTTTTTTCAAGAAAGATGGAGTTTACTCTCTTTTATTTTACTACTGCTGGTGCCGAGTTACTAGTACTCGAGTTTTGCACCTTCCAATTTCTTCTTCATTTTAAAATCTGCGCATGGATCGCAATGGACGAGGCCGTCTCCATCTAATGAAACCTTATCCGAATGGCAGCCGCACTTACTACCACAGGTGCAGCCAGTATATTTGCAACCTGAGTTGATACAAGGCTCTAATGGCGGGTCCTGAGATTTTGCAAATTCATTTTTTGCGTTTTGAATTGTTTCTGAATCCATTGTTATGTTCTTGATGTGAGATGAAGAAACAAAAATACAGAAATTCCGTAGGCCACCGGAGGAGCAGGTAGTACGCGAACGAGCAGTTAGTGAGCAATCTAATAATGTGTTGTGTGCGCGACTTGTGGTTACTGTACCACCTGGTGATACCGGGGGTACTATCGGGCATGTTACCGTACCTGGTATACCGGTAGGTAACCTTTTTTTTCTCCGCCTTCTCAGCTAACAAATTCAAAATATCGTTTGTCTGCTCTTGATTTCTTTCAGGGTTCCTATGCTGTCTCTAGTAGCAGAAGATAAGCATGTAATCAAGGTTGATATATTTCACAGTATCAAATATCAGCAGTACAGTAAGTTGTTTGGTTTTTAGATTTCGATCGACTGAAAATATGGTATTCCTTTTTAAGTTAATTTGCCGTCGGCACCCTTCAGGTCGTGCCCAACTGGAGGAAAAAAATCCCGGTCATAATGTGTCTTTCTAGTCACACTTGTGAGAGGGTTCGAATCCCAAAGTTCTTCACCTATAGCTTGTTTGCTATTTTCCACATAATAATTCAAGATTCGAGATGTTGCTGGGTTGCTAGCTTTTATTTTGCTTCCAGACGTCCGAGCGTCAAGTAGATGATCTTTCACATCGCATGCAAGTTTCTTTCCCAATTCAACTCCCCATTGGTCAAAGGAGTTGATGTCCCATATGAATCCCTGAACTGCAGTTCTATGTTCATACAGTGCTAGCAATTGACCGCAAGAGTATGCTGTAAGCAATGGTGCGAGCAATGAAAGACTCGGGCGATTACCCTCAAACGTACGATGAATAATCAGATCTTCGTCAACTCCTTCGGCTCGGACTTCGTCTGCTGTCTTCCCATTTGCGAGTGCATCAGGCTGGGCAAAGAAATTTGCCATCAACTCATCGTGGGATGAGAGGGACTCGCCGTCAATGCATAGATCATGTTGACTCTGAAGGAAACCAATAAATTCACATGGGACTGTTTGGCCCATATGCAATAATTGAAAGAATGAATGCTGTCCGTTGGTTCCTGGTTCTCCAAAGTCTACTTCACCCACAGGATAGTCAATAAGAATGCCATGTTTGGTAGCTTTCTTCCCGTTTGATTCCATATCTAATTGCTGAATGTGTGCGGGAAGCTTCAGAAGTGCTTCTGCGTAAGGAATAGTTGCTCTAGCATTATATCCCAAAAAAGACATGTTCCACACTCCCAACAAACCCATAAGTACAGGTATATTTTGCCGAAGTGGTGCATTGATAAAGTGCTCATCGACGGAACGTGCTCCCTATAGAATTTTGCAAATATGAGTGTGGTAAATGCAAATAAGAAATATTTCGTCTGTTGAACGTACCAGCAAGAACTTTTCAAATAGATCAAATCCGTATAGAAGACTAATGGGAAGACAACCGACTGCACTACAAACACTGTATCTGCCTCCAACCCAATCCCAAAACCTAAAAAAGTATTTCTCCGTATCAATTCCAAACTCTTTAACTCTCTCAGCACTGGAAATGGAAGATGCAGCCACCATATGTTTTCTGACAACTTCTTTGTCATCACCCATAAAGTCCCAGAGCCACTGTCTGGTCGTCCTTGCATTCAGCATGGTCTCTGCTGTAGTGAACGTCTTGCTTACAATAACTATAAGAGTTTCTTCCGGATCCAAGTCTGCACACGCACGCTCAACGTCCACTGGATCGACGTTGCTCAAAAAGCGCAGTGTGTAGCCCAAACTCTTGTTGATACCCTCCGGTTCTGTTTTGAGACATTCGTGCAAAAATTCAGGTCCTAAATAACTTCCTCCAATACCAACCGAGATAATGTTTCTCAATCTCTTTCCTGTGAACCCACGAATCTCTCCGGATCGGACAGCATCAGTAAAGTACTTTATTTGGTCCAAAACATCCCAAACTTCATCCATAACGTCTTCACCATCAACAATTATTCTTTCTTCTTCATTTTGATCGCTGTTCCTCTCCGCCCTCAAAGCAGTGTGAAGAACGGCTCTATCTTCTGTCCAATTGATCTTTTCTCCAGTCACCATCGCGGTGATTCTCTCTTTGAGGTGCTGTTTGTCAGCTAAATCAAATAGTAAATCCATGGTATCCAAAGTCACTCTCTGACGAGAATAGTCAAGATATAATCCATCATGCTCAGCAAACAGTTCTTCGCTGCGCGCTTCATCTTGTAAAAGGTCTCGAAGGTGCGTCTGCTCAATATACTCTGCATGCTTCTCTAATTTCTTCCACTCTTGCGTGCTTGACACTAGTTTTTGCTTCTGATCGTCTGGAGGGATTATGTGTGATAACAGCTTCGACATTGAATTCTGTTTATGGTGCTGATGCGCATGGGCGTGACTATGATTCTGATCAGTTGCATCACTGCTGAGATTAACAGGAACCTGTTTTCCTTCAGCATTTGCGTTTTGGATGTTCAATTGTGTCTGTTCAAAAGATTCATTCTCAACGTCGAACGGTCCATTCTCTAACCCCTGGCCACGTTTGCTATTGTTTGCACTTCTTCTGCCCTTTTGCGATGAGTAGAGATAGTCTACAGAATGCTTTCTTTCGTGGGACAGTAATCTGATGCTTGATAACGAAGGTGCAATTGTAAAGCTGCAAAACAATGAAAGCGTTTGTGAGAAGTATGTCTTTGGTGCCATTGCATACAGTTTCTATCTCATTTACGGCAACAGTCTTTACAAAATGTGCTTTGCCTCGCTCGAGATTTAGGAGCGTGACATATGAGTGCCAAAGACGTGAGATTGCCTGTCAAGACGTCAAATTCCTGTCATGGTTTGACATGATACAACGAATTCATAGTTGCTTACCATTGAGCTCTCTCTGAAAACAGCGATATTGCTCCAAATATTAGGCTTAAAGCTAACTTTGATTTTCGTGTATCTTTCCTTCTTGTTGGCATTAATTCCTTCATTTTGATAACGAGGTGCACTAATGCCTCGGTGGTAGTTTCTATTATGCCGTTGCGTTGGAGTTGAAGAATTGAATCTGAAACGCTCAGAGCAAGCACTGGGTTCCGCGGGAGGCGCACTTCGGCTATTTTTTTGGACCGTGGAATTAATTGTACGTGATCTATTCTACTTGAACTCAAAAAGATTCGGTCTTCTCAATGTCACCCAATGTTTCGTGGAGGCTTGGTGGAGGCAACGCAAAGATCATCTTTTTATGAAGGGCGATTAGGGTAGGGTTAGGATACACAGGTTACAAGGTGATGCCGTAACTGACGCCGACGATCGACGACCACCATCATGATGTAAATAGTAAATACAAGACACACATCAAACTACTATTTGTTGTAACCAATAAGAAAAACACAACAAACAACAACACAACATTTGGTGCAACCAAGCAGTCTGCATTTAATATGAGAGTGGTGCCCTCCCAACTCAGAATACACTCATTTTCCACCACTGCCTTAGCAATATCAACGACTATGTCATCCTCTCAACAACCGCTTCGAAGCTCAATAGATACCAATCCTGCTGCATTTTTTGATGCACACAATCATGTTCATTTATCAAAGCTAGGAGGAATTCAACCTCTTGCACCAGAGGAGGTACATCTGCATTTAAAAGATCAAAACATGAAAAACAAAAAAGCGTTGGAAACATATAACTTTGATGACGGCGAGATGAGTGCGAGTATTTCATCACATGCTGAGTCTATCTTAAATGCATTCTCGTCAGACGAGAATACGGTTGCACGAGAGTCTTATGTTCACATTGGAGGAATTGCAATAATGTCAACCCAACCGCGAGATTTCCCTGTTGTCAAACAATTGGCGAAGGAGCTTCATATTAAGAGGCTTGGAATGGATCTTAAGGATGGCACTGGTATGCACGTTGTTCGGTGTTATGGTGTCCACCCCTGGTTTCTGAAACAAGGAAATGCTGATTTTGCAGTCGCCAAGGAAAAATACTCAGATCTATCGCAAAATGTCCCAGCGTGGCTTTCCTATCTAAAATATAATCTTGAAGCTGACCCAAGTTCACATGTAGGAGAGATAGGTCTAGATGGTGCGAGGTATGACATTGATCCATTGACGAATGAAAAGGTGCTTGCAGCTACGATTGAATCCCAAATAGAGGCATTTGAAGCTCAAATGCATCTGGCAGCCGACTTAAAGCGATCAGTATCTGTTCACGCAGTTCAATGCTGGGGACAATTAATGAACTCCATAAAAAGCATCAAGATGACAAGGATGAAAATGAGAAAAGACAAAAATATTCTGCGAAAGCAATTGGAGAGGGAGATGTTTTTATCTGAAAACGAAGATGAGAGAAATCTTATCGCCGAGAGACTCAAAGATGCAGAAGACGATTTCTTGGTTTTACCACCTAAAATATACTTCCATGCGTTTGGTGGCAAGCCAGCAGTTGTCGACCAACTGGATGCAATATGTAGGGAAAAGTCTATGCCATCTTACGTAACTGAAACCTTCTATGGATTTGCTCCAGTCGTTAATTTTCGATCACCGAAAACTGAAAATGTAATGCATAAAGTGGGCATTGGAAGGCTCGTTCTCGAGAGCGATTTGGAGGACTTCAACGGAGTCCGCAGCGACTTGAAGACAAGTGTAGAATTTATCGCACGGGTATTTGAGATAGAAGAGGATGAAGTTTTACGACGGACCAATGCAAATGCTAGATATATCTACGGTTTCAGTCATGACAACTAAGACACAGAAGATATGGTTCTTAGTTGTCAGTAATCACCCATCAGATTCAACATTATTGCGACTTTGTCGATCCCTAGTTATACTTTTTTTGTCGGTATACGGAACACATTCAAGGTGTACGCGCAGAACGTGTAGTAACCAATAATGCTTGTAATCTCCACCAATACACTATCATTTCCCAAAATGTGTTTTGCTGCATTGTATCTATCATCGCATACATGAGATGTATCGAGCAGCTCCGCGGCGAACATAATGATCTGCTTCTCTCTGCCATTATCACATAACGGAACCATTTGGTTTTGCACAGCTTGGGTACTGAACTCATCATCTCTCGGAATGCTCTCAATTAACTGCATTGTTATCCCAGCCTTTAGCGATTCCCCAACATGTATATCAAACTCCGCGTGACTTTTGTGCTTTGCACCTGTCAGAAGTATCACCAATTCGCTTTCTCGAAACGATAATGAAGTACCATAGCGACATGCTTGGCCTAAATGTTGTGCTGGATCTGCAATTTTGGGAATAGAGAGCCAAGGGCCGAATGGTCCTGATATTCCTGTTCGCGGTCTGGATGCAATGATTGAGTTGTAAATATCTCTTTGGGAATCAGTCATTTGAGATTGATCTGGTCCATTGTAACGTGGCGTGAACGTGTGTGATGTTTGTTTGTAGCTGGGTGGTTTTCTTTCTGTTGATTTCATTCTATTATCTGTACATTCGAACATGCGACCAGCAGTATGTATGAAGTCAATAGCTAGCCTTGTACCGGTATTTGGTATTTGAATAGCTAGCGTACCGTACGACGACAATAGATGACGAAAGAGCGCACACTAATAATGGTTAAAACACTAGTAGGACAAAACATAATCCGAACAACTCATTTTGAGATGTTCGAAGTTCGAATGTGCCCACCAATGCATTTCGACAGATAAACTCAACTGTCGAAGTCCATCAACGTCGACGAACTTGATCGTGCTCTCATAAATGTCAATCTGATACAAATCAAATCACACCAACGCCCATAAAACACGCATATAAAATGGCTGAAGAAGGAAACACTATCGTCGTCGATACCGTGAACTGTGACGATTACTACACCAGTGCACCAGTGCACCAGTGGTAACAGTGCAATTAGCTAGCGCAAGGTATTCATTCTTCTAACCGAGGTGTTCCATTTTACTATCTATAGATTAGCCAGGAAGAAGGCCGCGTCACTTTCGACCGCGAGGCTGCATGATATCAAAACTAGTTAAAGATGCATTGGGCGAAGACGACGGCGAAAACGAAATCCAACTGCCATAAGTCAGAACTCAAGTCCTTGAGAGAATTTCCGAATACGCAAATCATTACAAGGAAGAGGGCATGACCCCAATCCCAGCTCAAATCAAATCTGCGGACTTGAACGATCATGTTCAAGCGTGGTACGCGGAGTTTGTCAATATCGAGCAATCTGATCTTTTTGAGATGACTATTGCTGAGAACTTTATGAATAGAAGTTTGTTTCAACAAAATCAGCGGAGGCTCATTTGAGGCATTTTGTAGTAACACAATTCACAGCTCTATCCTAAAATGTTCTGAGGAGTGCTTCTACCCATGAAATCCATTGCACAAGGCACTAGTCGCGCAGAAGTACTATTCAAATATTGCCGATAGGAAATTTGAAGGTAAGAAATGAAACCCTCGGCTAGCCCACAATCTGATGTTAATTTTGATAACGTGTTACTCTAAACAAGTGCCGAATGCGTAAATGTTTCATGGTTCAAAATTATAAACTCGTGGTCGTGGCCAAGGGGAGATCTTTGTAGTAGTCGCGTTGAACCCACAAAATCATCCTGTAGTGCACAAATTGCCAGGGGCGACGTAATATTTCAATATTCTTGCTAGCGAAACTCTGGATTTGCTGGACGGACCAGCGAGCGTTCGTATGTTTCATTGACAAATGCATAATTGACTGGGGAAACGTACGTAGTGTAGTACACAACACAAGCCGTCTTAATCCTCCTCGTCAAAGTTCACACTTCGTAACACTTCCAAAGCATTTAGGAAATCCTTGTCCATAGCATCAATACCATCTTCGTCTTCACCTCCACCATATCTTGGTTCGTATGGAACATAGTCGCCTATTCTTTTGATAATTACATCCGAACTGGGTTTATAATCTCCTGGCACTACCGTCAAAATATCTCTCAGAGACCTATCCACAATATCCAGCGTGAAGAGACATTCAAAAGGTTCAAACAAGCCGATGGAATTGTACAACTCAGCCAAACTTTCTTGTGCATCAGCTTTCGCTCCACACTGCCTCCAAGCACACGAACCCCAATCAAAACCAATTTCCTGTCGCACATCGATTGAGAGGAAATCTCTCGCTTGCTGCAAGACACCACAACTGTACTGAAGCTCTGATGTCAAGACTGGCTCTCGCAGAATTTGTGCCATGGTTTCCCATTCATACTCTTGGGAGATGTTCTTGAGCACGTTGATCGTTTCGAGCGCACGAATCACATTGTCAACTGAGTCAATAACGTCTTCTTTCGTGACCACCTCTTTCTTCCAATTTGGTACTCTCGACACTCGATGCTCTAACATGATTTCATTGTAGGAAGGAATTGTTCTAGTAGAAGTGATATCTTGACCAATAGAATCTCTCGATGTTAGATATGTATCTTGGTACCATCCATCAGATCTATCTGCCGCACCTCTCCCCATTCCTCTCGTAGACTGTGTCATGAGCTGTATTATCCCAGGAACCTGCCTGTTATCATTAGAACTCATCTCTGTTGTTTCAGGATAATTTCGAATAGTTGACGACAAGGGCTTGAGATAGGTGCAGTCGATCCCTTCCCACAGTGTGAGCACGGATGCAACGAGCACGCAGGAGGCCAAGTGTAGAATAACTTTCGATACATCATCTTTAGTGCGTGAGTTGTTTACCTCTATATCCTCAATGATTCCAGTTGATTTTATCCGTAATATTGTGGACTTGACGACATTGGGATGCTGGCTTCTAATTATCACGTTCCTTCGTACATTTGGAATCTGAAGGAAAGATGACGATTGATGGAATAGGGATACAAAAAATGAAATTGCCAAGAGAATACGCCAAGATATGTGTGAATCAAGATATTGTTGGAATGCTTTCATTGTGGAAATTGAAAATGGATTGATAACAAAGTGTCAATATGAAGGAACTTTTTCGTGTAGCCTGTGTTCTCTGTGACGATGAGCGATGAGTGATGAGTAAAATGGGAGTGCTAACTGCTGAGTGATAACTGAGTGATACTACTTGTGTGATGTGATAAATGATGGTTGATGGTTGATGGTTGATGGGTGATTGATTGATGG
>Ga0209712_10002453_pt1 | contig 15293 bp, 10 predicted proteins | sample ArcOceMetagenome_FD_187443 | JGI IMG/M metagenome (GOLD analysis project Ga0209712, IMG submission 187443) | Marine eukaryotic phytoplankton communities from Arctic Ocean - Arctic Ocean - Greenland ARC118M Metagenome (SPAdes) (version 2) | ecosystem: Environmental > Aquatic > Marine > Oceanic...
GACAATAAAGTATACCCTAATAGACCAAATTTAGGCACGAATAGAGCGTACAATAAAGACAAGCTCAATGATGATAATAAAATGATCAATGCGACGGCTGTCAGTGGTCCTGTCATTTATCGAGGATCGACCATGGAAAAATTCTATGGTCATGCCTTTACCCCTGAACCCGCAGGAAACTTAGTTAGTGCCATTAAAATAACGGAACAAGATGGTTTGATAGATGGCCAGCCTTTCTATCATAAACAAGAGTTTCTGACTTCTACAGATGAACGCTTTCGTCCAGTGAATACTTACACAGCACCTGATGGCAGTTTATATATCGTTGATATGTATCGTGGAATTTTGCAAGACAGGTTTTATTTAACTCAATACTTATCAGAGTATATTTTAGGTAAAAAGTTAGATAAAGGTGTGCATTTTGGCCGTATTTACCGAATAACTGACTCAGCTAATGTGCTTGAAAAAAACACCAATTTAGCCAACTTATTAAGTGTTCAATTAGTTGCGAATTTAACGCATTCAAACAGTTGGCATCGAGATACCGCAAAACGACTTTTAATTGAAGGACAAGATCTATCCATCCTGAATCAACTTAATGAAGTAGCCTTAACTGCTTACCAAGATCACCATAAAATCAATGCCCTCTGGACATTAGAGGGACTTAACGCCCTTAGTGAGCCTTTACTCAGTTTGCTAATCTCCAAAGCATCGGTTTCAAATAAGCTTAAAGCTCAGGTGATTGAATTATCAACGCAACTCTCCAAAAAACAACAATTATTATTTGTTGAAACCTTAATAAAGAAAAATATGGCTCAAACGTCATCGTATGAAGTTGCAATGTCTTTAGCGGCAACACTCGGTCAATTTCAAACAACAGCAAGTGATCAGTTATTAGTGACTTTAGTCAGCCATTGGCAAAAATCATCAACCATCGCCAGTTTAGCGCTTACTGGCTTAAATGGTCGTGAAAGCCACTTTATTTCGTTAATTTCAAATAACAAAAGCCAAAAGAAATTACTCTCATTGATTTTGCCTCCTAAAGCTAAAGAAGAAATTGAAACGCACCTGAATAAAAAAGATTATCAAACCTATTTACGTGGTAAGAATATATATAAACGTGCCGGATGCGGTGGTTGCCACGGAGAAAATGGTCAAGGACTCGACTTTGCGGGTCCGCCACTTGCGAATAGCGAATGGGTAACGGGCAATTCAGAACGTTTGACAGCCCTTCTACTTCACGGATTAATAGGACCGGTTAGTGTAGCAGGCACGCTATATAACCCAGGCATAGAGATGCCAGGGTTAAAAGGTAATAACAATGTCAGTTTGGCTGAGATCAGCGCTTTAATAGGTTTTTTAAAAAATAGCTGGGGTAACCAAGGTAACTTCTCGACAATCGAATCGGTAAATAATGTACTTGACGCTACTTCAAATAGAAGATCTGCTTTTACTGAAAAAGAACTTCTTCAGCAATTTAAATAAAAATACAAGTAAAAACACAAATATAGGTTCAACCTCGCAAATGAATTTTAAAATGAAACAACAATTTCCTCTGAAAATATTTTTTCCTAATACTGCAATGCTACTTTTGACGACATTGCTTTGCACTTCGCAGTTATTAGCTCAAGAATCTCTAACCTCAAGAGAAATATCAGCTGAACATAAAACTCTGTTAACCGAAGTGATCACCGTTACCGGTACACATATTGCTGATACCAGTAATCAAGAACGCTTAGCTAAAGTTGTTATTAATGCTGATGAGATCGCCGCACTTGCTCCTAATAGTTTTGCCGATGTTTTACGTGGCGTGCCCGGTGTTGATATTAGCGAACAAGGTGGACTCGGTGGCCTTACTTTCTTATCGATACGTGGTGGAGATCCAAACTTTGTCACTATTTTAATTGATGGCGTTAAAGTTAACGACCCAACCAATAGCCGCGGCGGTGCTTTTGATTTGGGTACGTTAGATCCAAGTTTAATTGCACAAGTTGAAATATTTTATGGTAGCCATTCAACCGTTTTTGGCAGTGATGCACTATCAGGGGTTATTAGTATTCAAACTAAAGGAGTAGAAGAAGGCAAGCTTGGCACCGTCAGTTTAAAAACGGGTAGTAATAATAGTTTAGGGGGCACTTTTCATCTAGGTACTTTACTTGCCGATTTTGCACAATTAAGTATTTCTGGCTCTGTTCAAGATGGTGATGACAGTTATTTTGGCGATAGCTTTAAACGTCAACAAATTATTACGTCTATAAAGTCAACTCACTTAACTGATAAAAAGTGGGAATTAGGTTTGTTTTTTACGGATGGGGAGTCTGCTACGTTTCCTGAAGACAGTGGCGGCGACAAACTTAGCGTGATCCGTACGCCTGAAACACGTGATTATCAACAAACCAATTTTAATGCAAACCTGCAGCATCAATTCAATAATGCATTAAGACTTGATTTAAAAAGTGCGTGGTCAGAGCGTAAAGAAGATATTTCAAGCCCTGGAATAGCACCAGGTATGCTCGATGGTGTGCCAGCTATTGATAGTATTTCAAACTATCAGCGTGTTGATATCAGTACGACAGCTAGTTACCAATATACAAATAATATTGCAATAGCACTTGGTGCCGCTTTTGCTGAAGACGATGGCGGTATGGTCAGTATAATTGATTTTGGTTTTCCAGCTCCAGCCGATTATATGTTACAACGTACCACTGAATCAGTTTTTGCCGAAGTAGGTTATGATCCAACAGAAAGCTTAAACTTCACCATGGCACTCCGTCATGATGAAACGGATGGGAGTAATGAATCAGCAGACATAAAGGTAAGTACTCATCGCTTTATTTCTCGTTATCATTTTAATTCAACAACTGACATTTCAATGCAATATAGTGAAGGGTTTAAATTGCCCAGCTTTTTCGCTGTCGGTCATCCCTTTGTAGGTAACCCGGAATTAAAGCCTGAATTAAGTGAGAACTATGACATCACATTAAATCATCAACTACTCAATAATAAGCTAACAACGACAGTAAGTCTTTATCAAAACACCTTCACTGATTTAGTCGATTTCGATCCTATAGCCTTTATTAATGTTAACCGTTCAAAAGTTGAAGCAACGGGGGCAGAATTATCTTTTGCATATAATGCGAGTGATGAAATCTACATATCAGGTCACATTACTTACAATGAAACTGATACTTTTGACTCCGACGTAAAGCTGCGTCGTAGACCAAAACTTAAAAGTGGCCTCTTGATAAACTATCAGCCAACAGATGGTTTATCACTAAATGCGCGTATAACATTCAATGATAATTACTATGACAGTTCAATTCCAACAGGCCTCGTAAAAATGGACAGTTATCATCGTGTAGATTTATCAGCGGCTTGGTCTATTAGAGAAGATATAATACTACGCTTTAATGCTAATAACCTGTTAGATGATGCTTATGAAGAAGCTGTTGGTTTTAGCAATATGGGGCAAAGTTTCACAGTGAGCATCTCTAAAGGTTTCTAGTTTCCTCATATATATCGTCACTCTCTCACATCCATATGACCGTGATATACAGTACATCCTGTACATAAAAAAGCCTGTGTTCAACGAGAAAACAGGCTTTCATAATAATTAATAAATGATCAGCTAAGTTTACTGATTTTACTAAACCTTTCTCGAGTCTTAATAGTTTGATTTCGAGCAGCTTCGACTGCTTCAATTTCTGTCGCCTTTAAAATACCATCAATCACGCGCATTAAATGTGAGCGCATTAAGCTTCGAGCAGCTTGAGCGTCATGGGCTTTTAACGCTTCATATACTTCTCTATGTTCGTCAACAGAAGGTTTTACTCCGCTATTTCGCACTTTTTCATACATACGTTTAGTCAATGTAGATCGTTCGCGTTCATCCCAAAGATCTTCGATAACGGAGGTAATGGCGCTGTTATTTGTTGCCTGTGCAATGATCATATGGAATTTTTTATCTGCTGCTTCGTGCGTATCCATGTCATTGTTATTTTCGCACGCCATTTCATCTAAAGTTTCAGCAAGAGATACTAACTCTTCATCAGTGATCATTGTTGCAGCAAGTGCCGCAGCTTCGCCTTCAAATAATGCTCGCGCTTCTGTTAACTCAAACGGGCCAACATCTTTATCAGAAAATCGGCATTTACCTTTACGATTTTCAATAACGTAAACACCAGAGCCCATACGAACTTCTACAATACTTTCTAATTCCAGCGCTATTACAGCTTCGCGTATTGTTGGCCGACTGACATTAAACATTGCAGTAAGATCTCGTTCAGCGGGTAAACGCATACCAGCGGTATAATCACCCGATTCAATTAAAGAGACTAATTTTTCCGCCACTTGTTGATAAAGGCGTGGTCCCCTACCTGATGACGTCATAAGTTTTCCTTTCCATATTCATTTTTTATTATCAAACCAAACTGATCCGCTAAGAATTTTAATTATAATACACATTGAATAAAATTGGAATGACCAGTTTATTGATAGTAATCAAAAAGAAAAGTCATTCAAAGGTATATCTGTAGTTCACAATAAATATATTGCGTATTTATTATTAGTTACCTAGAAATAGCTATAAAAAGATATTCTCCTTAGCATTCAATATTTCTCTTATATCAACTTGATGATCTTAAGTACGAATGTTATTGTTCAAACTGGACAGGCCAATTATGACAGCGCCACCTAAAGTGGCCTGGTCATATTAAACAGCTCTAAAGGGAGCCTTTGATAATGAGACTAAGAGTAAAACACCTTGTCAAAACTGTGTTTATCGCCGCATTAAGCTTGATTTTATACGGGTGTGGTAAAGACGATGACCATGTTAGCTTAAAATTAGCGCATGGTTTAGATACCGGACATTCCGTGCATAAAAGTATGGTTTTCATGAATGAACGCCTAAAAGAACTTTCTAATGGCACTATGGATATAGCGATATACCCAAGTGGTCAGTTAGGTTCCGAGCGCGATACCATGGAGCTTTTACAAATAGGCTCTCTCGCTATGACTAAAGTTTCAGCCAGTCCAATGGAAAGCTTTGTCCCTAAAATGAAAGTGTTTTCTATTCCTTATATTTTTCGCGATGAAGAGCACCTTTGGAAAGTATTAAATGGAAAAATAGGTCAAGAATTGCTTGTTGAAGGCGAAGCGGTAAGGTTGCGTGGTTTAGCCTATTACGATGCAGGTAGTCGTAGTTTTTACACGCGTGACAAACCTATACGTACACCGAAAGATCTTGAAGGTTTAAAAATTCGCGTACAGAAAAGTCAAACCTCTGTTCGTATGGTTGAAGCTTTAGGTGGCTCAGCAACTCCTATTTCATTTGGTGAGCTTTATACCGCGCTTCAACAGGGAGTGGTTGATGGCGCAGAAAATAACCCGCCAAGTTTTTATCTTTCAAAGCATTATGATGTTGCGCGTTTCTATACCCTAGACATGCATACCAGCGTACCAGATCTGCTTTTAATGTCTGGTCACATATGGAACAAGCTAAGTACAGAGCAACAAGGTTGGCTACAAAAAGCAGCACGCTTATCAGTTCCTTTCCAGCGAAAATTATGGAAAATATCATCTGATGCGGCTCTAAAAGCGGTTGAAGAAGCCGGAGTGACAATTATTCAACCCGATAAAGCTGCATTTCAAGATGCCGTAAAAGGCATGCATGACAGTTATAAGGGCGAACCTGTTTATGAATTAATGCAACAAATTGCCGAGATTAAATAAGGGCTAAATAAAGGTTAAGAAAGGTTAAGAAAGGTTTATAAAAGATGATAAAAATAATCGATAAAGTATTAGCCATTACCCTAGCTATTTTAATGGGCTTAATGGTAGTTGATGTAACTTGGCAAATATTCACTCGTTTTGCCACAGACTCGCCCAGTAGTTGGACAGAAGAATTAGCGCGGTTTTTGCTAATTTGGATTGGTTTACTCGGTGCTGCGTGGGCCTACAGAACAAGAGCACATTTAGGGTTAAGTTATTTGGTCGAAAAGCAAAGTGCCGCGCTACAGAAAAAACTTGCCATTTTTTCTTACCTAGTTTCTGCGCTATTTGCAACTTCAATAATGATATATGGCGGCTCTCAGCTGGTCTTATTAACCTTAGAGCTTAAGCAATTTTCTGCATCTTTGGGGATAAAAATTGGTTACGTTTATATGATCATCCCGATATCAGGTGTATTAATTACTATTTATGCTTTAGATTTCATCCGAGCGACCTTAGCTGGCGAAGTTTATATTCCACCTCATCTACAAAATGATGACGATTCAATTGTGACAGGAGAATAGCCCTTTGGATATTTCAATTTTAGTGCTCATTACTTTCTTCATTATTCTACTTTTTAGTAATGTTCCTATTTCAATCACCATTGCGTTAGCAACACTGGCTACGATGTTAGTCACCATTGATCCTACTCCTGCACTGACCACGATGGCTCAGCGCATGGCCGGCGGAATTAATGGCTTTGCCTTACTCGCCATTCCTTTCTTCATTCTATCGGGAATTTTGATGGGACAAGGGGGGATAGCAAAACGTTTAATAGAATTTTGTAAGTCTCTTTTGGGTAGCTTACCAGGCGGTTTAGCGTTAGTAAATGTTATATCAAGCACACTGTTTGGTGCGATATCAGGATCCGCCGTAGCCGCTACCAGCGCTATCGGTGGCTTTATGATCCCCGCAATGAAAAAAGAAGGTTACGATCCCGCCTTTTGTGCAGCCGTAACCGCGACTGCTTCAACCACAGGGTTACTTATTCCCCCCAGTAATATTTTAATTATTTATAGTTTAGCCAGTGGTGGTGTTTCAATTGCCTCATTATTTATTGCCGGTTATATTCCTGGCTTATTAGTTGCTTTTTCGTTGATGGTTGTCTGTGCTATTTACGCCAAAATAAATAATTATCCAGTAGGAGAGAGGTCTTCTTTTGGTAACATAGTCCGCACAGGTTTTGATGCCTTACCAGCACTGTTTTTGATCTTCTTAGTGATAGGTGGAATATTAGGCGGAATTTTTACCGCGACAGAGGCTGGTGTTATTGCCGTGCTTTATTCGCTGCTGTTATCAGTTGGTGTTTACCGTGAAGTTAAAGTGAATGAACTACCGAGTATTTTATTAAAATCAGCAGAAACCACGGCTGTAGTGATGCTATTGATAGCGGCATCAAGTGCTATGTCATGGATTTTAAGTTACACTAATATTCCACAAGATTTATCCGCATTAATTTTATCACTTTCCGAAAATCCATTAATGATTTTATTGATGATTAATATTATCTTATTATTAGTGGGTACCTTTATGGATATGACCCCTGCGGTATTAATTTTTACGCCGATATTTTTACCCATTGCGGAAAGCATCGGTATTTCACCATTACAATTTGGCATCATGATGATCCTCAACTTATGCATTGGTTTATGTACTCCACCAGTAGGTAGTGTGTTATTTGTTGCTTGTGGTATTGCGAAAAATTCAATTCAACAAATAGTTAAACCTATTCTGCCGATGTATGCGGCGATGATCGCGGTATTAGCATTAGTCGCTGGAGTACCGGCAATTAGTGAATGGTTACCGAGCCTGTTTGGCTTATAAACTTGCTCAGAAACGCCTACCATAGTTTCACACCTATGTAGTTGTATCATGCCATGCTTGCTAAAAAAAGGTCGTTGATACGTAATGCCGCTCACTTAAGTTGAGCGGCATTTTTGTAACTGAAAAATATTTTATTACTCGAAAATGGTCCGTACCAACAAGTATAAGTTTCACGAACAAGGCGTATGATTGAGCAAGTTCAGGCTACCGAGATTGAAATCAACAACGTTATTGAATGAACAATCAAATTGAGAATATTAAAAGGGTTAGAGGCCTGTATTGATTGGAGATAAACGTTATTCTCGACAACTGCATTCTGCGCTGCCCTAATACGCTATATCCACGCTAACACCTGTCAAAACCAATGAACAGCTTATATGCCTTTAATTCGTCAACAAAGAATGGGGTAGGAAGATATAATTGTACATCGTCGTTCTTTCACATATATGTGATCACGACATACAGTACATTCTGTACATAAAAAAGGGACTGATGTATATCAATCCCTTTTTCATTATCATAGTGAGCATTCAATATTATAAAATGTCTACCTAAGCTACAAAATAGTTATTAGGCTTTCAAATCCCAACCACTTTGGAATTCACGTCCCCAAAGTGCATTAGCTTTAGCGCCTTTTACTTTACCATTATCAGAATCACATTGAACCGTTTCACCCGTGCGATAGGCAATATTACCTAAATGACAAAGCATGGTACTTGTATGCCCATCTGTAGCTGGTGATGACTGATAAGTCGCTGTACCACGAATGTTATCAAGGAAATTAGCGGTATGATTATCGGTTAATACGCCTCCCCCCATAAGATCAGAAGTATTGACAGCTCTGCCAGCAACTTTACGCTCTTTCACTAATTTGCCGCTTAAGTCGTAAACTTCAAAACCTGCACGGTCGACAATTACATAGCCTTTAGTGCCTAGAATTAACGTGCCTCGACCTCGACCAAAACGTTTGACATTATTGCAGCTATTGCCGATCCACTCTATTGATTTTCCTTCTTTAAAGCTATAACGAGCTTGCATGGTGTCATACATTTGCCAATCATCATCAGTATAGAAATGACGACCAGCCGTTACTGATACTTGTTCTGGAAAATCAACCCCTAATGCCCAACGGGCGATATCAAGTTCATGGGCTGCATTATTACATAATTCAGCGGTGCCCCAATTCCAAAACCAATGCCAATTATAATGAACATAATTATCTTTATATTCAGTACGCGGTGCTGGCCCTTGCCACAAATCCCAATTTAGCCAATCAGGAACGGCGGCTACTTTGCCATTACCGATAGAGCCACGTTCATTACCATACCAAGTTTCTGCTCGGTAACAATGACCTAACATGCCGCTATGGATGTATTTAATTAATTCTTGTGTCTCAACAGAAGAGCGCTGCTGATTACCCATCTGTACAATTTTGCCATACTTTTTCTGGGCTTCAATAAAAATTTCGCCTTCATGGGGATTATGGCTGAGCGGTTTTTCAACATAAACATGTTTACCTGCCTGCAACGCCATAACACCTGCGGTAGCATGCCAATGATCAGGAGCTGCAATAACAATGGCATCCATATTTTTATCTTCTAGCATCACCCTTATATCGTCAGTTGCTTTTGGCATAGCGAAGCCTAATTTTTTCACTGTCGCTGACGTTTTATCAATAACTCGAGAATCAACATCACAAATATTAGTAATGTTAATCCCACCATTTGATACAAATGAGCCCAGTAAAGCAGCACCACGACTGTTTGTGCCCATAAAACCCAAATTAATTCGGTCATTAGCGCCTAAAATTCGTGCATAGCTACTGGCCGAAAATGTTGCCGCTGCTGCGCCAGCAATTGCAACACTTGTTCCTAAAAACTTTCTACGTGTCATACTCATACTACTTCTCCTCTACGGCAGGTAAACGTTTAATTTTTACTGAACGAAAATGGACTAAATCACCATGATCTTGTAATAAGATTGGTCCTTTTTCCCAAGCACCAAAGTTAGGCCATTTAGCATATTTACTATAAGCCACTAGCGCTTTAAAAATTTGACTATGGCGATCAAATTCAACGGTTTGCTCGCCATTCAACCAATGCTCAACTTTACTGCCGTTTACCACGACACGCGCGCGATTCCATTGGTTAACACCATTAAAGCGTTTTTTATCGCTATGAAGGTTTGATAAATTACCTGCTGTTATTAAGTCATATAATGAACCAATGGTTCGGTTAGCTGCAGTACCTTTTTTAGCATCCGGATGACGCTTATCATCAAGAATTTGAAACTCTAATCCTATTGCTGACCCACTGCCCTTTAACAAATTTGGGTCAACAAAATATTTAATGCCAGAATTCGCTCCTTCAGTAATTTTGAAATCAACTTCTAATTCAAAGTTACTGAATTCTTCTAAAGTGATAATGTCACCGCCATTACGAGACTCATAACCGCCAGATGATAATACGGTTAATACGCCGTCTTTAACCTGCCAGCCTTTAGGTGGAAAAGTTTTCAACTTAGCACCACGCCAGCCTTTGGTTGTTTTACCATCCCAAAGCAATTCCCAACCTTCAGACTTTTGACGTGAAGTTAATTCATTAGGCATAAAGTTGCGCTCAAGAATAGTTGCACCTTTTGCCCAACGTTCTGCTTCAAGACCTTCAGTTTGAATTCGAATATTTCTCCAGCTAACTTGTTTACCCAGTAGATTTTTATCTTTACCAATCCCATGGACTTGTAATGCAATAAAGCCCTCGGCCGTTTGGTTATCAACTAAGTTAGCGGTGGGAATACCGTTAACGTAGGTGCGTAAACTCGTGCCAATGGCTTCAATTCTAAATTCATTCCACTGTTCATTTTTAAAAGCGGCACGACCTTGTTCATTACGTGACAACGGATAAAGCCACTTGCTACGCGCTTCGTCATAAATACCGCCTGTCCATGCACGTTTACTGGGATCGATTTCTAATTGGTAACCATGTACACGACCATTCTTATAGCTCGGTTCACTTAGACTACGAAATTGAACGCCAGAGTTAAGCTCGTCATCCACTTTAGCTTCAAATTCTAAAATGAAGTCGCCGTATGTTGCTGTTGTCACTAAAAAACTATTAGGAGAGTTGGCAACGGCCGTCCCTGTAATAACCCCTTCTTTTACTTCATAGGGTGCCTTACCATTAATTTGTTTCCAACCACTTAATGTTTTTCCGTCAAATAAGCTTTGCCATTCGTTAGCAGTAGACATTTCAGTAGATGAACAGCCACTTATGCTTGTTACAATAGACAAAACTATTATTGCCATTAGTTTTTTCATTATTCTTTTTTCCTAATTTTCGATTAAAAAATTGTAAGCTCTAAACCTAGCCGTCTACAATTATTGAGTAATACTGTAACCATCATACGATGCACTATTGGTTACATAGGTTTAAATTTATACAAAATATCAGTAGGTTGCGTAATTTATAACAACAAACAGTTAAAGCGTATGCTGTGTCTATTTAAACTTGTGCTAACTTACAAGCATTAACCACCGCTTCCCAGTCCTTGTTTTCCACCCACTTCTTGCGTGCTACCCAAGTGCCACCTACAGCAAATACATTATTAAGTGATAAATAATCACCTTTGTTGGCCTGGGTTACACCACCCGTTGGGCAAAATTTTATTTCTTGAAATACCGATGAAATGGCAGATAAAAAAGGGGCACCACCTGACAATGAGGCTGGAAATAGTTTCATATCTGTAAAACCAGATTCCTTAGCCATCATAATTTCACCTGTATTCGAAACACCAGGCAACACAGGAACAGGACAATCAACTAAAAAGCCAAGCAGTGTTGCAGAAACTGCTGGCGTGACGATAAAATCAGCGCCCGCATCAAGAGATTGTTGTAAAACATCTTCATTAGTCACGGTACCCGCACCTACTAATAGCTCAGGTATAGCCAGTTTTATCGCTTTTAGTGCAGCTAGAGATGCCTCTGTTCTTAACACAACTTCAACAAGTTTAAGCCCAGCATCAAACATAGCCTGGGCTATGCTAACGCCTTGCTCAGCTGAGTCAGCTTGAATGATAGGTAAAATCGTTTGTTTGCCCATAAGGCTAGAAAAAGATTTCATTTATTGACCTTCAAAAAATAACTAGTGAGTAAAGGGGTTATCATAAATTGGCACTCAGTGCTTTTATGACACCTCGGATTTCAGCTAAGCCTTTGAGACGACCAATGCAAGAGTATCCGGCGTTAACTTGCTTATTAATATCATCTAATATTTGATGGCCATGATCGGGACGAATAAATATTTCACGATCATCTTCAGTTCCATGGCGCAACCTTTCTTCTTTTAATAGCGCTGAGATAACACCGACCATATCAACGTCACTGCCTAAATGTTCAGCTTCATAAAATGAGCGTTGCTCATCTTCATCTCTGCTAACGCCTCTTAAGTGAGCAAAATGAATACGTGAACCATATTGTTTAGCCATAGCAGGTAAATCATTATCTGGGCGACTACCATAAGTTCCCGCACATAAAGTGATGCCATTAGCTGGGCTTGGAAGCGAAGAAAAAAGAATATCTAAGTCTTCTGAGGTGCAGATAATACGTGGTAAACCTAGCATATCTCTTGGTGGATCATCTGGGTGTATCGCTAACTTAACTCCTAACTGTTCCGCTTTTGGTAATACTTGTGACAAGAAGGAAAATAAGTTATTTCTTAAAATATCTTTACTGATGTCTTTGTAGTTTTCCAACATCTCACGAAAGTTATCTATGGTATAGGCATCGGTCATCTTGCCTGGTAAACCGGCAATAATATTCTGTGTTAATAATGTTTTCTCTTCAGCTGACATTGCATCAAACATTTCTTTTGCTTGTTTTACTTCTTTTTCAGAATAATCGACTTCAGCATTTTCACGTTTCAAAATAAACAAATCGAAGGCAGCAAATTTTTGTTGATCAAACCTAAGGGCGTAACCACCATTGGGTAATTGAAATTTTAAATCTGTGCGCGTCCAGTCAATCACAGGCATAAAGTTATAACAAATGGTTTTGATGCCACATTTTGCTAAGTTTTCCATTGAAGCTATCCAGCTATCAACATAACGTTGATGGTTTTCTCGCCCAAGCTTAATGTCTTCATGCACAGGGATACTTTCAACAACCGACCATACTAACGATGAATCAGGTTTATTGTCTTGCTCAATTAATTGTTGATGTGCACTAATTTTTTCTAAAGGCCAAGTTTCACCCGTAGCTATAGTGTGTAAAGCACTGACAATATCTGTCGCTCCCGTTTGCCTAATATCCTGAATTGTTACTGGATCTTTAGGACCAAACCATCTCCAAGCTTCGCGCATTATTAAATCTCCACTTCTTTTCTTATGCCTTTATTCTAGGCATTACAATTTATAAGCTTTTTTTGCTAGTTTGTAAGCTAGTTCAACAGCAATTTCTTCGGCTTCATCTAACTCTAGACGATGATCACACACTAATTCAGCAAGCCAATTGCAATCCATTCTTCTTGCCACATCGTGACGAGCAGGGATAGATAAAAAGGCGCGGGTATCGTCATTAAAACCAACGGTATTATAAAAACCTGCGGTTTCAGTTGTTTGCTGACGAAATCGACGCATTCCTTCAGGACTATCATGAAACCACCAAGGTGGCCCTAAACGTAAACACGGGTAATGTCCGACTAAAGGCGCTAGTTCTCGGCTATAACTTGTTTCATCTAAGGTAAATAGAATGAGTGTGAATTCAGGATCAGCGCCGTATTTATCAAGCAAGGGTTTTAGTTGTTCAACATAACTCGTTTGAACAGGGATATCAGCACCCTTATCTCGCCCAAATCGCTTAAAGACGTCTTGATTATGATTACGAGAAACGCCTGGGTGTAATTGCATCACTAAACCATCGTCAATACTCATGGCTGCCATTTCAGTCAGCATATGAGCACGAAAAAGCTCAGCTTGTGCAGATGTTGCTTTACCTGAAATAACGATGGCATATAACGCTTCAATTTCAGGTTTTGTAAGATCTGCAGTTTTGGCGGTTGGGTGACCATGATCTGTTGATGTTACCCCGGTTGCTTTAAAATAAGCTCGACGCTTTCGATGGGCTGCCAAATAGCCGGAAAATGTTGAAGTATCTTCACCAGTCAGTTCACCGAAATAATTAACTGCACTAACAAATCCTTCAAACTCAGGATCGATAACAGGATCAGGTCGATAAGCAGAAATGATTCGCCCATTCCAATCACAATCATTTATTGCCTTGTGATCTCCAAGGTCATTTAGGGGTGACTCGGTGGTAGAAAGACATTCAATTTTAAAACGTTCAAACAGCGCACGGGGCTTAAACGCATCGGTTGCTAGCGCGGCATTAATAGTATCGTAATAATAGTCTGCAGTATCCTCACACAATACGACATCAAGGCCGAAAACTTCCACGAATACGGTATCGAGCCACATTCTTGAGGGTGTGCCACGAAATAAATAATAATTTTTAGCTAGAATATGCCAAATTTTTCGACTGTCTGTTTCAACCGCCATACTTTGTGAAATAGAAACATCTGTAGTTGAAATGCCCAAATCTTCTAATGCGATACCTTGGCTATATAACATGCGAAATACATAATGATCAGGCTTGATCAGTAACTCTGTAGCATTTTCAAAAGCTATATTTTGTGAAAACCATGATGGATCTGTATGACCATGCGGGCTAATGATCGGTAAATCTTTGACCTTCAGGTACAAAGCCCGAGCAACATTTCGAACCTTTTCATCCGACGAAAATAATCTATCAGGATGTAATACTAATTTTTTTATCATAAATCTATCATTCCACTGACCAATATATCTTATCAAAGATAAAGTTTAACTTTTAACGACTCTGTTAATCACTGTATTAATTAAATAGAATATAGCAGATAAAATATTGGTAAGTCCAAAACTAATTACCTAAATTACTCATCCAATGAAATAAAAAGTATTAAAAATAAATGATACACACCAATAATTAACAACGCAATCAACAACATACAGACCCAACACCTAAAGGAACCTTAAATAAAATAAAAAATAAACTGGTAAGGCCGCTTAGTTTTCGTTTATGATGAATGTATTCAGATGTAGTATAAGTTTCGATGACCATTTTAAAGCATCAATAAAGAGGATTTATGGCTGATATTGCTATCATTGGTGAGGTTATGCTTGAGCTTTCTCCCTTAAGTGAAAAAAATTTTGCATTGGGCGTTTCTGGTGATACCTATAACTCAGCGTGTACACTTGCTGGGCTAGGTATAAACACTACTTATATAACCAGTTTAGGAGACGGTAAATCGGCAAATATTGTTCGTCATGACGCAGATCAACGAGGAGTTCATTTACTTGAGCCTAAAACAGTAATAAACAAATCTCCTGGTCTTTACATGATAAATAACGATGCGACTGGTGAGCGCTTTTTTGATTATTGGCGTAGTGATTCTGCGGCCAGCTATTTGTTTAACAATGAAGATCTACTAGTTCCAATGTTAAAACAAATTGAAAATCACAATTATATATATTTGTCTGGCATCACTCTTGCCCTGATGAGTGAATCGTGTCGTTCAAAATTATACTTGTTTCTTATGGATTATAGGAAACAAGGTGGTAAAGTTATTTTTGACCCGAATTATCGCCCTAAATTATGGCCAGGCAAAGCA
>Ga0209712_10002454_pt1 | contig 15292 bp, 14 predicted proteins | sample ArcOceMetagenome_FD_187443 | JGI IMG/M metagenome (GOLD analysis project Ga0209712, IMG submission 187443) | Marine eukaryotic phytoplankton communities from Arctic Ocean - Arctic Ocean - Greenland ARC118M Metagenome (SPAdes) (version 2) | ecosystem: Environmental > Aquatic > Marine > Oceanic...
GGGGCCAGGATCCACACTCCATAGCCCCCAGGTCTCTGCACCAGTGCCAGACGTGGAGCTACCTAAGGCTAGGGAGGCAATATATTGAGGTTGAACACGACGGACTTTAGTTTGCGCAAGCAGTGGACTAGCAATGGCAGTGATTAAGACTCCCAGTGAAGAGACAAGCCATTGGCGGCGGGATAACTTATAGGGTTTTTGCATAGAATTCTCAGCACGTTTAATAGGGCTTTGCTCAATCACCACAAGCTAACATAGAAAGAATGGAGAGTTGATAGAATTTATAAAATTTTACAAACCACCTAGGTCCCTTAGGTTCTTGTGACTGAAAAGATCGACTTACCTAAACGCTAATCGACAACCTATCAAGCCGATCTTGCGCTCTTTTTAGACCCGCTGCCACGCTATATGTACGGACTAAAATTGAATGAATTTCCTCACCAAGTATTTTAATAATATCAAAATATTCTGGGATTGGGGGTCTGACTCCGCTTTGCACTTGACCTTTACGCTCTAATTCATCAACCAGTTCCACCACCGGGCTCACCATTTTTACCTCAGGGTCGGCACTGGTTGAATAACGAGTGCTCGAATAGTTACCATTTAAAGCATACCATTTGATCAGCTCTGGCCTAGTTAAGTATTTCATGACACGCCAAGCAGCATCTTTGCTTGCCTTGCTCATATTGTTGGGGATAGCTAAGGAAAAACCCCCAATGGGCGACACAGAAGCCACCCCAACTGCGCTAGGTGGAGCGCAATAGCCTACCTGCCGAGCAACAGTTGTGTAATCACTTAACTCCACCATGGATGCTCGGATGGACCAACCATATGTCATCGCAGCCTCGCCTTTAGCAAAAGTACGGATCCGCTTATCCCAATCGCAAGTTAGGCTGCATGGGTGAGCATAATCGAGTAACTCTAAAAGATATTCCATCGTCTTTTCGCCCACCTCGGTATCGACTCTTGGGCGTCCTTGATGAAATAATCTATTCGACTCTGTGCTTTGCAACATGATGCTTTGGCCCATAGACGCCATAGTCTGCATAAAAGTATGGGCTATGGGAGTACCTATCCCATAGTTCATGACAATACCACTTAAGCCTGGCTGTACCTGATGTAATTTCTGTGCGGCTTGCAAAACATCGTCAACTTGCTGTGGTGGGCAACCAATATCAAACTCTTCAAACAGATCGGTACGGTATAAAAATACCTCGCTAGTGGATTGAATAGGAATACCATATTGGTCGCCCTGGTAAGCTGATCCTTGCCAAGCAGCATTATGAAAATCTGTAAAATTGAATTTCTCTTCATCGATTCTATCATTCAGAGGCGCTATCATTTTTTTAGCAACAAATTCACCTAAACAAGGCAAATCAAAGGCAATGAGATCGTACTCAGACTCCTCTAATAAAGCGTTACGAATGGACTCTTGTCGGAGATCATCCAGATTCATCACCACCATCTCTACAGTGCCACCGCAAAATTCATTAATTTGACGAGGATTATCTGCCAGAAAATTAAAAGTGGGATCAGTGGGGCCTAATATGCGTAGCTTTTTATCAAAACCGACCCCAAAACTTAAGGCCGAAGGAAAAGATAGGGTGCTGGACGCCATATAAGAAGCACCAAAATAGAAGTCATCCAACGACTTGCCACCCTCATTAAAACCAAAAGTAACGCCGATGTGAGATTTAAGTTGAAATGCATATTCTTCGAATCTGCCGATCAGCTGTTTGGAAGGATGTAAGGAAAAAGACTTTCCAGTTTTGGAACGTTGACGTTTTAGTATGTAACCGTCATCAATCAATTCATTAATTCGGCGTATCGCTGTGCCATAGGGCACATTTGCTGCCATCGTCAGGGCTGTTTGGGTAAGGATTTTACCTTCAAGATGACGGCGCATGGCATACAAAATGATGTTCCAACGAGAATCCACACCAGACAAGGTATTTTTTCCCTGCGCCATAAACTGTATTTTTTCTACAAATTCGAGGATAGACAGTAATTCAGTTTGGGTCATGGCCCTACCAATTGAATTGATAATATCGACAACATTTTACCTAGGTGTGTTATGGAAGTCATCCTTCAATGAGAGTGGGCCCGCCGAGGATTCACCAGCCACTGAAATAAATAGGTGGAGCCGCACTAACAACTTCCACCATAAGCTTGGGAGCTCCAATAGCCTCTGTTTTTTGTGCGCTCATGGCTAGGAATAGGGCTAGCAATAGACTGGCGCAATGGCCTTGCGTTCTTTAACTGATCGATTACAAGCAAGAGCTATAGCTAGAGCATTGCGACCATCAAATTGATTACACTCTATAGAATTTTTGTTTTGTACCGCATCAATAAATTCATCAATAATAATGCGATAGGATTGTTCATAGCGCTCCAAAAAAAAGTATTCTAGTGGTGACGCCATATTAGTGTGGGTGTCAGAATAGCTGAGTAACGAGTGTTCATGTTGGTTTTGTGTTTGCAGCATGCCCTTGGAACCAAAGGCTTCTATGCGCTGATCAAACCCGTACACGCTCCGCCGGCTATTGTTTACATGGCAAATGGCGCCACTGGGCATCATCATCATGGTCATGCTGGTGTCGATATCACCCAGTTCACCGATCTTAGGATCAACAAGACAGGACCCGGTGGCCATGACTTCAAGAGGTAACTCTTGGCTGATCCAACACATCAAATCAATGTCATGCACTGTGCTGTCAATAAAATAACCCCCAGAACTTTGTAGGTAGTTGACTGGAGGTGGACATGGGTCTCGACTCGTCAGTAGCAACATATGCAAATGACCGACGTCGCCTGCTAATACGGCTTGTCGAAGTTTGCTAATTTGTGGGTCGAAGCGGCGGTTAAAACCCAACATAAAAGGTATTGGATACTGGGCTAACGTTTGCAAGCACTGATCGACCCTTTGTATCTCTAGATCAATGGGCTTTTCACAAAACACCGCTTTTCCAGCTTTTGCTGCCATAGTAACAATGTCTAAATGAGTCGGTGTGGGGCTAGCAATAATAATGGCATCGATAGCCTCGTTATTGATGGCCACACTAATTTCTGTGCACGCATTTGCTTGGTATTTATGGGCTAGTTTGGATGCTGATTCTAGTGTTCTACTGACCACATAAACGAGCTTACAATGTTCATTTTTCGACACATTATGGCAATATATTTGACCCATACGACCAGCACCGATCACTGCAATATTAATCACGCCTTGGCATCCTCAATAATCATTGCTGCACCTTTTTCGCCAATCATTACTGCGGTGGCATGAGTATTGCCCGATACCACGTTGGGCATAATAGACGCATCAACGACCCGTAAACCCTTTAATCCGCGCACTCTTAAACGATAATCTACAACAGCATCTTCTTGCTCTATTGTGCCCATGCGGCAGGTCCCTGCGCCATGCAGCAAAGACAAACCATTTTGCCGACAGTGAGCTTCTAATTCAGCCTCAGTTTTTGGGCCTGGCCCCGGGGAAATTTCGCTTTTCACAAACTCATCCATGGGTGCTGTTTGAGCGATTTTTCGGGCCTGTTTGAGTCCTGCGATGGCCGCATCAATGTCATCTTGATGCTTAAGAAAATTAAATTTAATGACGGGTGCGTCTTGTTGGCTGGAAGTCTTGATGTGACAGGAACCTCTGGATTTAGGCCGAATATGTTCAGCCAAAATCGTAAAACCGGAAAACGGTTTGGGCTTCAAATCTTCGCCCGTATTCCAAGCCATTAAAGTAATCATCATATCTGGGGTTTTAATATGAGGAGCTGTGGTAATAAAAGTATTAGAGTAATTACCATTGTCGGCAAAGGGACCAGTTTTAAACACTAGGTACCGTAACAACTGTAAGCCGCCTAAAAACGGATTATTGTATAAATCGTTAACGGTAATTCTTTTGCTGCACTGATATTCTGCACTGATACCGAAGTGGTCCTGAAGGTTTTCCCCCACTCCTGGCAGCTCGTGCTGAACTTCAACACCGGCTTTCTCAAGTACCTCTCGATTACCTATACCCGACAATTCTAGAATCTGTGGTGAGTTGAAAACACCACCGCAAACAATGACTTCTTTAGTCACAAAGCTATCATATTTTCCAGACTTGTTGCTCCAACGAACACCCGTCGCTACGCCGTTCTTTAGAATAATGTTCTCGACCATTGCACCAAGCTGCACTGTAATATTTTGCATTGCAGGCCCAGTTAAAAATCCCGACGCGGTACTCCAGCGCCTTTGCTTTTTAGTATTGATTTGTACATAGCCTGTGCCGACTTGGCCGGCACCGTTAAAGTCATTGTTGCGGGGGGAGCCAAGCGCCTCAGAAGCACTGTGGAAGGCTTCACCCAGAGCATGATTAGAGGGCAAATCGGAAACTTCTAAAGGGCCACCCACACCATGGAATTCGCTTGCACCGCGTTGTTGATTTTCTGATTTTTTAAAATAGGGTAGCACTTTCTCCCAGCCCCACCCAGCGCATCCCTGGGCTTCCCAAGAATCAAAATCTTGTGCCTGACCGCGCATATAAATCATGCCGTTAATAGAACCAGACCCACCAAGCACTTTGCCTCTTGGCTGAAATAAAGGCCGGTTATTCAATTCTGGCTCTGGCTCGCTCGTATAGCACCAATTAACCTTCGGGTTGTTGTACAATTTAGAGTAGCCCAATGGAATTTTTATCCAAGGGCTGTTGTCTTTTCCTCCCGCCTCCAGCAATAATACTCTGTATCCAGCTTCGCCCAGGCGGCCAGCTACTACGCAGCCTGACGAACCTGCCCCTATAATAATATAGTCGTATTTACTTTCCATTGTATTTAATGTGCTCCTTTATACTAACCCATTGTCCGGTGTCTGCAGAGGACTGCATAGCATCGATGGTGCGTTGGACTCGGTAGCCTTCTTGAAAATCTGTAAACAGTGGTTCGCTGTTTAACATCGCATTAACAAGTTCGGCCACTTCGATCACTTTTAAATCGTTAAACCCAATGTGGTGACCCGGCGCTGGGCAAAATTGATTGTAGGGAGGGTGCTGAGCGCCTGTTTCTATTTTGGTAAACCCGCTTTCAGATGTATTTTGAATAGGCTTATAAACGTGGATTTCATTCATTCTTTCTTGATTAAAATGAATGGCCCCAAGGGTGCCCGTGATTTCGAAGGACAGGTCCATATTGCGCCCTGTCTGCAGCCAGCAAACATTAATACTGCCGATACAGCCGCTAGCAAATTCCATCAACACATGTGAAACATCATCAACTTGAACTGGTAGCATTTCATAACTTCCAAGTGTGCGCGGCCTGTCTTTGACGACCGTTTTTTGGTGTGCATTCACTCTGTTTATAGGGCCCAAAAAATAGCGAGCTAATGATGTTATATGGCTACCTATATCAGCTAACGCCCCTCCCCCTTGGGGGTGGGTCCTAAATGAATGGGGTTGGCGTGATTCACCCATATAGTTTTCGGCATGAGTCCCACGAAAGCTGACAATGTCGCCTAGGTCACCGCTTTCTATCATGGTTTTAGCCATTTTAAAGAGTGGGTTGCGTAAAAAATTAAACCCCACTTGAGTAACGACACCGGCATTATTAGCTGCATCCACCATACGCATAGCCGATTCTAAAGTGGTCGACAGAGGTTTTTCACAATAAATTGTTTTGCCATGGCTTGCAGCAAGGATAGCCATTTCCTCATGGAGCCCGTTGGGGGCTGTTATAGCAATAATATCGATATTTGGGTCAGCGACCATGTCCTGCCAGCAGTCTGTACTTGAAATAAAACCGAGAGCGTCTGCGTTATGCTGCGCCAGGGTTTTGTTGATATCTGCTAAACAAGTGAGCTCTATTTTGACTGGAAGATTGAATAAACTGCTTACGTTGCGAAAAGCATTAGCGTGACAACGGCCCATAAATCCAGACCCAATTAAGCCAACGCGAATAATAGGTTTATTATTTGATTCCATGCTAATTTCCCTGAGATCCATTCATCTGTTGGCTGCATATAGAGAGCCAAGTCTGATTATCGTTATAAGTTATGGAACCACTCAAAATATGATTTGTCTCAACCCTGTTTGGAGCAAAAGCCATAAACACATTTGCCAGTTGTTTCTTAATTGTTAGTTCGATTTCACCCGCCGTGAAAGGCTTCTCTCAACGAGAGAGGCCTTTTTCCAAGGGCTTTAGCTGCCTAAATCAATAGGCAATTGTCCTTCTAAAAATGAATACTTTATTAGATCAATTAGTAAACAGATCGTTAATCAATTGCGTTAAATTCTAACGACCCGTTTATTGTCAAACTACCAGCTTGGACGTTCAAATTGGTTAACGTTGTTGGCTTGGATTTTTGGAGTTTCAATTTGGGCTAAAGTGGGTACATCAATACCGTGGGCAATTTTTACTGCAGTTTGGATAGCTAATATTGCATCATCTTCTGCTGATTGCTTATTGGATCCTGTTTCCCAGCCTGTTTTGATAGCGTCCCAACCTTCACCAAATAAGTTACAGGTTACAACTTTTACGTCACCGGGCTTTTTGCCTTTAGCTTGTAATGCACTAATTACGCCTAAACCCATGCCATCATCAAAAGCATAAACACCATCAATGTCGTTACCAAACTTAGTTAGGAAGGTCTCCATAACCGTCTGTGCCTTTTCACGATTCCAATCGGCTGATTGGCTAGCAAGGATATTGACGTTGGGGTATGCATCTTCTATTTTATCTAGAAAACAGTTCTTTCGAAGAATCGAAACGCTATAACCTGGCGTACCTTCAACTACGACAATATTACCTTTCCCATTGAGTGAATCGCCCAGCATTTCTGCTGCTTGTTCTGCCTGAGCGCAATCGTCCGGACCTGTGTGGGCTTTGATATACCGGCGACCAGCCTCTCCAATCGGTGAATTTGACGTAATGACAGGGATACCCGCACGTGCTGCTTGACGCACTGCAGGTATCAGAGCATTCTGCGAGGTTGGCCACAATACAATAACGTCCAAATTTTGAGAAACCATATCCTCAATTTGGTTGAACTGCACCGCTGGGTCACCTTGAGGATCCATCACTGTCGCATCGATACCAAGTTCTTTTGCATAGCTTACTGCTGTTTCTGCATATTTGGCTTGGTAAGCATTGGATCCTGGGTATAACACGGTAATACCAATCCGGGTTTCGGAAAGTGGTTTTGTCAACTTGCCACCCAACCATTCAGGTGCATTGGCCGCTTGAACTGCGCTCGTTAGCAGGCCAGCACACAATAATCCAGCAATAGAAATTACTGATGTTGTTTTTATTCTGTTCATCACTTTGACACTCCGTTAAATTAATAATCTTTCAGCCCAAGCCTCATTTGCTCGGTCTATTATTATCATCATAATTGGCAAGCAGCCCGCAATACTCAATATGTCCAAATTGGATATTTTATTAGGATCAGAAAAATTTGAATCTAAAAGGGAGTATGAGGAAGCTTATTTTGTCTATTAAACATAGCCAGTCTATAAGATGTCCATTTTGGATAAATTCCTGCTACTAATTAACTATTGAATAGACCTATGATGGAATCAGTAAAACAAAAACTAATGTAGATTTTTTATTATGGCCCTTCTCAAAAAAGCCAGTGATGCAGCGCAAAAACACGGTTTGATTGGTGGTTTTGCCATCTTTTTAGCAGTGGTGTCTTTTTCTTCACCAGAATTTCTTACCCTAGGGAATATTTTAGATGTGATCCGTCAAGTGTCGATCACTGGAATGATCGCTATTGGGGTGACGTTTGTTGTCATTACGGGACGCTTAGATTTGTCAGTTGGATCGATGCTTACCTTGCTGACGGTTTTAGTCGTGGACCAACATAATCAAGTAGGGCCTGCCATTGCCATCGCATATACTTTGCTTGCGAGTCTCTTAATTGGAATGGTAAATGGTTATTTGATCGGTTTTATGCGGTTAAACTCGCTTATTGTTACCTTAGCGATGTTGTCATTGTTGCAGGGCGCCACACTATTTTACTCGGGTGGTTCAAACGTTAACGTAACTAACCCTCAAGAAACTTGGTTCCGGTTTTTTGGACGAAGTGAGTTTATAGATATTCCAGTACCTGTTTGGATATTCTTCTTTGCCGCATTGGTGGGCAGCTTTGTACTTTTAAAAACTAATTTTGGACGTTGGGTTTTTTCCATTGGAGGAAACGAGACAGCCAGTTTGTTTTCGGGTGTGCAAACCAGATGGGTCGTTTTAATTGCTTATGTCATCTCTGGTTTTGGAACTGGGTTAGCTGCCATTATCATGGGAAGCCGAGTCATGGGTGCGCAAAGTACGATTGGTCAAGGATATGAGCTTACGGTTCTTTCTGGAATAATTCTTGGTGGCACATCTATGCTGGGAGGGTCGGGTACCATTTGGCGAACAGTCATTGGCGTCACAATGCTAGGCTTCGTGCAAAACGGCTTGTTGTTATTAGGCTTTGCTTATTATGTTCAGTGGTTGGTGACATGGGCCGTTATTATTCTTGCGGTGTGGATCGATTTAGCTGCTAAGAGAGGGAGGGTTTTCGTATGAGCAACTCTGTAGGTGTGAAAAAAGACCACACTGCCAAAACGATGACATCAATTCAAAGTTCAAGCTTAAGCATATTAAGAATCATTCGAGCGCAGCACATCTGGGTGTTCTTGCTTATTTGTATGCTGGTGTTTTCTTTTGCTTCGCCATATTTCTTCACCCTAAATAATATTGGTAATGTGCTTACGCAGGGATCTTTTATTGGCTTTCTTGCCGTGGGAATGACCTTAGTTATGCTTAATGGAGAGATCGATCTTTCGGTGGGTGCAACGTTAGCTTTATCCTCAGCCCTTGCTATAGGTCTTCAGGACAGTATTGGTATTTGGCCCGCTATTATAGTGGCTTTATTGTCGGGTGCTTTCTTTGGTTTCATTAACGGCGCCTTAGTTGCATTATCTGGAATTCATTCTTTTATAATCACACTGGGTTCACTGATGGGTATTCGTGGAATTGTGTTCATTTTTACGGGTGAAGAAGCCTTAATGACCAGTGATTATTCATACACAGAGTACCCAGAAATTTATCTTGGCCCAGTGTCGCTTACTGCAATGATATTTTTCGGTTTCGCCCTGTTTTTTCAGTGGATTCTTTCTAAGACCAAACATGGATTAGAGACTTATGCCGTTGGTGATAACGAAAAGTCTGCTCATGAGGCGGGCATCAGAGTTCGACGTCATAAGGTCATTAATTTCACCCTTTGTGGTCTATTAGCTGGGGTTGCTGGCGTTTTGTTGTCTATGCGCTTAGGAACTGCAGAACCCAATGCCGCTAGAATTTGGGAACTGTGGACTATTATTGCTGTGGTTTTGGGCGGTACACGCTTAACCGGAGGGTATGGCAGTATGTGGAAAACAGTGGGGGGTGTTATTACTCTAGCGGCGCTTCTGAACGGGTTGCGGCTGCTAAACACGCCTAATTACATTGAGTTGATCGTCATGGGAACAGTGCTTGTGCTCGCATTAATTCTTGATAAAACGTTAACTTCTAGCCAATCTAGGTAGGGTGAAAAAATGAATGAAATTATTCTAACTGCTGATTCTATTTTGAAAAAATTTCCGGGTGTGATCGCACTTAACAGAGTTAGTTTTGATATCAGGGCGGGCGAGGTGCATGCGCTAATGGGTGAAAATGGCGCAGGTAAATCAACGCTTATGAAAGTGCTATCAGGCATTTATAACCCTGATGAAGGCGCCATTCACCATCGTGGCAAAAAAGTCATTATAAAGACACCCAAAGAAGCCCGAGAATTAGGCATCCTGCTGGTGCACCAAGAACTTTCATTATCACCCGAATTGTCAGCTGCAGAAAATATTTACCTAGGCGACTGGCCAACCAATCGCTTTGGAATAGTTAACAAACGAAAAATGAACGCAGCAGCCAAAATTGCCTTAGACGAGTTAGGTTGTAATTTTGGACCCGAAGTTCTTGTGCGTAATTTGTCAATTGCGAAGCAGCAAATGGTAGAAATTGCGCGCACGTTGGTCTTTAACGCCAATGTTGTTATCTTTGATGAACCCACTGGAACACTTACAACTACTGAAAAAGATCAGCTTTTTGAAGTCGTGCGATCCTTACGTAAAAAGGGTGTGGCGATTGTTTACATTAGCCATAAAATGGATGAAATTTTTGAGATCGCAGATCGAATTACGGTTCTCAGAGACGGAGAGGTGCAGTGTACGGTGAACACTAGTGAATCAACCATTGGAGAAATCACCAATAGAATGATTGGTCGAGATCTAGACCAGTATTTTCACCGAGCAAAAGCAGAATTTGGCGCCGAGTTATTAAGTGTTAATCAATTAACCATACGGGGTTTGTTTAAAGATGTCAGCTTTTCAGTCCGAGCAGGAGAAGTGGTTGGTTTATATGGCTTGATAGGTGCGGGTCGGTCTGAAGTTGCTGAAACACTCTTTGGTGTGCGCCAAAAAGATAGTGGCGAAATCATTTTTGATAATCAAAAGGTAAGTTTTTCATCCCCAAAACAGGCCATTGAAAAAGGGTTGGCACTGGTGCCTGAAGATCGGAAATCGCAAGGGCTGATATTGGGTATGGGCGGCAGACACAATATGACTCTGCCACACCTTAGTTTATATTCAAACATGGGGGTTCCTAGGGTGGACAAGGAACTGCAAGTATTTGAAGACTATAAAACCAAACTTGAAATTAAAACGACGGGGCCAGAGCAATTGCTTTCTGATCTGTCTGGTGGTAATCAACAAAAATTAGTTCTCGCCAAATGGCTATGTGCCCATCCAAAATTAATTATTCTTGATGAGCCAACTAGGGGCGTTGATGTGGGTTCCAAATCTGCCATTCATCAATACATCGCGACACTGGCTGAACAAGGCTTAGCCGTGATTGTCATTTCTTCAGAGATGCCAGAAGTGATTGGTGTGAGTCACCGCATATTGACCATGGCAGAAGGGCGGCTGGTTGGAGAGTATACGGGTAAAGAAATGACAGAAGAAAATTTAATTGCAGCAGTGTCAGGGTTGACTGCGGCCTGATAAAACGGATATCAAAAAAATTAATTCATAGACACTTCTTGGAAATCTTTAATAAGTTCATGTGTGCCCTAAGTAGTTTTCCTGAGGCAGGAAAGGGGGGTCTTCCCCGGTTCATCTTTACAGCATAGGAAATAACCACGTTGAGTCTTTATATGTGTGCTCTAGAGCGTATTCTGAGAGCGATAAACTTGTCCACTAAAATGAACCGCTTGAAACACTTAGATCAAATAATTCGATACGTTTTAATACTCGAACATCGAGTTGAGGTACTTCCTCCAATCTAGGACCTCGACGATTCTGAAATCGTCGCTGGGTAACAATTGCGCCCATAAGTGAACCATTTAGACTAAATGAATGAGATGACACGCTGTAGCATTTTATGAGGCTTTTAAATCAGAATCATAAGCTCATAAATTAAGAAAGATTCCTAGGGTCACGCGCCCAGATGTTATCAAGATTCTGGATCGCTTGAGGCAGGTTTTTGTTTGTTGACATTAGCCCTCACTAAGGCCGACAAAGTGATGATTTGGTTTCTTATGTGTGTAGGTATTAATCGCCTTAACAGTGCCGGTGGCGTCGCTATTCTCAAAGAGGTCCTTGAAATTCATACTCAAGCTGGAGGTAGTGAACTCATGGGGGTTTTAAGTAATGATCTGGGAGTGTTTACTCACGCTGGTTATAGGTACGTTCCCCAGATTTCTGGGCCACACAAATTGGGGGGTACCCCCAGTACATAGTTTAGGAAATAAGAAATTAGACGTTAATTAGGGCACTCTTAAACAGACATGCCTGCTTCAGGGTAATGTTGAAATACTGCTGCTGTGCCATCAGCGCTGATTATATAAACATCGTATGCTTCACGCTCTTCTTCAGGTCCCATCCCGGGAGAGCCGTAAGGCATTGCTGGCACGGCTAAACCTAAAGCATCAGGGCGGTCTGTTATGAGGCGTTTAATGTCGCTGGCGTCAACGTGTCCTTCGATGAAGTACCCATCAATTTTAGCGGTATGACAGGACATCATATCGTTGGGGACGCCACTCTGAATCTTAAACTCAGTTAAAAAGCTGCCAGAGCGATCTTCAGTAGTAACATTGAAGCCTTTGTCTTTTAAAATTTCGATCCATGCATTGCAGCAACCACACTGTGGGTTTTTAACCACATGTATATCAGGGTAAATGCCCTCTGCTAAGGCAGCTAAAGGAGCAGCAACTAGATAACCTGATGCAAGTATTAACAATTGGCGCCGGCTTAACGATACTTTGTTCTTCATTGCTGATTTTCTCAACATCGTGCTAATTATTTAATATGGCATCCTAGCACATCCATAATATGAAGAATCGATATTTTGGTGAAAAATAATAGAAGCAGTGCTGGGGTAGCCCCATAAAAAAGGGTTAGTAGGCGCAAACCTACTAAAACGGCCTTAGAACGAAGGAAGCGATAGCTATACGCAAGCAAGCGGCTTATCTACGGCAAGCTTTAGCTGATCTAAAGTTGGGCGCATATAAAATATAATTCGGTGTGTATGCAGTTATGCGCCTGCTCATTAAGGCAGGTGTGAATGGACTTTCCAAAACACACATTTCTTAGCCTCAAACTTTGCAAAATACATTATGGACAACGCTGGCCCCTCCTTTGGAGTCATGCTATGGGTCCCACAAATAGTACTTTCATCTTCGTGATAAACGACCCAGTCGCCGACTGTGAAACCACCTGCTCCAGCCCAAGCCAAAACAGTTGCTTTATCTTCCTGTTCACACTCTGTGTTTTCAAAGATAACATTATCTGCCAGCATGTCTGCTAATGGTGCTGTATTGCCACCATCAATTGCTTTTTTAAAATTGTCTAACGAATCAGTTGCTAAACCCATGGTACTCTCCTTGTAAGCTGCAGTCCGGTTGACTCAGGACCAACTTTACAAGCCCAACCAGCCGCATGCTTCTCAGGCTTGAATTAACAGCATATCACCTATCCTCTAGGATTTTTTCCTAAATTTGCTAGCAACCTTGCACACGCATGGCGATTACTGCCGAGCTGTTTTAAAACCCCAGTTAGGTCAGTAGCTCCAAACTTCTTTGCATAAAATGTATCCATCATTTGTTCGATGCCTATTGCCCCATTGCAGGAGGCTTATTAAAGACTTTGGCTTAATGAAAATACTACTAATATAGAACTGTCATTGATATAGGAAGACTTCTGATTTAAGCCTTACAGCATTTTCTCAGCAGAGCTAGTGAGCATTGGTAGCAATGCAGTTCTGGATGGGTGAACGCAGCTTAGAGTATAGCTGTAAGGTGCTTAATTGATGTTAGAATGGGTGTGGAAAGGGAAAAGGTTAAAAGGGGAAATGTGTATCCCATTAATGCCACAACAAGTGACTCTCTAAATACACTTATTGTAAATAAGCCCAAAGATCAAACTGTAGATGAGTGGTTAAGTGATTATGACGAAAGTTATTTCTTGGAACACGGTCATTACCTATAAAGGGCAGTATTATTGAGGCATTATCAATGATTAAGAAATCACAAACAGTAAAAGCAAACTTGGGAATAACACCAGCAACACAAAATGCTGACCAACTGACCCCTCCCACAGACCAGTTACAGCTTATTATTAACCTATACTCTCAGGGGCATTTGCAGGAAGCGTTATCTGATACCCATCGAATGCTTAATACATTTCCACATTCAATAGCCCTTTGTAACCTAGCGGGTGCGTGCAATATGGGGTTAATGAAGTTTGATGCAGCTATTGGCAATTACCGAAAGGTGATCAAAATTAATCCAGATGATGCTGAGGCTTATTATAATATGGGAGTTGCTTTAGCTGGGATGGGTGACTTGAGTAGGGCCATAGAGGCATACAAACAGGCGCTAAATATCATGCCTAACTATGCCCAAGCATCTAATAATCTGGGCGTTGCCCTGAAAGATAGCGGTAATCCAGAGGCTGCAATAGAGGCTTATAAGCATGTCTTAATGGTTCAGCAAGATCATGATGGAGCCCAATCTAATTTGCTAGATATACTAACAAGTTATACTCCTAAAAATAAAAATCCTCACTTAATAGAGACTGTTAATCAAACCATTAACGCCATTAAAATAGCCCCTAATTCTGCCAAAGAAAATATATCAGACGATCAAGTTATTGACTTATTTTCAAAACTTTCTGATCAGTTTGTTAGTGATGGTGGAGTTATTAAAACTAAGCGTTCTCAAACCTACCGTAAATCGTCAGTCGACCTAAACTGTAAACGACACATGTCGATTTTTAAGCAGCACAATATTATTCCTGAGTTTTGTTTTGGTTGCTACAAAGTCCAAGTTGAGCCCCAGTCGATTATTGATTTAATAAAATTATACCTTGTTTTTGATCAGCTAGAGCTGAACGAAAATAACAGCCGCAAGTGCATGGTGGAGTTAAGGTCTGCAATTCCTGGCTTTTATAAAGGCCTCATTTTTTGTGCTAATCTGGAACAAGCCAAGCAGATCGCTGAGCAACTTGATGCCCTAGTTAAACAACGTATTTGTTTAAAATTATCCGCCACAGTAAAAAGAGGTTGTTCGGAATACCCTATGGCTTTTCCCGAATTTAAAAACATTAATCCGTCTGGTCCGCCATTAATGAACTACCCTGAGGACTGGAAAATTATTGAACAAGACTATGATAAAAAAACATACGCCCCCCCAAAGGACGTTAGGCCAAGTTTGTTGGGTTTAAACCTGAGAGACGTGCTTGTGATTCAGAGGTGGATCGATTATGCAAAGGGTCTTGGAGACCCAAGTGCAAACTTAGTTAACCCAAATCCAATCTACGATCAGCGTATTTATAAGATCGCAAAAACTAGGTTAGATAGATTTAGTTTTAAGAGCTAAACTTTCTATTAATACTTAATGCCTCGAAACAAATAAAATGTCATATTGTGAAAGTTTTTTTAAGGCTCTTGAGTAGTTTTAGAAGCAAAACGGCTTTTTATATCCATTAGCTTTGTTTTTTTGAAGTAAGTCTCTCAACTTAGTGCGAGGCTTTGGTTACATTTCACTCTAAGTGAGTGCTTGCAACAATCATTAGCTCGAGGTAGATGCTAGGCTGGTCATGCATGCGAATAACCTAATGTGATAAAATACACCTGAAAGATTTATCAAAGGTATATCAACATGGCATCACATGGCGGCATGAGAGAAGGTTCTGGTAGGCCAGCAGGCGCAGTTAATAAGGCAACCTCAGGTCTTA
>Ga0209712_10002455_pt1 | contig 15288 bp, 22 predicted proteins | sample ArcOceMetagenome_FD_187443 | JGI IMG/M metagenome (GOLD analysis project Ga0209712, IMG submission 187443) | Marine eukaryotic phytoplankton communities from Arctic Ocean - Arctic Ocean - Greenland ARC118M Metagenome (SPAdes) (version 2) | ecosystem: Environmental > Aquatic > Marine > Oceanic...
CCCATATAACTCTCTTAATCCATAAAACACTAAATCATTTTGGTAGTCATTTATAAACCCACCACTTGCTCTGGCAATACTATTATAATTTGTTACATATAATATTTTCATAATGTACTGTAGTAATTATTTTGTTTTTCTTGTTTACTTATACTCTTTGGGTGGGATAAACACCACTCTTCATCCATCGGAATATACGACATTGTTTTATGTCCTCCAAGTACTTCATGCACTTTATTAACCCACTTAATTTCAGGTTTGTTCTTATAAATGCGCATTTGGTAATCGGGATAATTTACCCACCCTTTTTCATTTACTCCCCACCCCCATTTCTCTATATGACTTTGGGTTAAACCCTCAACAGTATTGATTCTTGGAACATAATAAACATCAATGCTTTCGTTTTCCATTAAAATGTCTGGGAGGTTATCTATAAGGACAACATTAGGGATTTCATCTGCGTCTATATTCATAATGTAATCTCCCACACAATTTTCGGTTAGGTTATTTTTAAAATCTGCAAAGTGACTATTTAAAGGAAATTCTATTACTTTAACACGATCTGCACATTTATTTAATACTTTTAAAACTTCGGGGGTGGTGTTTTCTTCATCACATTGGACTACTATCTCATCCCCTTCTCTAACATTTTTAATTAAAAAAGATAATAACCTATCTAACTCTTCATGTTCATCACATACTGTTATGGCGTATGAAATTATCATTGTTGTGGTTTTTCAAATATCCCTATATAATCCATAGCTTCTATAAAATCACGCTCATCAAATTCTTTGATAGTATCCATATCCATCCGTTTTTCATAAAATTCTCCTTTTTTACCTGGAATTGGAAATTTTTCTTTTTCATCTTCCTTTACAGGTGTAGATAATACAGCACCCCACTTCCAATCTTCAGTACTCTTACCTTTAGCGAATATCATCCCTAATCCTTCTTCATTTATAGTAGTAGGCAACCAAATGAGTCCTGTGTCTTTATCTTCCCAAGATAAATCTTTATATAGCTCAGGTAATGATTCTATTTGCTCTTTATAAAAATCTGATTTAGGGGTCATTAGAGTGTTAGTCCAAAACCCACATGATAAACTAAAATAATTAGTTATCTCTTTTGTAACTTCTAATTTATAACACAAATCACCCCCACTTTTAGGGCAATCTATTATTTCATCATATTCCATATTTATACTTTTTTCAATTTTGGTAATTTTAATAGAGGAAGACTATCACCTCCTATTTTCTTCAATTTAGGCAATGATAATTTTACTTGAGCAGGCATATTAGGAATATTTCTAGAAAGAATTTCTTCTAATTGCTCTGACATTTTATCAAAACTAAAATTTGTTCTACTATAATAGCCTTGACGTTTTCCTTTTACTTTCCAATCCTTGTAATTATCCACTACATCATTGAAAAAGTGAGATAGGTGGTTAGGGTCAACACTAAACCACTCAGAACCCTCAATCAATACATCTTTCTGTTGAGCAGATGGGTGGATTTTAGTTAATTTACCTCCCATCAATCCTGAAAAGTCAGGTCGGAGGAAATCTACTTGTCCAGACCAACCTGTTGTTATAACTGGTTTATTAGTTAGACTAAATTCTAGTAGTGGACGACCAAACCCTTCACCTTTAGTTAAACTAACCATAGCTTTGACTTTAGGGTGGTTGTATAATTCATTCATTTCTCCATTTGAAAATTCCCCATGGAGTAGGTAAACATTAGGTAAATATTTTGATGGAACACTTTTTCTAATAGATGCTATACGTCTTTGGATTTCATTCCTATCCATATAACTAGCACCACCACCACTTGTTTTTAGAATTAATGCAGGTTTTTTACCTTTTTTACCTTTAAATAATTCATAGAAAGCTTTAACTAATAAACCAACATTTTTCCTATCTTCCCCCATTTGACCTTGCATCCAATGTCCTACATATAAGTAAGCAAATGACTCGGGTATTGAAGTAAGAGCATCTTTTAAATCTACATTAGTAAATTCTTCAGGTTTTAGGGGTTTATAAACATCTAAATCAGCACCCTCAATAAGTACTTCACAAGGGGTTGTTAGTTTCAGTGGAAATACATTACCATTCTGATCTTCCCCATTATATGTTGTTTTTTCAAATATATTTTTGGAATGGGTAGATGAAGTTAATATTAAATCCATTCTATTGCACCCTTCAATCCAAGGAGCAGAGCAAGCTGTTGTTTCAATTCCAGCAGTTAACCCAATATTATACTTTCCAACTTTCTGAAATTCATTTGGTACTGTGATTTGACACCAAATGTCAGGTTGGGATGGTAGTTGGTTGTTTTCTAGGCATATTATATGAGGTTCTAAAAATCCCCAATCTTCTTGGTGATCTTTAATAAAACCCGTAGGTGTAGCTCCCCATCTTTGGGGGATGATTTTGACCTCATATTTATTGGATTCTATAACTGATCTAACATAATCCCTAGCTCTGGCTCCATAGCCACTGTAAGTATCGCAGGGACAGCTTATATAAAATGTGTTTTTCATTTAGTAAATTATTTCGTGTTTTAAGGTTCTTTTTTGGAAATCTGTATCTTTTAAGAATTCAAATTTTGCTCTAGGTTTCCAAGTATCAAATAACTCATCAATACCTTCAATTATACGACCTGACATTTTCTCAGATGTAAACCCTGCTTCATTTGATAATGCCCACTCCATTCCAGATTTACCTATTTTCTTTCTCTTCTCATCTCCCATTTTATATAATTCCATTATTCTATTAGATGCATCTTCAAAAGATGCTTTATCATCATAGATGTAAGGAGTTTGAGGAGAACCCACAATTGATAAATTGGTTGGGTATATAGGTAATGCCCACTCTCCATGTTTTTTATAAGTACCTCTATGGTTAGATGGGAAATCTTTATCAAAATTTATCCACTCTCCCTTCTTAACTCCAGGCCCTTCATCCATGTCATACTCAAATCTCATTTGATCTTGCATGCCACCTGTAGTATTAGCTATAATTGGAGTACCAGTTAATAAAGATTCTGTTAAGGATAATCCCCAACCCTCGGCTGATGATATAAGGATAACACCATCTGCACTATTATATAGCAAATTCATCTTCTCTGTTGATAGCTTCTCATTTGAAATTACTATATTAGGTTCTTCCTCCGGGAAGAAATATTCGATGACGGCTCCTAAATCCGTTCCATGGTCACTCACAGGTTCAGTATGTAGAACAAATAAACACTTGTCGGCCTCTTCTTTAGGTAATTTATCTATAAATAACTTCCATGCTAAGATAGTATCAGGGATTGATTTACGCCTAATATTTCTAGAATTAAATAATAGAATAAAATCATACTCCTTACCTCTTGATATATATTTTTTAAATTCTTGGAGGTTTTCATCTGTTTTGTCGATAGGTTTAAATATTTTATGGTTTAAACCATGAGGAACATATTTAATAACTTTATCCTCTGCTTTTTCACCTAAAACTATTTGATTAATACCAACAGTTTGTTTTGAAATACCAAACAATGCATCACAAGACTCATAAAATTCTTTATTATACATTGGTGCTGGCATGCTATCCCAAATGTTTAAATAGATAATTGGAATACTTTTACGAATTTGATTTTCCATTTGAAAAAGCCATGTAAAATATCTTGGGTCTGTAATTAAGAAAATAGCATCAGGCTTCTCAATTTCAATAATACTTTTTAATACATCAGGATTTCCATATCCATCTGTAGGATATAAAATTACAGACGAATCATCAATATTAGCTTGTTTATTATTATCTAGAGAAATATCAATCCTCTTCCCTTTCTCGGGGTGGGAAACTGCTCCTGCTAGTTGAACCCAGTTATAGTGGTGAGAGGTATGAATAACCATTTCTCTTCCTATTTGAGCTACACCGGAATGAACTCTGATATCATCTGTTAAAAGTAGGATTTTCTTCCTATCTTCTTTTTTTAAGTAACCTTCTTTCATATTGTTAATATAATTTATTTTTCCCCCAACTCCAAGTTAGTATGGTTAGTAATCATCTTTCTGAATTCAGGGTCTGTGAGGTATAGGTGAATTACTCTATCGGAGAGTTTTTGAAATGAGAATTTTCTTTTAACGCATTCAACTCGGAATTGGTGAAATAATTCACTATCTACCTTTACACTCGTAAGTACTTTTTTCTTTTCTTCTGACATTTTATTTTATTATTTAATGGATTTTGAACATAATTTAGGCATATCACGGAAACTACAGAAGGTACAATCCCACTTACTAGGGGTTGGGGAGTAATCTTTATCTTTATACCCTTCTTTATTGAATGCTTCTTCTATAAATTCATTTAATGCTTTATTTGCTTTATTTAATTTAACTTTACCTGATGCGGGGGTAAAGGTTTGGATTCTTGGTATCACATAATCTGGGTGTTCATATACTTTACGTTTTAGGATGAAAAATTCTACACTAATGTTTTCTAGAGGTATATTGAATTGATCTGATAGAAATTGTTTATATAAAATTAATTGGAATTGTTTATCCTCATCCTTCTTAACCTTATCATTCCACCCACGAGTTGACGTTTTTATATCTATAATTTTAAATGCATTCGTAGGTTCGTGGTACATTACGACATCCAAATACCCCATGTATTTAACGTTATTATAACGATTATTAGGTGTTACAACAATCGGAACTTCACATCCAACTAAATACCACCCTTTCTTACTAAAATATCCTCCTCTCTTTGCTTTAAAGGTTTTGATGATTTCACACCCATCTTCAAAAAATTCTCTTAACTCTTCAGATGAACTAAAGTGGCTATTGTTATTTTTCTTATATTGAACTTTGTATTCTTCCCTCAATGCCTCTTTAAACATAGCAACAGTATCTTCTCTATCAGCAGCTGCTGCACTTTTATCATACATCACATCTAAATAATGTTGGATGACTGTATGGAGGGCTGTTCCAAATACTGTATGGATTGTTGAGGAGAAGAATTTATTTCCATCTTTATATTGTAAAGCCCATTTGTGGGGACAGCTTCTATACATTGATAGTTGGGAGTAAGAGATATTTTTCTGATAAGCATAGTTTATCTCTTCAGGTTTGTAAGCTCTTATATCCTTTACAATTTGAGGTAATTTCTTTTTTTTAGCCAAAATATTATTTTTTCCATTTACCCCTCATCACTAATTGGGCTATTATACCGTAATTAGAGATATCGATAAAACTATCGATCATGGGTTCATCATTAACATAACTGCGACCTTCGCGTTTTAACATGTTTTTTAGGCGGTTTATCTTGTCATTACAACGCAACCAAATCCCCGTCAACGAGAGTTGTATGTCTTCTTTATCTGTGAGGTTTGACCCTAAAGCAATGTTCCCCAAACCATAATCCATCATCTTTCCAGCAAACAATTCATATTGTTCTTCTTGAACTTTACTGAATTCTTTAGCTAATTCGGGGTAGTTGTATTCGAAATCTTTTATAGTTGATTCTAATTTAGTTTCTACCTCATTTTCTTCTACTTGTCTTTCACTTAACCCCATTAAATTACTTTTTTTGTAGTTAAATATTTATCTATTGCTGCTAGTCTATCATCAGCATCTACTAACATTACAAGTGCTTCTTCAGCATTCTTATAAAAATCAGTTGTGGAGTGATCTCCTATACCCACAGCATGGTTTTCTAGTAATTCTAAAGTTAATTGTGCTTTTGCTTTATCAGCAATTGCTGAGGTGTAAAGCATATTTCTTAATTTACTCATACTTTTGCTTTTTTAATTATTTTCTTTGCTTCTTTTTCTTCTACACCCATCCCTATTAAAATCTCCATAACATCTTTACCTAAAATATCAATGTAATCATTTGCTTCTCCAATTGAACATTCAAAATATTTAACAATATATGGTGCTAAATCTTGGTATGTATTTTTATTTTCATTTTTAACATATTTACTCCATGTTTTTTTCTTTGGAATTAATTCCCGATAAATAGAGTATATCTGTTGTTTGGATTGAGGGTTCATTTTTTGTACATAGTTAGCAATATCAATATACTCCCTATTTTGAGAAATCCACCTATGCACCATATATGAATTCCATTTATCCCACGAACTTTGTGAGAAATTTTCTGGAGGAGATTTTTTTATTGTTATCTCCTCCAAAAAACCAAAAATATTTTTTACCTCGATTTTAGACATTAAATAGTGTGGTCTGAATATTCTTCTCTAAGCTCTACTGGAAGTGTTTCTTTTAATATTTTACCGCTCACAGTATCATAAAAAATAGGTATAGGCATTACTGCATCTTCATCAGCTCCTACTACAAATTTAGATACTTTACGTAAAATTACTCCTTGTTGGAATACAACCCCACCTTCTGGTGTTTCAATTGGGGAAGTTGTTTTTAAATCTACATTGAGATTCATTTTCTTTTCTTCTGACATTTTATTTTAATTTAAATTTATATATAATTTTCTATTTCTGATATACATCCTACCTGTGGGGATCTTATTTAATTCTCTACCTTGTAGATCGTATATTTTATTGTTTTGGGTTTCTTTAAATGTTAATTCTTCAATACCTACGGGGTTATCTGTGTCATTTACCCTTACCCAGGACTCAGATGTTATGTCCCAATACTGTTCAAAGCAACACGTTAAAGTGTCTAAGTCAGTTGTCGTTTCTGTCCAGTAAGTTATGCAAGTTCTAATTGTATCAAACGACCAAGGGTTAGAGACAGTATGTGTGCAAGCATTTGCAAAGCAACTATCATACCCTAAAATAAATTGATTTGCATAAGTTGTACTCGCATACAGCGGAGCCATCTGGTAGAAGTTTAGGAATGAAACCGGTATTGCTACTTCAAGTTGTAATTGGTTTCCTGTTGTGTATGTTTGATCACATAACGTTGTTTGTGCTTGGGTTTGTAGTCCAAGTGAAACTAATAATACTGCTAAATACTTTTTCATATTTTTTATTTATTTATTTTTAATTCTATTAATTTTGCTATTAATCCCATACAATTTATCTCTTTATCTATTCTAAAGTTAGATTGATAACTATACTCATTAACATAAATGGCAACCATCCCTTCATTTCCTGGTAGGTATGTTGAAGCATTATCATATAAATGACGATAAAATTCCTCAAAATCACTCACATTCCCATTAGCTATAATTTGTCTAATTTCTCTCCAATTTGGTTTAGATTTAGATAATTCTGTAATCACCTGGGTCATATAATTAGATGATACAAGTATAGACTTATCAATTACAAGCTTATTATTTTGGGTTGATAGCTGTATTGTATTAAGGCATTTACGTAGATCAGGGTAAAATTGGTTTACAATAGTTACTACTTCACTTAATTCAAATTCTGTTTTTTCCTCTTCTAAAACCCAAGCTATATGTTTTGCAACTTCTTTTTTAGAAGGTGGAACTATTTTTAATACTTGACAACGTGATTGTAGAGGATCAATAATACGCTCCACAAAATTACAAGTCATGATAAAGCGTGTTGTTTTTGAGAAGGTTTCGATTACATTTCTTAATGAGGCTTGAGCTTGTATTGTTAAAAAATCAGCTTCATCTAATATAACAACTTTTAAAGGTTGGAATGACATTGTACTAGCAAACCCTGACACCTTGTCTCTTATAGTTTCAATCCCCCTTTCATCACTTGCATTAATGTATATATAATCACAATCTAGATTTTTAACGATAATTTTAGCTAATGTAGTTTTTCCGGTTCCAGCAGGCCCCTGGAATATAAAATTCTGGATATCATTCTGGTCAAGATACTGGGATATTGTTTTTTTAATATGCTCATTCCCTACATAGTTTTCTAGGGTAGAGGGTCTAAATTTCTCCACAAGGAGGGTATGTTCTTTCTTCATCATATTTAAATATACGAACTAATTATCAATTCTCCAAATCTTAAGCGCCCTGCTTCCAATTTAATTCACCATACAAGTCATACTTCTTAGGTTCTTCTTTTTTAACTTCAACCTCATTTGATTGTATAGCATATAAGGTACTATTCATTGGGTCTAACCTATAAGACCCCTTAAATCCTGTTTTAGAAAGATATGCCTCTAAAGCATCTGTGAGTGTTGGGTGGATTTTATTTAAATCATCATTTGTTAAAACCCACCTATCACCAGGAGCTTCTCTTACAGCAATTAATTCTATATGTTCCTGTGTTTTGGTTTCCATTGATTATTTTTATAACTTGTAAAACATAACCTTTAGGGGGATGAAAACCACCCCCCTTAGGCTGTTTCTAAATTTGATTAATACATTCCTTGTGGTTGTGGTGCTTCTTCAGCATCTGGGTGAGGAACTAAAACACATTCTGTTAACAGTAATGTTCCTGCAACTGATGCTGCATTTTCTAAAGCTGTTCTAGTTACTTTGGCTGGATCACAAATTCCTGCTTCTTTCATATCTACAACCTTTTCGGTTTTAATATTATAACCTAACCATGGATTGTTTTTCTTTAAACCAAACCCTATAATTTGAGCTTCAGTTGATGATTTGCCAGCATTCACTAGAATTTGTTCGAATGGTTTACCACATGCTTTAAATACAATGTCAGCACCAATACTATCTAATGTTATACCTTTACGAGCATAAAGCAAAGCAGCACCACCTCCAGGAACAATTCCTTCTTCTAATGCAGCTTTTGTAGCATGTAGGGCATCATCTACTCTATCTTTCTTTTCTCTCATCTCCGTTTCATTGTATCCACCTACATGAATAATAGAAACACCACCTACCATTTTTGCTAAACGGTTTTGTAGTTGCTCAGTTTCAAATGGAGTTTTTGATTCTTCTATTTGATTTTGCAATTCAGAAACTCTCTGATCAATAGACTCTTCACTACCTTTCCCATCTACTATTGTGGTTTCTTCTTTAGAAATTGTAACCGCTCTTGCTTGTCCAAACCAATCCCAACTAAATTTGTCTAGTTTCATACCTTTATCTTTATCGAATACTACACCACCCGTAACTGATGCTATGTCATCTAAGATAAGTTTACGACGATCCCCGAAGTCAGGTGCTTTTACTGCTGCTACTTTTAAGGTACCCCTAGCTTTATTAACAATTAAAGTTGCTAATGCTTCATTTTCGATGTCTTCAGCAATTATTAACAAAGACTTATTTGTTGCTGATACTTGCTCTAGTATAGGAAGTAATTCTTTAACTTGGGTAAAACTATGATTTGCAATTAAAATGTAAACATCATCTAATTTACAAGACATAGTACTATTATCAGTAACAAAGAAGTGAGATTTATAACCTCTATTAAACTGCATTCCTTCTACAGTTTCCAGGTAAGTTTCACCGGATTTACTTTCTTCAATGTGGACAACTCCATCTCTACCTACTTTATCAATTGCAGTAGCAATTAATTTCCCAACTTCAGGGTCATTATTAGCTGATATTGTGGCTACTTGTTCAAGTTGATCTTCAGATGATATATCTTCAGAATTTGATTTTAATACCTCAATCACCTCTTTAACTGCTTTATCAATACTTCTTCTAACTTCAGTGGCATTTGCCCCATTGTTAAGGTGGGATAAACCTGCTTTAATCATCTCACGTGCTAGTAAGGTTGAAGTAGTTGTACCATCTCCTGCTTTATCCGCGGTTTTAGTAGCAGCAGCTTTTACTACCTGTACTCCTAAATCTTGAATATAACCATCAACAACAACATTCTTTGCTACTGTAACACCATCTTTTGTAGATTGTGGTAGTCCAGGGGTTTGATCAATTAATACATTTCTACCATTTGGCCCTAATGTACTTACTACGGCATCTGCTAGAATATCTATTCCTTCCATTAATTCCTTTCGGGCTTCTGCTCCAAATTTAATATCTTTTTTCATATTTGTTCTTTATTATTTTTGTATTTTTGCGAGGATTTGTTGTTCTGGGCCTACGAAGTATTCTTCTCCTTCATGTTCAAGTTTTGTGAACCCCATTGTTGGGAGTACAACTACATCCCCAATTTCAACTTGGGTTTTTAAGAAATGGTCTCCTGTAACTGAGTACTTTCCAGGTCCTACACTTACAACCTCCCCATGCTCATTTTTATCTTTACCTAAATCAGGTACAATTATGTTTCCATACATTGTTTCTTCTTCTTTTAACGGTTTTACTATAACCGCATCAAACATTGCTTCTAACTTCATATTTCTATTTTATTTAATAATTTTTCTGTTTGTTGTTTTATTAATTCATACTCTTCAATGTAGCTTTTAATAGAATCATAATCCCTCGTATTATCAATCTTTTCTTTAGAAATCTTTCTTAAAGCTGATGATAAGGAGTTGTAATGACCTATAGATTTTTCATAATCCTTACCTTCATTCTTGTTTCCCTTATTCCCAAATCTTCCTAGATTTTTCTTATCAGGTGTAATTACTTCCATTACAGTATAACAATACTGATCTTTGGAGATGTAGAAGGGGATGATTGAATCATCTTTTATAATAACATTCATATTTTTTTAAAACTTTAATTAATTAAGAGACATCGTACCCCCTATTATACCGTGAATATACGAATAAAATCGCGCCAGGACACGCTATTTTGTGGATACTTTTATTTTATTTTTATGGATTTTGGTTTTTTAGACTCTGATACTGGAACAAATAAATGAAGTAAACCATTCTCCATATTTGCTTGTAATGATTCCAATTCAAACTTAGCTGCCACTTTATAACCTAAATTAAAAGATCGTTTAGCTAATCCTTTATAGATATAACCGCTATAATCTTCACCTTCCTCATTAGGTTTGTCATAGATAATTTTTAAAAGATCTCCATCAATTTCTAATTTGATGTCATTTTTAGTTAACCCAGTACAAGCTATGTCAAAATGAAGCCCGTCTTTGTCGTAATAGATATCTAGTGGGTGGGGTTGCTTATTTTCAAACGTTGTTGGTTGAAAAGCTCCGTCTGCCTTGAATAGGTTACGGAATAATAAGTCGAATTTCGACTGTTCGTTAAATAATGTACTCATTTGTTTTTATTTGTGGGACCTAAGTTCCCTGTTAATTTATTTTTGAATAAAACTTACGTGCCCTGGCTCCGATTTTTATTCATGTATACGTATATTAAAATATTTTCTCTATAAAATAAGATTAAAATTCACTTTCAGATCTTCTCACCATAAAGTAAACACTAGATATTCCTTCGTTGGAAAATTCTAATTTCATTAACCCCATTGAACTTAGATATAATTTCCCCCCACCCATATCTTTGTTTGCTTGGAGGATAGTTTTTAGTGTATCTGAGTTAAATGGAAGGTTCATATTTTCCTCCTTGATAACTCCTGGCATTTGGTATGCAATCTTGTTATTATGTCCGGATTCATCTCCAAATACAAACTCAACAACGTTTTCATTGTCTAAGTTGGTAGTAGTGGTAACTATCATATTATCTACCTCTGACAATGCACTTTTAGCTTTAATTAAATTACTTACATCTTCAGTTTCTAGATTTACTTCAACAACCCACTCAGCATCGTTTACGGTTCCAACTTTACCAATTAGTAAAGGATCTGATAGAGCATAGGTTAGGTTAAAATTTAAATCTGATATCTTAAGTTTAGTGTTTAAGACGTTGTTTTTTGTTAATTCTAACAATAACTCCCCACTACATATACTAATTAAATTTTGCAATTTTTTAGTGTCATATATAGCTAATTTACAATCTTCTAAATCAAAATTATCACATGAAACACTCCCAATAACATCCTTAGTAGGTGTCATGAAATCAATATTTAAAGTAGAGTCTTCTATAACCCATTTAACGGATTCATTTAACCCCAAATAGTACTTGTTAATTATTGATTGAACTATTAATTTATTTGTCATTTTTATTTATTATAAGTTAAAAAACATCTCACGATAAGGATTTAATGAAAGATTCCACGTTAGATCGTTATAGAAACCTTCAACCTTATTTAGCAAGATAGATTCAAAAATTTTCTTCCTATCTGCGTACTCTTCAATGAATGTACTAATTTTATCTGCCAAATCAAAGTCTAAAAACGCAACAGCGTCAATTTGGTAAGGGTTGGGTCTTAAGTAAATCCATTTAACCTTATCACCTTGAGTAATAGCACTATGTTTGTTCTCTAAACCCCAAAATCTTAACAAATCATTATGTCTAATAACTGCTCTTACGGCTGCAGGTGCACCTTTAGCTACTGTTGTAAATAACTCTCCAGCTCTAGCTTTACGCTCTGTATATTTGTTTAGGGTTTTGACTGATGTTGGGTTTCCTAACTGAGTTAATGGTATAGTACCGTCTAATATTTGCTTCCTAAATTCCTTAACACGGGCATCGATTTCAGGTTGTTCGGTGCCTTTTAACACGTCAATAAGCATGCTGTGGAAAAACTTCCCCAAAACAGGTGGGAAATTTGCTTTCTTAAATTCTAACCCTTTTACATCAAGTGATTCTTTTACAATACCTTCCTGTTTTGTAATCCATTGAGCATATCTTCTAGTTGCTCTAAAATAAGCTGATCTAATAACGGCTTCAGTCTTCATTTCTAATCTATGCTCTCCTTTGGCATTAAAGCAATTCTTAGCTAAATCACTATAAGAATCAGTAATAATATCTTGATATTTAAGAGCTATATCTTCTAACCTATTATCTTTGTCTTCACTTGATAACTCATCAAAATCTAAGTTGAGGTGTCTAAGTAGTGGTTCTGCGTGAATATATATTGAATCGGTGTCTGAATATGCAACATAATTTGTATCTTCAGCATCACAAATCCACCAAGGTGTATCCTGTAAATGTTTCATTTTCTTTTTATTTTATTTAGAGTTCCTCTTCACCACGCATAACTTTATTAATGTGACGATTTGCAGTTAAGGCAGACTCTTGAATAATTCGTTGACCCGAGAGAGTAATAGCTTCACTTAGAATTACATTCCCATACCTAAAGCTTCCTAAAGCAGTAGCACCATAGAGTGAATTAAGTAAAATTTTCATGGTATACTGTTTCATATGGAAACCTGCCCCTCCTTCTTTATCTCCTTCTTTAAAAGCTTTTTTCATTTTATTTTTATACATCACCCTCTCATCAAACCACTTCTTTAATATTGTAGATAGTACTGATTCTTTGTCTGTTCTAAATAAAACACCATTAGCAGATACTGAAAGTTCATTGTCTTCAATCATTTTGATTAATTTCTCTATTGGGACTTTAGTACGTCTACGTTTGGTGTTTTCAACAATAAGTTCCTCCTCAGGGTTTTTGTTTTGCAAATCATTTAAACCTAAACGATTATTTCTATCATCAGCATCAATGATTCTACCAACCATTGTTTCTTTTCCAATGTTAATGGTCATTATAATTGAGGGGTAAAGTGAAGTTAAATCCTCATCAAACATATAATTGTATATGCCGGCTTTAGGGCAAAATAAATACCCACCAGCATAGTTTTTCTTAGATAGGGGGTTACGTTCTTTTGCGGGTGGGACTATTCCTTTACTTAACAAATAGGCTGAAATTGCTCCATCTTGTGTTTTAGTATTAGCATATACCTCACTGTAATTATGTTTTCCTTTATGAGCTAGGTTTTTTACAAGAGATAAATATTCTAATTTTTCATCTAATACTTTTAATATTTCAACATCTCTAAAGTTATATTGGATGAACTTTAAGGGGTCATCTTCAAATAATTTATCTAAATTCCCATCATATTCAATTTTATTTAAACCAGCATATTTTTCCCCAATAGCATCTAATTTAAAAGAAGGTTCATCTGCCCAACTAAATTTCTTATGTAAACGCATATAATCAAGAGACTCAACCCCCGCAATTTGGATAAATTGATCCTTATACCAAGGTGTTTCTCTAACATAACCAATTGGAGATAAATAACGAGCAATATCCTCACCTAAAACATTGCATATTCTATAGTATAAGTATGGGATATCAAAGTAATCACTATTCCACCCTACTATTATGTCAGGATCCATTTCTCTAAACTTCTCTATGAATTTCATTAGTAATTCATCTTCAGTACGGCAGGGGATGATTTCTTTATTTTTAGCTTTGGTGTGTTTTAATTGATTCTTAGCATCTAATATTAATATTCCCCATAAATCTACTTGTTTGTCATACCAGGCAATTGATGTTACTTTTTTGGGTGCTGATTTTATATATTCCTCAGTAAGTGCCCCACCCATTTCAATTTCAATATCAAAAAATATTTCTTTATGTGTAATTGAAGGTTCATCATCAACTCCATACTTCTCAACTAGGAATTTTTGGTAAGGGGGCATATCATGAAAGTGTAAATTAGGATCATCTCTATCCCAATTTCTAACTTTACGTAAGGGTTCACCATTCAAACCTATATGTGAGGCATCACCCTCACCACACTCGGAGTATGCTTGATTAAGCCATTCTATTTTTTGGTAACCCCCATCATCCCATAGATGGATTAGGTAATTATTACCCTTTAGCTTTCTAGCAAATGCTTTCTTAAAACTCATAACTTTTATTTTTAATTATTAACCCTACCCTTTTAAGAAAGTTTTAGCAATTTCTTCCTCAGTGAAAAATTGTGCTAAATCAGGTCTAAAATAATTAATTGATTTCATTACTTTATTATCTGAACTACGATATACTACGTATTGACCATTTGATTCTTCATAATGGCATTTTTCACCTTGCTCTTCACTTCTAACTATAACTGTTTTTTCTGCCTCTTCAATAGTATTACAAATTTTAGACATATTAGAAGCTTGTACTTCAGCATAACCATCTAACATTTTATCCTTTAACCCAAATACTAAAGCTCCATTACCTAAACCTACATAAGTGATATCAAGCAGAGCATCAAATATTTCAACAATATTTTTTTCTTTAACTGCTACTTTTAACTCATCTAGCTCTTCTTGAATAAAATCAATTACAAACTGGGCGTCTTTAGGGTTGATAGTTGGGGTTGTTCGGTTTTGATAACTTTTCCCCATAACTTCATTAAACTCCTCTACTTCTGATATAAATGGTATTTTATTTTTCATATTTAATTTTTAAATTTAGTTTGGGTTTGATTTTGATCTGTTAGGTGGTGGTATATTCTTTCTGCTACTAGTTCCTTCCAAACTTGGATACGGGGTGATGAAAAACTATCTTTTTTTTTAGGATCGATTAGAATACTTAAATTCCCCTTCAATTCTTCATCCAACATTCCAAGTATATACTCTTTAGATTTGATGTCCACCATTGTTTATTTTT
>Ga0209712_10002456_pt1 | contig 15287 bp, 10 predicted proteins | sample ArcOceMetagenome_FD_187443 | JGI IMG/M metagenome (GOLD analysis project Ga0209712, IMG submission 187443) | Marine eukaryotic phytoplankton communities from Arctic Ocean - Arctic Ocean - Greenland ARC118M Metagenome (SPAdes) (version 2) | ecosystem: Environmental > Aquatic > Marine > Oceanic...
CAACATAAAAAAACAACCACGATCTACCCAAGTACTGGTACTCAAGAAATCAGAAATGAACACTACCACTCAACAGCAAGATACGTATCGCGATCATGCTCGCATTGACCAAACAGAGCAGAAAATCGTCACAAAAGGTGGGGTCAAGGAACCGTTTCCGGTAAAGCTCTTTAACTTACTTGCGATTGTTGATCTATACGATACCGACCTCGCAAGAATCATCTCATGGCAGCCGCATGGAAGATGCTTCCGTGTACACGACCAAAAGAAGGCAGAAAAGTTGATCCTACCAAGGTTCTTCAAGCAAAGACTGTACTCTTCCTTCCGTCGCCAACTGAATCTGTGGGGATTCACGCGTCTTGCTCTGCCGGGTGTTGACGGTGGAGCTTACTATCACGAGATGTTTCTTCGCAGCAGGCCTCTCCTTTGTCGAAGCATATGCCGTTCTGGTATATCTGTCAATCATGAAGGTGGGGCTGCAAGTAAGAAGCGACTTTCATCCGATCCTGACTCAGAGCCCAAGTTCTATTCGATGACGCCTCTCCCCCCATCGATGCCTTCCTGCTCTTCAGGATTTCGTTCGTTCACCGACGAGGAGGATGCTACTACTAGTAGTAGCAGTCACCATGATGATAACTCATCTCTAGCAGCATCTTCATTCTTGCTATGGGATAGAACCTTTGTTCCCGTTATCAGAAAAGAAAGAAAAACTACTAGAATTAGTAGTATTGTCAACGAAAAAAATTCAAGATTTATCTTTTTGAATCAACAAGAACCCAGAACTGCAATCCCTTCTAACCGTCATCATCTCCTCCTCGGGTCAGATCCCTCCCACCCCCATTTAAGCAACTCTGAAGTGTCGAGCAATTGGACGAATTTTCCCTCTGCGTTCGATGGAATGGAAGACGAACCTAGCTCCATAGTAACACTTCTTCTTCGCAATGCGTTCTCCCGGCAAGCAGTATCTTCTCTTTCCAAGGATTCTGCTGAATCCTACGAGGATCCAAAAACGAGCAGTGCTGTTCACGAGGAATCCCTTGGTGAGGTTTCTGAGCAGCAATGTCGTGATTTGGAACCATTTCCAAAAGATGCTTCCCCTCCCATGACCAGAGAAGAAATAGAATTCATGGAGTGGTTTCTTCCAAAGCTAGGTTAAAAACGTCTCCTTCCATTCCATACACAGTTGCATTTTCAATTTAGCCTTCTGTTTCCGACTCTTCAATTTCAAAATTTATTTAATTTTTCAATTTATTCGAATTTTGAAATTCTAATGTCTCTTTTCAACGGGGTTAATTTTGCAATAAACCCCCCCCCCCTCTCTTCTCCTCCTTTTCCTGATGAGCAAAACAGATGCTTCGTCTACTTTTAAATTTGATACTGCACTCCTGCAGTACAAAGTATCGATACAAGTACTGCATGATACAGGCAGTGCGATATTAGTTAGTCAGATTGAAGTCACCGCTCACCAAACGAAAGAGCCAATCCAATAGAATGTCTCACGTGTCTTCCGCTAGTTATCCTATCGCTCAGCAGCTAGCAACATTACTGAACACAGCCATCAGTGAAGAGGCTGCAAAAGAGAAATGCAACGACGATAACGACAACAGTCGATTGCCGCCCTTGGAAATTGATGTCGAGTGCAAAGCCGATGCGCTGCAGCACTTTATTCGAAACTGTTTTGTGGCAATGGACGATGTCTTCTTTTCCACGTGAGTTACTTACACAGCTCTGTAGTACTGCTTGTTTCACTGATGGTTCGTTCGTTGAATCGAATTTCCTGACTTGTTCAATCGATCGATCCTTGTTGCAAATTGCGAGCTTGCGGTGCTTGTTCTTGTTGCTTTGTTGTCCCTTCAAAATCCTCATTTTTCCCGCATTTTCATCTCATTTTTTCAATTTTCCAAAATATAGTCCATCTGCGCAGAGGCAAAGGCCAACCTTCCAGCATAGACAGCTCATCCGTATCTCAACAGATGAAACTAATAATACGTTAACAATCACGGATCTCGGAAGTGGCATGACTAGATCTGATCTCATAAATTCCCTTGGAGTTGGATCACGGCTTAGCTCTCACGCACTTCACTCCGCAAGAACCATTGAGAAACTAATTCGTGGTCAAAATGAGGATAAAACCAAAGCAAGCGGCAATAATGATGATTCGTCCTCTTCAGAGGATGACAGTGTATCTTCTACTTCCTCGGAGGAATCGCAGGAAGATCCAGCCGATGATATCGCAGGAATGGACATTAACCATGGAAATTGTGAGGAGCTTGACAAGACAACAAATGTCATTCAAGTTCCTTGCCAGGCAAAGGATGTTGGGAGTTTCTATGCGGCTCTATGTGCCCTTGGAGATCAGGTCGAAATCGGAACTAAGGTAAGCACCAAGTCATATTCATATATTGATTGAGGTAGTGTACATGTCACATCATGTCATACTCAACTGAAAATTGTCTCTCACATACACATATTCGTCCCAGTCAAAATTTGATGATTACTATGTTTTCAATCTACCATCTGATTCAAAACCTGACAATGGAACCGAATCGCCCATCGTCAATAAATTCTCTCATTGCAGTATCTCGCGACCCATGAACGAAGGAGTAAAGCCTACAACTGCAAATGGTTTTGCAAACTTTACAGATATTCGCGGTGATTCTGGAACTCGTGTCACCATCACCCTCAACCAATCGGCAGTAAAAGCTGGATTCCTCAAAGAGGAAGAAGTGCTTATGCCAATGCTGGAGAAATTCTTGGAGGCTAGTCCGTATAGTGTTGTCTTGGATAAGTGCTGCACTGAACAACAAAGAAAGGAGATCATTGATGCTAGTCAAAGGGAAAAGGATGACTTTGAACAACTGCAGCAGAATGCTGATAGTGACGAGGAGGAGTTTGAGGATATCCATGATCTAGGTGGTGCGGAAATAGATGATTCTCATAATTCTGTCAAGGAACGTGCAAAGTATATCCCTCTAAGATTGAGTATGGGCGAGAGAAAGATGTTGAGGCTTGTTGAAGCATCAATGGATTGTTGCGATTATACGACAGAAGCTGATAAAACATTTAAGAGTTCGACGCGCCGTACTCACGCGCAGCTTAAATACATTACTTCTGTGTTGAGAGGAATGGTCACGGCCTGTGATTACTCTGCAGGTCGAAAGCTATTGGAAGAGGACAACTACAGTGAATACGAGAACTTCTTTCGCCAAATGTTTGAGATTGCTAGGAGACACAAGATTATGAATCCTGAAAAAATGAGGACTGAATATGGAAAACTCATCTATTTGTTGCAGGATGCGGTGTCTCCTTCTATCATGCCTCATTTAACTTTTTCTTGCAAGGTATGTAGCTGATTATGATGATACCACTGTATTGTTAACTATGCTGAATATGTCGACGCTGGTGTCTAACAGCTCTGCATGTATGTTGTATGGCATGATTTTAGGGACCAATTGAAACTGTATACAAATTCTTGGAGGATAGAGGTGGGATCGGTCTACTGGAAGACCCACTAATTGAAATCGCAACCAGGGAAGTCCTCGCAGAAAAGAAGACCAGAACTCAAATTTCTCACGAGATTAGGCGGAAAGAAAAAGCAGTGGCACACCTCAAGCAGACGTATCAAAACCGCAATCTTTCATCGGATGACGTTCATCTGTGCCTGTATTCAATATGGTATGTCAATGTGAAGCAAAGTATCATATATATACATTATGCATTGATACATGGGAATTCTCATCTTCTTTTCCATTTCTATTTATTTTCACAGCGACAATGACTCATTTTTGAACTCTAATCGAGTTCCCATTGATAAAGTGATTGGTTATTTACAACAGTTTTTTTCACCAAGAAGCAATAATGAGGAAGGGTACTCTTTGAGTATTGTTGATGGTAAAGATGGATCAAGATTGTCACATAGTCACGAGCGACAATATTACTTTGCGCTTCAGTCACTAACTCTTTGGCGTGACATCATTGATGATATGTTCCGTCTGTGGGCTATGGCCGAAGAAGATCTTCTTAGTGAATCTGTCTCGTACGAATTGCAAGACACAGGCCAGGGATTTCAGAGAGTGCAACAATCGCCACGCACATATAAATCGATGCAAAAGATTCTATCAAGAGTACAGGCCAAAGTAAATCAGTGGATTGGCAGCAACGTCATTCACCTTGGTGACCATAATGTTCCGAACGCTTTGACTTTCATTGACAAATATACACAAGGTAAGTCGCCACATATGTTTAGTGTACCATGATTTCTGTTCGCACATGTCCCGCTAATGATCGACCAATTCACTCATTAAAACAGTTCCGAGAATCCTTTCGCCCATTGTAACCTGCCTAGAAAACTTGGAGCGTATATGCGAAGAAAATGATGGAATCTTGAAGTTTGTGGAGGATGGTTTTGGAGGCGTTGAGCAACTGAAAAAAGATATTCTGTACGATTTCTTCAAGTCGGCATTCGATGGAAGCGGCGCTGACAATTTTTACGATGCGGGTAGTTGCATTGATGGAAGGCTCACTAGTGCATGGAACTGGTGCTCGCAGTTGCAAGAAAAGCCATTCTATTGCATATTCAAATTGACAGGGTTTACTGGCTTTGATGGAGAATTCAAGTAGATTTATTCCAGGTACTAGCTAAAACGGTTATCCTACGCGATACTGTCATAAGAAATAGTGACGCAAAAACTCCAACTTATTCTTGATCAAGAATGATGAAATTCAGTACGATAGTATCTGGAAAATAATTTTTTTATGAATATTAAGAATACACTACACGCAGCACAAACGCCGGGCTGATTCTATTTGCGACGAACGAGGAGCGAAGATTGTTGAAGAGAGCAGCCAATACGTCACACAATAATTCTGTAGATATCTTCGTCTTCGATTCCTTGCAATTCCTCTATGTTGTGCGACATACATTGTGGAGGCTGATCTTCTATTGCGATTGTTCGTGGGCGCCTCTGAGGTCCTGATAATCTTCCTAAAGGATGCTCCAGTCTAGTACTACGAATACAATAAGCTCAATTTCTAGTAAGAAATGGCTCACAAAGTCGATCAGCACAGTCCCAAGCTGGCGCGGGAGCGTTTCTTGTTTGTACTGGTTTACATAGTTCATGATTTGCTGTCCTGCGAGTAGGTGCATCACAGTTTGAAAAGAATCTTATCGATACGCCGAGTTACTAAGATTTGAGATTGTGCGAATACTCGTACATCATAGAGGAATTAGGTTTCCGTCCGAGAGGATGATTCACCAAATTCAAAATATCAGAACCAAGAATCTACAAAAAATTGGAAAAGAATCCGACGAATACCTGCTCATTAACCTCTTAAAACTAATCTGTACACCTCATCGAAGTACTTGAACTGATTGTCTTTCGGTGGTAGAAATTCATGATAATACAAATGTTCTTTGATAAAAGTGTACAGAAGAACAATCAAGAAGAATCGAGGTTGGTGGTTGTGGTGGGAGAAGAGAAGGGAGCACTAATGGTGCCCTGTCATCCATTCTCTTTTCTGAGGATGATGCAGAATCCTGAGAATTCTTGCACTTCTCGTTCGTTTAGGCCATTGGCCTTATCAACAACTCAGAAGAGAAAGATTTCTGCGAACTGCGGTTGGGTTTCTCGGAAGCGGCGCTGACAATTTTTACGATGCGGGTAGTTGCATCAATGGAAAGCTCATTAGTGCATGAAACTGGTGCTCGCAGTTGCAAGAAAAGCCTTTCTATTGAATATTCAAATTGACTTGGTTTACTGGCGTTGATGGAGAATTCAAGTTCTTACTCTAGTAGTATTTCTGGACGTTAGTACAGCAATAGTACTACTAGTATCCATCTGGAAAATAAAGTTTTCATGAGGAGTAGTACTACTATTATAAGAATACGCTACACTACACCTTCAGTACAACACACACACACACACACACACACACACACACACACACACACACACACACACACACACACACACTTGACCTCTGACCTTCTAACAACGTCGGGTTGATTCTTCCTAACCCTTGGCCCTACCGGTGGATATGGAGGTTTAATGTGGATAATTATTTTTCAAAATCGTTCACAAAGAACGTTAACCTACCGGTAAGTTGAAGCGAGAAGCATGACACATGACACCAGGTCACCAGTCACTACACTGCACATACAGTACTGGTAGTTCTGCACAACATAATACTGCGACAAAGAGAAGGCCACAGTAAGGAATGGGAAATTGTGAGTCTGTTTCGAAGCTTTCTTCGAAATCCACCAAGGTGCATCGTAATAGTGGTGTGGAAAAGTCCAGGAGGTCTGCTGCTGCATTCTTGGGTTCAGCAATTGTGAAAGGAACATTTCGATCCAACATCGTGCTAGACACGCGCTGCAGATACATTACTGATAAATATGAAATCATCAAGACTCTCGGCGAAGGCAAGATGGGCAAAGTTGCAAGTGCCCGAAACATCAAAACCACATATGACAAGAGAAAAGATGCTCCGCCAGGTATCCAAGTCGCGCTCAAAAGTGCAGTTATGAATAAGAATGGGAAACACCATGTTCTCATGCTTCGTGCCGAAATAGATGCACTGAAAGCACTCGATCATCCGCATTGTATCAAACCATACGAAGTTTATGTAACGTGTGATCGCAATCTACATCTGGCTTTCCAATTTTGCACGGGAGGGAATTTATACTCCAGGTTTCCTAAGAATATAGAGGGAACAAGGATTTGCTTCTCGGAGAAAGATGCCGCTTTCATTGTATATCAGTTGCTCTCTGCCTTGGCTCACATGCATGCAAATCATCTCATGCATAGAGATATTAAGTTTGAAAATATTATGCTTGACTCGCCCAACAGCCAAGTTATAAAGTTGGTTGATTTTGGAGCAAGTGCTTTCTTCAAGGAGGGAAAACATGTGTGTCATCATATAGGCACAGTCTATACAATGGCACCAGAAGTACTTCGTGGGAAGTATACCGAAAAAGCTGATATTTGGGGCGTCGGCGTTATATGCTATATGATGCTTTCGCTCACGAAGCCATTCTATGGAAGTTCAAGAAATGTCATTACTCAAAAGATCTTGAAAGGGGAAACGAAGTTCTACAGTCCTAATTGGGATAGCGTTTCAGATTCTGCCAAGAGCTTCATTCGCAGTTTGCTCACAATGGATCCAGACAAACGATTGTCTGCAGTACAGGCTATGAAACATCCATGGATTGATGAACAATATCCTACGTCAGAGAGGGAAGCCAGCGATGAGGTAGTAAAGGGAGTCCATGACAGTATCGTGCAATACATCGAATTTAATGACATGAAAAAGATTGGTCTGAATATTATTGCGCATCAAATGGAGACTGATCTGATATGGGAACTCAAAAAAGTATTTGAAGCACATTGCAAAAATAAGGACGGCACCATGAAGTTTCCCGACTTCACAGTAATGATTAGAAAAGTGACACCGGATTATGATATCGATACAATTCGGCAACTATTCTGTAAAGTTACTTTTGATAGCAAATCAAAGAATTTGTACTTTACCGAGTTCTTGGCTGCAGCACTTGGATATCAGAAAGATATAGTGACTATGGATAGGCTCTGGAGAGCATTTGACAGATTAGATCACGAAAAGAAAGGATTCATCACTCGAGAAAATATGTCAGAAATCTTGGGAAGTGATTACAATCAAGACCGCATCGACGGCATCTTTGAAGAACAAGATTCGGGCAGAATATCATTTGTCGGATTCTACGATTCTTTTCTGCAGTGACGTTTGCGTAAAATATTAAGTATAGATGTTCGTATAGATGTAAGATTGGGTTTTAAAATATTCAGTATATCCAATTGTTGCCCGTCATGGTGTATTCATAATCGTCCAATCTGATACCTTATCACCTATCATCCTAGATATCGTCATGATTAATTTTCATTAGTTATTAGTAGTACATACAACAAGAAGATGTCTGCGACGAATTAACCGAATCAAAGTCGCCTAGTTCAGTCTACGGCCCTATCAACTCTCAATTTATTAGTTGATAATCACTTTGAATGTGCCATCTGCCTCGACACATTTGAAGGTCCTAATGTGATACCGGAATGCTTACATCGCTTCTGTGACATTTGTATTAACAAGAGTACTCAACGATCTGGCGCTGAGTGTCCTACTTGCAGAGCTAGGATCACCAGCAGGAGAGATTTGAGGAAATATCAAGTACTTGAAGATATTGTAAGTAAAAATAGATGTGGTTGTTGCCTTACTACTATCTACTAAATGTATCTCGTTTGTTTACTGTATTGCAGTAGTAGGTCTACTGTAATCGTGACATATTATTTTGTATTCTTGTACTGACACTCCTGAATTTCTTCAATCGGTCCAGACAGACAAAGTTCACAGCGCAATCAAATCACTGGAATGCGTTGACATTTTGCAGCAAGTGAAAGTAGAAGAGGACACAGAAGTCGTGCATTCTGGTGCCGGTTCTGGTTATGTGAAATATGAAGAAATCGAAGAAACAGATGCCTCAAAGAATGCTGAAGATCCAATTTAAGATATTAATAATTGCTCAGAAAGTGATGAGGAAGATGGAGAACCTGCTCCCGTCCATACCGGTGGTACTTCTTCTGAAAGAAAGAGAAAGAGTAGCGTAGCCAGTGATGCACTCGCAACACCTACAACGCGAAAGAAAGCAAAAGCAGACAAGGACAAATCAACCCAACAATCAAAGACAAGTTTTGACGAACGGTGCAATCAACTCCTTCAATTCAAAGAGGAGTTTGGACACTGCAATGTTCCTTTTAAGTATACAGGTAACCCATCTGAGAATCACATACTACAAAAGGGAATAAATCCAAATCACAATCTCTCACAAGACAGGATAGAGCGTCTAGAAAAGAGTGGCTTCCAATGGCAAGTAGTCGACTACAATGAGGCATTCGAGAAGCACATTCGCGAGGTGATAGTATTCAAAGGGGAGTTTGGACACTGTAATGTTCCTCGTAGATATGCAGACAATCCGTCATTGGGACAATGGTGCAACAAAATGATAAGCGCATACAGTAAAATTAGAGCGTCTAGAAGAGATTGGCTTCCAATGGCAGGGTGTCGACTACGATGAGGCATTCAAGAAGCACTGTCGCAAGCTAATAGCATTCAAAGAGGAGTTTGGACACTGCAATGTTCCTAGAAGATATGCAGACAATCCATCATTTGGACATTGGTGTATCCACATGAGATCAGCATACAAGAAAATCCAAAAGGGAATGAACACAAGTTCCAATCTCTCACAAGAGAGGATCGATAGACTGGAAAAGATTGGCTTCCAATGGAAAGTATAAGAATACCAAAATGTTGCACGCATGTGGTGAGCACTACGTACTACTATCTACTAGCTGAATATGTGATGCTTCACCATTATAATGTGTGTTTTATAAAAATTGAGTTATAGGAAAGTCAGGTGCCAACTACTTCGGATGATCTAGTAATAATTATTAAAAAGACAATTATCAATTATTTCTGTTTGGTAAAGTTGAATTGCCGCTCTCGTAGAATAGGAAATGTTCAATCGTCTCGTACACGTAACATAGATATGAACCAAGTGCTTCTGGGAAAAGATCTTGATTCGATCGCACGTTTACGTTGAACAAATCTTGTCGCACACATGTACTCTCAGTACCTACAAAAATACATCGTGCTCCTTTGATGTTTTGGAAGAATGATTGAATAAAATATAACATGAAACATGACACATAAAGGTTATTGGATGCCCGTGGGATGTGATGATGTGTCACCATGCAGCTGAGGGTGGTCATCTCAATATCCTGCAGTGGGCAAGAGCAAATTGATATCCTCGGGATGAAGATATGTGTTTCCGTGCAGCTGCGGAGGGTCATCTCAATATCCTGCAGTGGTGGAGAGTGAACGGATGCCCATTGTATAAAAATACGTGTTCCGGTGCAGTAGATTGCGGTCATCTCAATATCCTGCAGTGGGTGAGAGCAAATGGATGCCCATTGTATAAACATACGTGTTCCGGTGCAGCATTTGGTGGTCATCTCAATATTCTGCAGCGGGCAAGATCGAACGAAAGCCCATGGGATGAAGAAGGAACATGTCACCATACAGCTGAGGGTGGACATCTCAATATCCTGCAAGGGGTTAGATAGAACGGATGCCCATTTGATGAGGAATAGAACGTCAAAAATAACGGGATTTACCTGGTACTGAATGATGTAACAAATTCAAACAGTTCATTCATCCATACACAATCGTGGAGTATGCCAAGGCGAATACAGACATGAAAGGTTGATAAATGTCTGATGCATGCAGTTGATTTCAGTAAATAAAATAATATTATTTTCATCTCGCAACATCTTTCAAAGTAGCTATAGGAGTATAAAATTGATGAACGCAGCGGTAAAGGTAGTGCACTCGTTGAATAAAAACACAGTTGAAAGGTTGATATAGATCTGGCCAACATTCTACACATATTATGTATGCACTTGCAAACCAGATACAAACGCGAATGCATTTCCTCATATTCGATCGAGTTCCAGCCAATAAATATCATCATTTCAAGACAAAATTAGCTACCTTAAAAGTCCTGCAGAGGTCGGCTGATGCTACAGCAAAACTAAAGCGGAGTTGTAAATCTTCCATCGTGTATCAATTTATCTCTTCTTTACACCATACAAGGTACACGTACTGTTTTGCATAGTATCATGATTACTGATGATTTCAATCCATTCCTTCTGAAAGAATCACTTTCATCATGCCACATATCTTCTATACAGATTACAGTTATAATTAATCTGCCTTGACCTTCTTGGCAACGCGACCCTTAGACAACCTCTTAATGACGAAAGGAGACACAAAAACGACAATCGGCTCAATACTCCACATCAAATCACCAGCAAAATTTCCACCCCAGTCAGCTTGGTCATTGGAGTATCCGAATTTCAAACGTCTAACAGCATTGGGTTGCGCATCTCCCTCGGGAAAGTAGAATCCAACAATTCCCAACATGTATCCATAGAATGCAATACCGTTCAAGATGAAGTAAACATATTCACGGTATCCTTCCAACTTGCAAGTGGTGGCCATAGTGTCCATCTCTGCAGCGGCAGCACCATCCTTCTTCAAGACAACGGAATCAGGTTTGGTATATTCCTTGACATCCTTCACCAAAGCTTCAATTTCCTTGACGAGCATTTTTTCCTCTGCCATGGCATCAATATCAGATCTAGCCGCTGCGGTCCAAAAGGGGGACCATGAAGTGTTGACCACCATAGTATAATTTTCATACGTGAACCACTGCGCCGAGTCCTTGTCCTTCTCCATGAGATCCTTGCTCTTAACTCCCACATACAGTCCTTTGAGCTCGGAGATTTTCTTCGACTTTTGAATAGCCGCAGATGCATCCTTGATCATGTTGACCAATAGCGGCAACATTGCAATTTCGGCAACGGTAAGGGCATGGATCAATCCAGACAAGCCACCGATCCATCCAGCTTCAGTGACATGAAGGGAATTGGCAACGAGCCAAAAGAAGGAAAGGCCAATTGCCAAAACGCAGAAACCGACGAATGTATTTTTCAAGGCGGCATTTGCTTCATGGAGCAGAGATTTTGCGACAATTTTCCTAGCGGCGTCGTTTGCTTCCTTGTCCTCCTTCTTGTCTGATTTATTTTCATTGCGACCAAACAAATCTGCGACTCTGTTGAGACGAATCAATTTGGAAACCCCCTCTGAGAAGATGAGTCTAATACCAGTCCAGCAACAGGATAGCGCGGCATAGAGCTGACTGATTGAAATGAGAAGTTCCAGGGGCGTCGTCTTGCTCATGAAGGGAGTGGGAAAGGTGTAGAAGCGAGCAGTGTACGCAGGATCATAGAGTGATCCTCTGAAGAGAGCAAGATCCTTCACGCAGCAAAGTACGTTACGAATTAACTGGACAATTGAATCCATGGTATGATATGGTCAGTTCGACTGTTTCAATTGATCAACTTAGTGAGGTGATGTGATATTATGTTTAGTAATTATGTTCGTAATGCCATAATATGTATTGATATTTGATATGTACGGTATGGAGATTGCAATGCATTTTTCGTGCGTCGTCGTGCGTTTCTAAAAATGAAGGGTGGCCATTTTTAATTTAGAGATTATTCTACCCGATGGATAACCGACACCCGACACCTCACATCTCACCTAGATCGAAATTTGTTCGTTGCATTTGATCTTGATTTGATCTATTATGTATTCTAGTGCGAATAGTAATCGTCGACGACTACGATAGCAAGCGTTTGTTCATAGATAAATAAATGTCATGTTCTTTCAAGTCAAGATTTGCGCTTATTACTATCAAGTCATATTACTATGCTAAAGAAGTCCAACTACCGGTACGTGTCTTCTTCACATATAATGACATCACTCACGTCTTGCAAGCGCTCCTAAGAAATCCTATTAATAACAGTGCGCAGTAATATGCACTCTAGAAGATTCTTTCAAATATGAAATTAGTCCTCAAGCACTGTTACGAAGCATCCTCCTCGTCTTCTTGCCAGGATATTCCCAAATAGAACGTTTCGACTTGGTGCTTTTTGCATTTTTGACTGTTTTGGTATTCTCGCCAATAATCGCTTCCTCAAACATGGTGCGGAAGCCTGTAAACTTTGTCTCGCCGTCAATCCCCTTGAGGCCATCCCACGCACGGTCGATGGACCAGCTTGCGAGAATATGTGAGATTCTGGCCGCTTTAGGATCCAAGTCAAAGCCCAAACCAGGAATGATCTCATCGAAATCAATTCCGAGTAGTGGAATATTAAGCTTCAAATTTGCAGCCCGGTTGCTTGGAAGGTTCGGTACGTCTTTAAACTCTTCGTTTGTGAAGTATCCTCCCTCTGTGAGATTCCTTCCGAAAGGAGGGGGTGCAATATCATCTGGGAGCTGTTCCGCAAATTTGGTGGGAACTCCACACAAATAAATAATAGTGAGATCAACCTTCCACCCGCCTTCAATGCCCCAGAAAGGATTGTGAACTACATCCAACCCTTCGAGGGTTGTGATCATGGGTTCACCTGCTTCATATAATGACTTCATGTTGTCAAAAAGTTTCTTCACCTGGTTCTCTCCGTTGCTATTTACGTCAAACACATGATTTAACGCCTTTTGAGCTGCTGTAAAGCCAATAACAGGATCTTGGGGGTCAGTCATTGGAAACATAATAATACCAAAGAGGCTCTGAAGTCCAAGAATGATAGACTCGGGCGAATTGTACGGAACAGGGGAATTGCCTACGTCTCCATAAATGATCTTCCGAGGTTTCTGAACCAGCAGAGCAGGGATTCCTGAACCATCAATGTACCCGCCATCGGAAAATGCCATGTTTCTTGTATCTCCATTTGCAGTTGGGATGTCAACGGTAGGTGAATCGGCGAAGAATGGAGCAAAAAGAGGATATTGCGCTATCAAACTTGGGGCGATAATTGCAATCAAGTCAGTTGCCATCCCCAAGACCTTTTCCATCGTGAATGGGTTAGATTCTGATGACAACTGGCCATACGCCGCAGTAAACGGTTTGTAATCCAGAGGCTCAGAAGTCACATTATTGACAGAGTCAAATTCCAGTGTTGCTTCTTGAAATTGTACATGCAACTTTTCATGCGTCCCGAAGGCTGGAATCGGAATTTGGTATCCATATTTCTTTGCTACCTCAAGGACGTAGGTAAGGTTTTGGTGATACATAGTCCCAAAAGCTCCACCTTCTACGAATATCTCCAGATTTTGAGGACCATTTAGATTGATATCGTCGATAAGACCTTTATTCATGTGAGTGTACACCCAATCAGGGAATAATTCAGAAGGTCCCACCATCGCTGTCTCAAAGAGCGGAGTCGACTTAACACCATCTCTGATGCGAAGGTCGCTAGCAAGTTCGCCAGCCTGCATACCAAAATATTGGAGAAACTGACGTGATAACAAGTTGGTTAAAAAAAGATTGCCAGTCAGTACATTATCAATGATGGATGAGAACATGTTGTTTATAAAGTCTGAAGCCATTGGTTTGAACATCGACTTCTCAGGAATATTCTCGAGGTCTTCGATGGTAACCTTGGAAGGATCGCTGGTGCCTTTGGCATCTAGGAGCTCATCTGAGTCGGTGTTTCGTGCAAAGTGGTATAAGAAGTTTGGAACATTCCCCCCGCTGAGGCCAGAGACAAATTCAAATGCCTCCATAGCAATTTTTTCTTCACCATCAATCATGACGCGTTGTTGCTGGAATCCACGCATTATCCCACCATTACCGTTTGCAGCCCTCAACGACCCTCCATTCACAGCTAAGCCAATAGCCGGGCGTTTATTTTCTGCTTTCTGATGAAGAACAAAAAGAGGATTAGTATTGGTAGGAGTAGTACTAGTAGCTAGTAGTACTATTCTTAGTATTCTTACTAGTACTAGCAGTATTCTGCAAGCAGAACCACCACGTATCATACTACGAGGAACATTACTACTAGAACAAAAGCATACTCCTGATGCGTGTAGTACACAAGATCGCGAGGAGCCGTGGATGTGATAATGTTCTAAGTGTATTACAGTACTAGTAATATTTGGATAACTGTATCAACTAATTGTAGAAGCAGTGACACATTTTCGTCTAAAGCATCACTTGCTGGAACTGAAGAAGTGCTGAAGAGATCTATTTTTGCAACACTACTAGTACTAGGGGCAGCAAAAACAATAAAAGGAAAATTAGGGTCTCGTTGCACTCACCTTCTCATCCTTAGCTCCTTGGATGGGCGTCGAGAGATAAAGCATGTATGCTAGCAATATTGTTGGGAATTTCATCGGACTTGCTTCTTGTGACTTTTGATGAAAAAGTAAAAGATATGAATACGATTTTGCAAGATGGTTGTTCTTACCTCAACCGTTAAGATCCGTTAACATCTGGTTCGACACGGACAAACTCCGAAAGAGCTTGGAGCCTTCAATTCTCCACTTCCTAACTCATACTCATAATTTAGTAAGCTGATCATTTTCACCTCTCATCGACATCTAGCGATCACTTTTTCTAAACATGACTCAATCATTCGTGACTGAAAGAAAACAATCCAACATGGTTACTGCAGAGTTCTCTCTCTTGGCGTCTGCGAACAGTAGAACAGCATACCGACCAGAATCTGTTCGAGCGTGACGTGTGCGTATTGCATTGAGTCTTACAAGCTACCAAGGTTGTTCAGTGGCAAGAAAGAAATTATAAGATTAATCTATGGTGTAGCTTCCGTTGGAAGCTCCACGATAGGCCT
>Ga0209712_10002458_pt1 | contig 15283 bp, 15 predicted proteins | sample ArcOceMetagenome_FD_187443 | JGI IMG/M metagenome (GOLD analysis project Ga0209712, IMG submission 187443) | Marine eukaryotic phytoplankton communities from Arctic Ocean - Arctic Ocean - Greenland ARC118M Metagenome (SPAdes) (version 2) | ecosystem: Environmental > Aquatic > Marine > Oceanic...
GAGCCGAAGGACCTTACATTGTTGCCATCAACATCCCTACACTTATGGCGAAACAATGCGATAACCAGGATAATGCACGAGGATTCTTGCTTCCGTTTGGAGGCCTTCGGCTTCCGTACCGCTGGGACAAAGTAAGTGACAGAGCATTTGGAGGTAGACTACACATCCTCGTTTGTGATATGGACAAGTCTGCATTGCCCAACGAGTCGGACCAAGCATATCATCTTCACGAGTATGCTGACATCTTCACCATCACACCTTCTGATCTAATGCGGACGGACCAAGAATGGGATGTTAGACTAAATGTTGTAGATTATTTCGTCCAGTTGGATGGTGGTGGCGAGTTCCCAGTAGAGTTTGAGTAGGGGACAAACCATGGAAGAGCATTTGGACGAGATTTTACACAGTATTTGTGAAGGTGACAAGAAGCATCCCAGCAATAGACAATTTAGAATACGTCATCAGCTCACGAACATCCAATGCCTTTGAAAAGTTGCCATGGTAAAATGCCCGGCCATGTTCTTCTCTTGTCACATAATCCTGTCACAGAAACAAACCCTATACATAAAGATAATTGAACTGTTTGGGTAATTACAACTGCCCAACTGCTTCCCAGAAATCCAAACTGTCCAATCGCCCATTTCAACACGGAGGGATGGACAAGAAAACACCTCCTGAAAAATGACAGGGCAACACAATGTTTTGACAAGCTAGGAACCTTTGAGTGACACGGAAAAGTAACAGCAGAGGAACGCTCCAGATGTACACTTTAATCCACTAAGCAAGCATGACGCCGGCATCAGCGTCTTGGCCTAGATTTTCAAAAACGGTCTCAGCTCTTGTCAGCAAAAGGTAACGAAAGTAAGCACCTAAATAGCTCACGTAATCGCACTTCCCCACACCTCTCCAAACCAAAAATCTGGGTTGCAATGTTTCGCTCGCAGTCAGCCTTCCAATAATGATCGAGATGCAGGTTAAATTACCTGACAATGAACCTAAGCTAAAGGCTGCAAGTGATTCGGTATCTAAGTTCCTCCCAACGGCAGATGCGCATTGCGGATACAGAAAGAAGGTGGAAAACTGAACGTGGACGGTTGGCAATGCAATGTTCACGAGCGACATCATTTCATGGTACATATGAAACAGTTTTGGTTTTGTAGGTTTGCCTTCCACCGCCTCTCTTAGAGAAATGCGTTCTTCCTCATCAGCCGTACCAGGCATTTCAAGCAACGGCGAGTATTCGTTGGAGTTTTCTTTATTGTACAGTACTCACGGAGCGGGATTTTCTGTATTTACACCTGCACTAGCTATCACAATATCTGTCGAAGAAGACTTCATTATTTAGTATCAGCAACGGCATCGCCAGACATGCAATGTTTACCTCGTCTGCGTGTAGATAAATTGCTGTCGTCGTACGCTGACGAAATAGGCATAAACCAGACAGATGTACTGGAATAATGATTCGTGGCCTGTTCTGCATTTAGCACAAGCTCCCATACCGAGCGTTGACCTCCTAGCAATTCGCTTGTGTATACTGCGTAAATGACAGACAATCCCTCCACACATGCCGAATCTGTTGGGAAATGTTCTTCTTCGTCGTCCACACGCGGTGTCAATATTAATTCCAATGTAGAGCTGGAGCGGAGACTTGTTGCCGACAGAGATGATAAAGAAATCCATGTTCATACAATTCTCGGTCAAGGCGTACATTTGGGTCGAGAAGGAAAGGTACCGACATTGTTTGGGACTTAGATTCTGGTGATGGTGCCTGTATATCACAGTCGACAAGTGCTATTTTGTTTGCTGAGATCTCTTTGCAATTGATTCTTGATGGGGGCGAATCATAATGGGAATTCTCATCTTCAGGCAGCATACTAAAGTGCGGGCGCCTGAGCAAAGGGCATACACAATTGCAGTCGATTGATAAATGACAAACGCCACTGGCGTCGTAACCACCGTCTAAAATTGCGTAGCCTCTTGGCTGCTTCGGCGCATTCCAGACAAATCCGATACTTGCCGTTCTCGTTGCACTCTAGGAATCCACAATCCCAAAGAAGGGCGGTTGCTTTAGCCCTAGCTTCGGCCGGAAAGAAGATCACAACTGGGTAGATAAAAGAAAGGACAATTGGAATTCAAACTGCAATAATATAAAAGCACTCAATAATGCTCGATCTTCCCAATCATGGTCTGCTTTCTTGATCGCCTTCTTCCTTTGTCACGGTTTTTTCTGCCTCAATTGCGTGCGGTGGTGTAATGAAATATCTCGTACTGTACTTCTTGTTTGCACTGATGCAGGTGTACTATTACTTGGAGGTCGAGGAGTTTCGTTTCATGATGGCGAATCAGACAAGATTGGCGATGAAATAGTAGTTGCTACTGTCTTGGGGATAGGGAACCGCGAGATCGCGTCTTCTCGACGTTTGCCTTCATTCTTGTTTGGGGCTACAGTAAATTATACCTCACGACGATCCTTGGTGCGATCAATAGTGACTGGGCAGCTTGCACGTTCATCCCTTGCGGCAGGGTCTGGGCACGTTGAAAGAATTAGTTCGTTGACTTTCATTCTAAACTCTTGTTCTTGATGGAGAAGGACGAAGTCTGTGTGTTTGTTGGAATGCACATCTTTTATTTTAATTGTAATAAAATACCCTCACCTGCCTGCTGCTATGGTACTCCTAGTACCGACGGGCAGATTTGAAGTGCCCGTTCCATTGTGCGCCTCCATTGAATTAATCCCATAAGTCCCACGATAGTTATTTTTGTTATGACCAATGCTACTCACTTTTCAGTCAATCTTGCATCCCTTCCACATATTTCTGTCGCATAAAAGAATCTCCACCGACCACCGAGGCTTGTTGTTACAATTTCCTTTCTTTCCATCCTGTATCTTGGGAGCGCCACCAACCATCGTCGTGGTCGTCTACACCTTTCTAAGGCTCAACTCGAGAAGGTCCAGAGAGGATGCTTGGACATGATGACGGAACAGACGACTACGAGTACCACTACACCGAGCGCGAGAAAAATCTTATGAGCATCCAGTCCGAAGATAACTTTGGGATCCTCTTTCCGAACAATACGAACTATGCACTGAGCCGACTGATGAAATGAATTACTGCACGTACACTGGTGACATTTACGCAGAATCTGGGTTCGCGGAGATGTGTTTAGGTCTAAGGGTCAAGCTTGCAAACTTCATTCGTAAAGGTGATCATTGCAAGGGAATTTATCAGGCCACCAATCAAACGCAAATATGGTCACGGAAGCTAAAATGCATGCTTTCGAAGGGGTGGCATCGCTATCCATCTCACCGTCCAACGATGAACGACTCTGCCTTCATACGATAGAAGAAAGTCATAAATCACGATAGTACCACAGGAGAGAAGTCTGTATCCAAATTCTACGAGTCTTCCAGCGGAAGCCGCAATCAGAAGAAGTAGTTGGCAATGGGATGTTACTGAAGACGTCAATAACGGTGCAATGTTTGGTCACATTTGTATCTCGAAATGAATGATATGAAGTTTTATATTACATTGTCCATAGCCAGCAAGGTACGCGATGTACTAATAGCGCTACCTTGCTCTCTAGCTAGCGATACTATTGTAGCTGAGTGGCTCAACCAAATTGTTCTCCTCAATTCAATTGCAATCTTGGTAAGGTGCGATGCCAACGTTGCTCCCCAGTATGCCAGCCAAGTAATGTGCTGAATGCGTGTGCAAACACTTGGCATCAGATCATCGCGTTTGTAGGTATTAAAATTAGAATTATAGAAAACAATGCAACAGTTGAAACCATCGGACCTGCTACCAATTATGGAATTGCTGTGACGAGCGAATCGCCAATCTCGAACGCTCAGATAAGAGTGCAGATACGAGTTCTTTCATTGTTGGTTGTTGGCGACACGGTGAGCAGTGGAAAACACATTTTTTCTATTGGTTAAATATAAATTAAACGTGTCTGTTGTTTTCAACATCAATGCCATACATTGCCCTCTAACTGATCATCAATATCAATAATATACCAACTTCCTAGTTCTCTATCTTGCACGGTCTCGCCTTTCGTTGTCTGCATTTCAAACCTCACAAGATGTGTTACTTCCTTTTCTTTCGAATCATCATCTCCTTGGATCAATTGCTGTCCAGATTTGACATAGAATCGTTCGAGACAATTAATTGAAATGTCCACAATGATGCTTCGCTTCTTTCCTCCATGTTTAACCTTTTTGATCAAATCATTTGCCATATCTGACACCATTTGAAAATCTCCACTCTCCTGGAAAGTAGATTCAATCTCCCTATAAGCTCCCCTGAGGGATTCGTTTTCTTTAACGTCATCTCTAGTCAGACTAGGAATGAGAAAAATGCTTTCGAGTCTAGAATCAATGGGTTTGACAGACAGAAATACTTCTGTGACAGTATTCTCTTTTTCGTGATCATGTTCTAGACTTGTTTTCTCGTCGTTGCGAGACCCACTCGTGTATAATTTTAGCAGGGTCTCTTCAATCATTGCACTTATATATTGCTCTTCAGATTCTTTTTCTTCTGCAGCAACTACATCGTCTTCAGAAACCCCCGTTTCATCTACAGTCTCATCATTCTCACCACCTTCCTCAACCTGCATAGTCTTCGTGTCCTTATTACTTACACTTACAGTTGAATCATATCTAACGAATTCATCTGAATTCTCAATTTGCAAGAGTGGAACCTGAAAAGCTTTGGATAGTAAGCCCGCCACCGCATTCTTGAATGCAAATGCACAGTTTTGAGCCAATTCTCTCTCCCACGACTTTGTAACAAAGAGTTGCCACATTGGTGTCTTCATTTCCAATCCTGCAGTTACCTTTTTTGCAAATCGTGATCTAGCAGTGTTTTTGAGACCCGACAAATCGTCGTTTGCAGATAAGCGCGGCAACGGCTCAGTGGCATTTGATCTCCACGGGAACGGTAGAGATGGAATTTTATCGGAAGGAGACAAGGTCGAGGAGTCACCTTGATCGGGCGTAGTCGAGAAGAAGAAATGTGGAGAAATGTATTGCGATCTGTTAAGATTTTGGAAAACCAGAGATACTGGGCGCCTGGTTGTGGACCTTATCATGATTGCAATATTCGTAGGCACTGTTAGCCTATGATAGTCGAAATGTTTGTGGGATTGATTGAAAATATAAAGGGCTTCAGTAGTGTTGTGCAGTCTCTCCAGTCTCTCTCTTCGGTCGTCAGTGAGTGTCAGATTTCAGGTTCGTTGGAAGAAGTAAGGTGCTAAACATAAAACACGTCCTTATCCAACACGGTCTGCGGACTATTTGAATTTGTGAGACGAAAATAACGCCAAATTTAACCACCTGCTGAGAGCCATCAATCTCCTTTTTCCTAAATCTGTTTTTGCTTTTGAAGAAAGAAGAACAAATCAATTAGTGAGCAAAAGGGATGCAGCGCAAATTGTCTTGAACAGAGACTGAAAACACCCACTAGCTATACATTTCAATATGCAACATACCTATCTGCGCTATGAGTGTGCAGATGCTTTCTCTCTGACGACTTCGGCTGCAACAACATCTACTTCAACCACTTCTCCACTTGCTTTTCTCTCCTCTTCTAATTCCCGAGCGCAGTCAACGCTTCTCAGTACCTCTGGCTCTCAAATCCTTGGATTCAACCTACGAACCAATGAACCCTCTCTAAAAATTGCTCATCGCGAACTCTTATCAGGAGGCCTCGGAACTGGGAAAGCTCTTAACTCAAATGAGGTGTTATGTATTACCACTACCAAAATTAATTCTGTGCATAAAGTTGCCACTGGGTGGAAAGATGGTTCAATTCGGGTATTCGATCTCACAAATGATGACATGAAGGTTGCAAATGAAAATGAATTGGGCCTTGCCCACTCGCTCTTATTTCATCAGGCACAAGATCATGAAGAATTCGTTACGAGGGATCCACTGCTGTTGAATGGCCATTCTGGGTCGCCTATTACTTGCCTAGCTTTCAATGATGATGGGACGACGACTGCACTTGCGTCGGGATCTAGCGATGGAACTATCATTCTGTGGGATATCTTGAATGGTGGGTTATACTCTTGAAATTTTGAAATTATATCTTGTGTGTGTACTCTAAATCTCACATAAACACCAACTCCATCTGATAGAAACTGGACTATTTCGTCTACTTGGGCATTCGGCACCCATATCTGACATATCCTTTGTGCCAAAATCGAGTGATCTCCATCAAGTTAATGGAATCATTACTTCTTCTTTTGATGGGTTGGTAAAAGTATGGGATTTAGATGCTCAATGCTGTGTTCAAACGATTGCCAATCACGGAGGGCAAGTAATGTGTTCAACGGTATTAGCATTGCCTTCTCACGACGAAGTAGATGGTGCATCGAAAAGGTGTAGGCTAGTCACTGGATGCATTGACGGAAAGATCAGAATCTATTCCATGCACAAATCGAAACGGTTGGCAGCGGAAGAGAAAATGGACACAAGTGAAGATGAGCCAAGTGATGTAAATGATAGCGAAACGGATGATATCTGCTCCTTCATGGGAATGCTGCCACCTCCAGTCAATGTGGCAACATCTAACGACAAGGTTATTGCTCTTCAATTTCATCCTAGTGGGAAATATTTTGGTTACATTCGTTCGAATGCCAAGACAATCGATATTTACGTAGTGAGAAGTGAAGCAGACACTTTACAAAAGAAGAAGAGAAGAATGAGGCGTAAACGTGAAAAAGAAAATAAGTCAAAGAATAACCCCGAAGTTAAGAAGGGACAGAAACGCGGCCTACTTGACGATGAAGAAGGCGAGGAGGGTGGAGTACAAGAGGACGAAGAAAAAAATGAACTTATCAAGGACTTGGAACAGATTCAAGCTTCAGACGAATTCGAGTATGTTGCTACAGTTAGGGCATCTCACAAAATCAAAGCATTTAGGTTCACCCCCTATCTTGAGAAAAAGGGAGGGATTCGTGTTGTGTGCGCGTTGGGAACAAATGCTCTCGAAGTATATTCAGTCGCAAACGAGAAATCTGGAGATAAGGATGTTTTTAAGTCCAACATCGTTTCGTCTATCGATATGTATGGGCATCCCACTGGATTAAGATCAATTGCACTCTCCTCTGATGATGTTCTTGCATGCACTGTTTCAAAGAATATCGCAAAGGTGTGGAACGTCAAAAGTCGTTCCTGTCTGCGTTCTCTCCCTCTTGCTTCTGTGTCTTCCAAGAAGGAGGGTAGCTACGGTCTCTGTTCGGTATTTCTTCCGGGGGATACTCATGTTGTAATTGGTACGAGAGAAGGATATCTTCTGATTGTTGATATTGCTTCTGGGGAAGTAGTCTTTACGGAGAAGGCACACGAGAAAGAGATCTGGAGTATTGATATAAAGAAACCTTCCGGATACAATGATGACGAGTCCATTGGTCTTGTAACAGGTTCTGCGGATAAGATGGTGAAATTTTGGGAAGTCGAAACCCAAGATGATGGCAGCGACGACGAAGAATCTAACCACGCTGGGCACCCAATGGTTGTGCACACGAGGACACTTGAATCTTCAGACGACGTCATTGCCGTGCGTTACTCTTACTCCCACGAGAAGAGAATGGTATTTGTCTCCACTTTAGACTCTCAAATCAAGGTCTTCTTTGATGACTCGTTGAAATTCTTTTTGAGTTTGTATGGGCACTCTTTACCAGCTCTCGCACTGGACGCAAGCGACGACGACACAATCTTAGCATCAGGAGGAGCGGACAAGTCGATCAAGATTTGGGGATTGGATTTTGGTGATACGCACCGTACACTTTACGGCCACACAGATTCAATCACCGACCTAAAGTTTGTGAAGAAGACGCATAACTTTTTCACTTCAAGTAAGGATGGGACAGTGAGGTACTGGGACGGTGATCGTTTTGAGCAGATCCTCCTCTTGAATGGTCACACTTCTGAAATCAATTGTTTGGCAGTGGCCAAGACTGGAGCCTTTGTTTTATCGGGGGCAATGGATCGCCAGGTGCGAGTGTGGGAGCGTACAAAGGACATGGTCTTTCTCGAGGAAGAGAAGGAGCGAGCTCTTGAAGAAATGTTCGACAAAGTAGATAACAAGGGCGACGAGGAAGGGACAGAACGCATTATGCGACGACGCAGACAAGAAGAAGCGCAGGAGGAAGATGACGACGAGAACGAACCTCAGACCGAAGCAGCGGTCAAGAAGAGCGTTTTGAGTGTCGCATCCGGTGACCGCATCATGGAAGCTCTTGAACGGGCCGACCAAGAACTGAAAGATTCCGCATCCTTCCGCAAAAGTCAGGAAGGCAAGGGCGCAGATGCAAAGAAACGCATGTTCAACCCTATTCTTCTTGGCATGGAGCCACCTCAATACATACTCTGGGTACTCCGTAGTGTCAAGAGTGCCGAGTTGGAGCAAAGTTTATTGGTCCTTCCCCTGAATCACATGGAGCGATTGATGTACTACCTAATTATTCTTTTGCGCAACGGTCAAGGTGTAGAATTATGCAGCCGCGCCGCTGTTTTCTTGGTCAAGAGTCACCAGAACCAATTAGTAGGCCATGCAAAGATGTCTGTGCCCCTGCGCGAATTGCGACGATTGCTGAAATTGCGACTTGCGGAAGCTCGCGATACTGTGGGTTACAACCTCGCTGCAATCCGCATGATTACCCAGGTCTCCGCGGAACATAAAAGCCGCTATCATGTTCCAGATGATACTGTAAAGCAAGATGTTTTCAAGGGTCTCGGACTTGGAAGTGAAGTTGCGCAAGACATGCAACGAAAAAACTAATTGCGCCCTTACTGGATGACAATCTAACATAACCTAAGTGTTGATCGTTTGCGATCTTGCTAATGTTCAAGGTATAACAATGTTATCAAACTGAAATCATGATATTTTAATATAGACAATACAGTAGTAATATACTCCTCGTACCAAAGCCCAAGGATGCAAACATATTGTTTCATGTATACAGTAAACACTGTGCTAAGTACGAGTACATTAATATTCGCAATCTCTTTAACCCGCATAATGACAGTTTTCACCAATATCATGAGGGGTCTCATTATCTCTCCCAAATCCATTAGCATTTTCATGCACGATAGCATGATATTTACAATGTCGAAACCCCAACCACGAAATCACTTCATTCAAAACTTCCACATTTTGAGTCCAATCATTCATATCCACCAACTTGGCCATTTCATCCCCCAGTTCCTCCACAACCTTGATCAGAAACTCATTCATTTTCACAATATCATCAGTATCTTTGCCCTCTGTTGTACTTTCATTCGAAAACGTCGTATTCATGGATTTGAGCTGACTATCAACATCACTCCTTATATTCACAACCACCTTCGAACAAGGGAAGTTCTCTCTCAAAAAATCCGCAGAATCTTTCACTCTCCAATCCCCTTTCTGAAACCGGATCGTCTTGAGGCCCAATATAGTGCCTCGATCATATTCTTCCAAGGAAGGATTACCCGTCAAATTCACTCCAGCTTGTACAGCTCGCGGAGGCGGATTGAGCGTATTAATAACTTGTTGAATAGGGCAGCTCATGGCTTGCGGCGGAATGGCATTGTGCGAGTATGCTCCTTCTTTCCTATCAAAGTTTTGATCCAGCAGGTGTGCAGTGTTAGGGCCTCTAAAGTTGCTAACTAGTTCGGATGCGACATATAGCTCATTTCTATTTTCACACTGAGGCGCACGTTGGGTAGATAGTTTAGCATTTTGAGGAGTGTGGTGGATCCCGAGCGTGCAGTTGTGAGTAAGAATAAGTAGCGACGGTTGCAAGGTGTGCAGATGGGACTATTGTGACATGTTGCATAGGGACACCACGAGTCTTTGTGTGGGTTGGTGTCATTAAATGATTGATAGGAGGAGAGTTGAGATTGCGATTGTGACTGAGTGTCAAGTTTCGATGTATAGTGAGAGTGATCCTCGTAGTTCTGTGCAACGATTGTGATGTTGGGATGTGCACAGGAGGATGTGGAGTGCAGGTATTGATTAACATAGGATTCCTCGTTGAACATGAACACACATACAACTCCCAATCCTAATATTATCAATAGCACTACCATCTGAACTTGAAACGAAGAACTTCTGGAAAGACTCATGATGGATTATATCTTGGATTGGTGTTGTGTCTGTTATTGTTGTATTTGATACCGGTACCGTTACCTACCTGGGTATGTTCTGTGTTGTTGTTGATATTCTTTGTAAGGACGCGTGAATTAAAGGAGTATTAAAGGACAAATTCGTGATGAGGTGGAGGTGAGATGAGTGTCTTGGTTGGAATTGATGTGCGATTTCTGTCGGCCGATTTTTGGCGATTCGCCAGGGCGGTGGGTATTTCCGCGCACTGATGCGAATGGGGATCCACTACACACCGGAAAAGGCCTAGAGGGACCGTCTGTCCGTCAACAGGTTGTGCGTCAAAAACTCGAATGTGACCCGCCCGATGCACTTTTTCCTCGCACGTGCCAATGGTTCCTGTTTTCACTCTTTTATCTTTTACTTTTGTGCTGACGTCAACATGACGCTTCTGGAGCCATCGTCGTCACTCTATCATACCGGTAGATCAGGGCAGTCTTTTTGCCATCACACATCATAACATCAGTATTGATACTACCGGTACATTGAACATACAAGCATATCCACACAAGTAGCACTTGAATACCATCCACACAGCTTGCATATTTTGAACTGGCGAGAGCATCTAGATAACTAAGCAAATTTACCTTTCATCGAATGAATTTAGACGATCTTAAAGATCAACATCCAGAATGAGCAATGCCTGGAACAAGACCCCACATTTTGTTAAAGATCAGAATGGCAGCAGTAGCAGTTCAGTTACCATCACTACTAGTCCAACTGCTAATAAAAAACCATCGCTAGGCAAAAGGCATGGGCAATCGCTCACAAATGGAAAAAGTCAACCTGAAAGTTTCGCATCCAGTAAGAATATTAATGGTGTTCACGCTGATCCTTACAGCAGGCATCATGGAATTCATAATAAAAGTACAGCAACACGGTCCCACCATTCGTCGTCTTCCAAGAAAGCCAGCGGTCATCCACAACAACAGCAAAGGCGGCAGCAGCAGAAGGCTCCATTGAAGGCACGAGATGCACCATTACAATCGCCATCAGTATCACAGGTAAATGGGAATGTCAATAGCAAGGCTAGTGAATTCCTTCAAAGATCTACTCCTAGGTCAAATCTTCGTACTAATACTAATACCGCAGGTGCCCCAGCATGGAATTCTACTTCTTCCTTTACGGCCAATCCTTCAGTACCTGCAAGTGCGCAAATCATGCCAGTCATGACAAATATGAATGCACACTCTCAACCGTATCGCTACCCACATCAACAAGCTGGGAATGTTCATACGACAATGAGTCAGAGTCAAAGCTTAAATAATCAATTTCAGACGAATGTGTTCCAGCCAACCATCGGAAGAGGTGCGATTCAGATGCCTTCTCCTGCTACTAGTAATACCATGAATGTTCAGGTGGCACCAATGCAGCATCAAGATTTCCCTGATTTTCCACCACTGTCTTTAGCCACTATGGAAACAAAAACATCAGCAACTTCTATGTGGGGAGGTGGCCATCACAATTCAGTAAGATCGCATGCGATGCCGAATACTTCTTCGCCACAAAGGAATGGAACTGCACCCTTGTCGCAAGGACAGCAAGGACAGCAATATCATCAATTACCTTCTTCCAATCATCGCATGCCGAAAAATACCCACCCAAGCAACAGTACAAAGCATCCATCATCTCATAAGAATGAACAGGCCAGGAAGCAGCAGCAAAAATCTCCAAATAAAAAATCAACAGCCAACCCTCCTCGAAAACGTTCATTGCAGACTCAATCGGCAGGCACATATGGCACCAGCAGCCAGAAAGGCAAAGGCAAAACCAACCAAAGAGGCGCATCAACTCCCGTTGGCAGTACGCGTGCCCAAAAGATCAATTTTCACAAACCGACAATGGCGACTTCCATTGGAAAGATACCGCATGGTCAGCACTTGGGAAACCTTCCATTCCCCCCACCACCCGCCGCACTTGATCCACATGCGGGAGCATTTCTTCATTCGGCCAACATGCTGCCCATGGGGACTACCGTCAAGGGAAAGCAAAAGATTGGAAAAAGAAAGAAGATATTGACTTCTCTCAAAAAACAGATATTGCGGGAGAGATTGAAGCAATGGCGAGAGAGTCAAGGAATGACAGAGGAGGATGGGGCAGATGTCACTGCTGATGCGAACGGTGTTATATCGAAGGAGCATTCGTCAATTGTGTTCCTGAAGGGTTACATTCAATTGGATGATGTGGAAGATGACGATGAGTTTCAAGAGATTCAACACGATTTGAAGGTTTTAGCCGAAAAGGTTGGTCCTGTTTCGTCGATTCATATACCTAGGAATCTCGTGGATGGGCAAGCTGAAGATTCGTTCCTCGCATATGTGCGATTTGAGGGTGTGAAGGATGCGCAAGCAGCAAATGCGTGCTGGAACGGAATGGTCCTGGGAGGGAATCAAATTTCTACTGGTGTTATTCGGCATGCAATGTTAGATGCTGCTACTGTTAGGTCACAATGTACAACAGATGAATGGACAAGACATGTCCAAAAGATATCGTATCAACAATTGCAGTCAGTAATTGATGGAAACGCGACGAAAGCTGCAAATGATGATTCTCGCCCTCTATCGACAGTGGTTATATTATCAAACGTCCTTACAGAGGACGATTACGAAGATGAAGATTGTTTAGGAGAAACTCTGCAAGATATTCGAGGGATAGCAGAACAGCACGGTTCATTAAATACTGAAAACGATGCCATCATTGTTGATAGGGAAAAGAAGCAAGTGCTGGTTGAGTACCAAAGTATCAGCGATGCAATGAATGCAGTCAGAAAGATGAATGATTTCGTACTTGGAGGGGCTAAAATATCTGCCTGTCTTTATGAAAATGACGCTTCGTCGTTCGTTGTTTGCCTCGAAAATATCCTGAGCGAAGATGATTACGACGACGAAGAATGTCTAGAAGCCACTGAGGAAGATATAAAAATGCTCTCTAGCCAGTATGGCAAAATTGAAAAGATTAATATTCATTTGGATGGAGAGACAAAGGGAATTGTTAGCATCTATTACACCAGCGAGGAAGCCGCTAACTCAGCCGTGGAAAACATTAATGGCATTGTTATTGGTGGGTTGAAGGTCCGTGCGTGGATTCAAGCGTCTAAATCACAGGTCGAAAGAAGTGAACCTGTGCTTATTCTTCAAAATTTCATGACTGAAGATGATTTTGATGATGAGGATTGTATGGAAGAAACGAAATGTGACTTGCGAGAAATGTTAAGTAAATATGGCGAGATCAAAAGTTTTGACGTGGCTATAGATGGAATCGAAAAGGGAAACATTTCCGTCATTTTTGATGATTCCAATGCCGCAACGAAGGCATCAAGCGAATTGAACGATAGCATGATTGGTGGCACTAAGGTGGTGGCCATGGTAAGGAATGAGAGCGATACCAATGCAGAGGCTCTTAAGGAAGGGGGGAAAGACTCCTCAGCAGAACCCATGTACTCCAGAGACAAAGTGATTCCTGAACAGTATGCGGAGTGCAAGCGTGCACCTAAAATTCCAAACAATGGCGTCCCACGCGAATATGCCAAACGCATCAGCGATGAAAGTGTTACTCCCTTGTTGTTTGACATGTTAGGAGAATTGATGAGGCTGCAAATTCGTGCCAAAGACAATAAAAATGCCAAAGCCAGGAGAAGGCTAGTAATGGGCCTTCGAGAAGTATGTCGTGGAATAAGAGCGCGCAAGGTGAAAATGATTGTAATGGCAAACAATTTAGATCAGTATGGAGCACTCGATGCCAAACTAGAAGAGATCTTGGATCTAGCAAAAGAGCACGATCTTCCTGTCATATTTGAACTCAACAAAAGGAAGATTGGAAAGGCTTTAGGCAAAACCATCAAAGTTTCAGTTGTTGGCATTGAGAATGCGGATGGAGCGTATGAACCCTTCAAGAAACTGAAACGCCTATATGGTTATTCTTGATCATTTTGTTTTCTTTTATGAATATTGAACACAATTGACAATGCCGAAAGTTTTTTAAAAGTAAGCTTCCCTTATTATTTTACGGCATGTAAATATTTATAATCCATTCGTTTTCCAAAGTATGGGAGTGTTGCAAGGAGGGCAGCTAATAATTCTTGTTTTATATAGACTTGTATCACATTTGAAAATATTTCTAATCCTTCTTAGTTTTCCAAAAGTAGGGGAGTGCTGCAAGGACAGCCGCGTGTAGGGTGAGATCATACCACAAGTGCCCGCCAATAGGCTTAAGAATGTCTGTGCATGATGTAAGCTCGATAATTCCCACAATTGTACAAACGACGAACAACTTTGCAACGGTTGTATTAAAGGCAGGTTCATTCGAAAACAATCCAGTGAAGCAAGAGAGGGGATGCACAATGCAGAAAAGTCCTGGCAACACTAGCTCTCCGCCCGTTGATTTAGTAACATTGATGACGATACCAGCAAAGACGGCACTGCCAGCGAAAACATTAAATTGGAGGCCGAATCCAAAACCAAGGATGACGAGCCCAAGAAAAAATGAGAACGCTCCAAAAAGAATGTATCCTAGGCTCTCAATATCTGCACCAAGATTGGGATCATAGCAATTAACTTGTACTCCGAGCGTCTCTTGCTGAAGGAACCAATGTAAGATCCCGTGTGCTAGAATGATGAAACCAGAGGCAAAATACACGATTGTCTTCTTTTTCTTGTCAAGCAGCCAGAATACAAGCGCGAGAATGGTCATGAAAACATCAATCCCGAAAGCATAAATGTGGGAATTATTGCCCTTGCAATTGGAGCAGCCAGTGCTCTCGGTTGGGTTTTCGGGAGAACCGTAAACACAGAATCCAAATAGAAGTCCGGGCTTGAGGAGACCTTTGTCAACCAAGGTGAAAGAGATGAAGTATACAATGCTTAGGATGAGCGCAATTGCCCAATCAGGCTTCATTTTTATAGTGTTGAGGACAGTCATTGTTTTGGGAGATGGCGGATTATGTTCTCTTTGCACTTTGACTTGGAACAAATGTTCAGATTTTTTGAAGATGTAAGAATTGTGGTCATGATTGGTCCTATTACGACCTGCTGCCTGCTGCTGCGTGCGAGCGTGGTGAACAAGAAGAAGCACCAAGAACCACAAGATTCAAGATACATACTCTGCAAGATACAAACAGTATGGCTGGGTGGCAC
>Ga0209712_10002459_pt1 | contig 15281 bp, 14 predicted proteins | sample ArcOceMetagenome_FD_187443 | JGI IMG/M metagenome (GOLD analysis project Ga0209712, IMG submission 187443) | Marine eukaryotic phytoplankton communities from Arctic Ocean - Arctic Ocean - Greenland ARC118M Metagenome (SPAdes) (version 2) | ecosystem: Environmental > Aquatic > Marine > Oceanic...
TACTCGTGTACCTAATAGTTCAAAGGCACTAAACATTGGCAGTACAAAGAATCCTTCGACTTCGTCGTCAAACCAGCCTACCCGTGCGACGAAAACAGGCAGTTCAAAAGTACCAAGCACGCGCAGCACAAAGATTCCTGCGTTATCGTCATCGAAGGTGCCTACTCGTGTACCTAATACTTCAAAAGCACCAAACATTGGCAGTACAAATAATCCTTCGACTTCATCGTCAAAACAACCTACGCGTTTGCCAAGTACAAGCAATACGGAGGCACCAAATGTAATTAATTGCATCACAAACAATCCATCAATTTCACCATCGACGATGGCACCCACCAGTGGACCAAGTGTAACAAGCACGCTGACAGCACAAAATCCAAATGATGGTAACACAATTTTTCCTTCTACAGTATCGACAGTTGTACCTACGCTTGTGCCAAGTAGTACGAACGGCACAAACAATCCTTCCATTTCACCATCGACGATGTCACCTACCAGTGTACCCCCAATTCCGAATAGCGGCAACACAAACTCGCCTTCTACAGTATCAACGTTGGCACCTAGCAATAGTACAGAGGCACCAAATAAAAGTGATGGCGGCACAAACAAGGCCCCTTCAACATTTTTGCAGGTCACACGTGATTCACCAATGGGTGTCGTTAGCACGGTCAGTGGAGTCGCCCTTGGAATTGCTGGGATTTTTTGGGTCGTAATTTACGGCTTGCGTTACAGGAAAAGACAGAGAGAATTTGAAAATTATGCTGAATTTTAAAGAGGCCTGTAGAAAAGTAAATCCACAATTTCAAATTTGCCTGGTGTTGTATACTGTACTTTAGAAGCAGAAGTCAAGATTGTATTTTACTTCAATTGTGAGTACATAAGGCCCGCGTGTATGTTAGATTTCAATACACTCTTTTTTGTTGCATAGTTCTTATCTCGCAACAAATGTTTCTATCCCTACACGTACTAAGAATAACAACATCATGATGTTCTCTTCAATTGTCATGATATAGGATGGGGGGGGGGTTGGTTGATCCTGAATGGGTATTGACTGCTGCACATTGCGTTTGTGGTGAAAATGATTACCCTGCTTTCGAGATTGGAGCAAATTGTCAAAACGATTGTGTTGGTGATGCTGGTGTTCCAGACTCAGAAATTATTGGAACAGAAGAAACTATCATTCACCCGAACTACAATCCTCCTGTCTACGGCCAGGATAATGATTTTGTTTTGGTCAAACTGCAAGCAAAGGCTTCTGCAACTCCTGTACCAATGGACCTAGGTGGCACTGTCACAACCTACAACGCAAACTCCAAACTATGGGTAATCGGATTTGGGAATCCAAACGCGAATGGATACTATCCTAACCGCATAAAGCATGTAGAAGTATCCTTCGTTCCGCTGGGAACATGCAATGTAAATTATTCCAATTCAATCACCGACAATATGATGTGCGCTGCGGATCCTAAGCAAGACAGTTGTCAGGGAGACAGTGGAGGCCCGCTTTATGATGCAGCCAATGATATTTTGGTAAGATTGCAGTACAATTGTGTTCAATTGCCTAGTCTGGTTTAAGAAATGTTCTCACTTGTTGACAATACTATAGGTTGGCGTTGTTTCTTGGGGATATGGCTGCGCTGATCCAGATTATGCAGGTAAGCCGTTCGTGTATGACCCTGATGATTTTTTATTCGCCCTGTGGAAATCTCTCACAGCCGTGATGTTGCGTACGAACAGGAGTCTACTCAAAAATATTTGCACAGAGTTCTTGGATCGTAAGCACAATATGCGAAAAGTCTTCGAGTAGCGCATCATTCTTTGATGGTTATACTTCAAGCCCGACTAAGAGTGCGGTTCCGACGGTCAGTCCAACGACATCATTGTCTCCTACTGCATTATGTTTTAATGTCCCTAATTGGATAGACCCGTATCTTGACAACTCCTCTTGGTATAAGGAGGTTAATGGTAGTTGCGAGCAGTGAAGTTTTGGGTTGCCGGCTGAACAGGCGTGTTGCGTATGTGGTGGAGGAGGTGCAAAGACCCCTCCAGAATGTAATGATGATGCCGGCTGGATTGACTCCTATGGCGATGATTGCGGTTGGTATCTCAAGAAAACAGGTGTAGTTACTATGGCGGAGATATAGGTGCTGATGGGTTGACACCCAATGAAGCTTGCTGTGTATGCGGTGGTGGTGGTAGTAGTTCTTGCCAGGACTCTGGGACTAAGATACTAGTTGCAAACGGAAAGAAGTAGAAGACTTGCAAGTGGGTTTCGAAGAAATCTGATTCAATATGTGCCAGAAAAGGTATCGCTAGCCATTGTCGATCAACCTGTAACACATGTCACGTGTATCAATGTGTTGATTCTATGGAAGAAGTGGTGTGACTCGAAAAATGACTCGACAAGAAGCTGTAAAACTGGGTTTTGAGAGAAAACACGTCGAGAAGATGTGCGATTGAAGGCGTTCGTCGCACTTGTAGACACATACTTGTGGCTTGTGGATCCTGCTGAGAAAAAAGAAGTCGTGTGCGAATTCGTACAAGTAGCGACTTGTAAGATATTCAAAAATTATGAGAAAAAATTTTCAAGCGGATTTGCTATTGAGGGCGTTGCCAGTACTTTAACTTGAAGAAGTACTTTGAGCTTATGGATGCTTCTGCTGAGAATGGTCAAAGAAATCATTGCGTGAATTCGCTCACCCAAGTAGTTTTTCAAAACATATGTATTACACACTGCGTTTAGTGAACATGTAACATTTAGGTACAGCACAACTCTTTCCTACAAAAAAGATTATATTGATTGTTGTTAGTTCAAGCATCTGCGCCTCACTTTGGTGTAGAATAACAAAATCAGAAATGTGAGGGTGCTTTTAAACGGTTAAAAACCCAGTAACTTCACATTTGGAAAATGAGATGTTGAAACCAGATACCAGGAGCCAAAAGCATCGATCATCGATCATCGATCATCGATAAGAAGAGGTACCATAGTACGGTACTAATATTACCTATTACTACAACAGGTAGCAGCGCCAGGATTGTCGCAGGACATCCATATAGTGTGTAACTGTTATCAGAACCGAGACGGCAAACAGCGGGCGTTAAAAATCCAATATGCAAAGGATTTCATGCGCACTTCGAAAGGTAGTTTTATCTAGTAGACAACTATCTCCCTCCTTCTCCACCAGTATCCAAAATGGGATATCTTCTGTGAAGGTCCATCAAACCAACGAATCGCTTCACTTTCAACTATGCTCCAACAATATTGATTCTTCTTCGTTGAATTCCCGTCCCTATATTCTAACCCCGAGTATGCCATCCGTACGAGAGATAAACGAACTCGAAATTTCGGAAGGATTGATAGATGCTATCGCTTCTTCGATCGAAGAACACTACGCCATTGAGAATTCAGAGCAATTTGTAGGAGGAATGGGCGAAAATGATGGCGGTGTTTGGATATCGTCAGATACCAGCGTTGATACGCTGTACTACTGGGAAGATATTAGGGGTAAGTTCATTTCTTAGGTTCACCTCTCCGACGCACTATACTAAAAGTCGTCAGTGTGAAAGCAACATTTTGATATTTTTAATGTTCCCGTGTCTGATCCATTGATTCTTCAGATATTATAGAACACGTGAAGCAAAACAGGCATGGAATACCATTCGGGGTTTTTACTTCTGGTATTACTGAGGATATGGAAATTGCGTCAAATCTCAAGGGTATTGGTCTATCTACAATTCAAGTGAGGTGAGAATCATATTGTAAAGGTATTTATAGGTAGCAGCGTCTTTCGACTCGCCCATGCACAAATTCACAATTAAAATTTTCTTCCAGCCTCATCAGCAGCAACCCAGAAAGCTATGCAGCGATTCGAGGTATCAAGGATTTGGCCAAAGCGCAAAGCGACTTTGGTCAAGTATGTAACTTCATCGCAACAGCAGCAGAAAGTGGCTTCCCTGTCATTGCAGCAGTGGTAGGGAAGCATGGTGGTGCAGAGTTGGCAAAAGCGCTGGGTGCAGTAGATGTGGCAGTCTACGATGGCATAGGCACCTCCTCCTAATGATGAGTTAATTAAATTATTTGTTAACTCTCAAATAAAGCGCAATTTCAAAGTACCAGGTAAAATGGTAACTGATGACTTGATCATTCAAATTGAAATATGTTCAAATGCACAATTTGAATTATTTGTGTTCGGCACTCGTTTGAAAGTTGTTCACAAATAAATAATTTGCAGGGGTTGTTCTGATAGACGAGGATTAAAACAAAAACTACACATAATAGTAGCAGTAAAAGGTTTGTGAAAAAGTAACACATTTAGTAAATTAGAAAGCGAGAAAATGCTTCTGTGTTGCTTCGCTTTTTGGTTAGTCATGGATATTTAAATTGGAGATGGACTTGTTGTGTGTTCAATGATTTTCTTGTAATGCACAATTGAAAGGTGATTTTTTATCTTTTTTTCTTGAAGCGGTTTGTTTACGGAGGTGAATTAGTGTCTCCTTATGATCCCTCATTGTCAGATGTGGATTCAGGAGTGACAGAGGGGGCATGGAAGATCTCTGGCGGCTCTGAGCTAAAGTTTACGCTTTTGGTCTTCTTCTTGATTGTCGAAGGAAGCGACAGAGGAACGGTCAAAATACTCCCGTCAATCCCATTGGCCAATGTAATCGTTCTTGAGCTGTCCTGGAATGGATTTGGAGAGACGACAGGTCTGTTAACTTGTGAGATGTCGAATTGGAGAACTGGCTTTGGACGAGATGGAGACACAATTGCAAATGAATCATCGCTATCTGAACTACCAACGCTTTCGATCGAGTTATTAATCTTCAATTTCTTGTGCACTTGTTCTTCTTCCGATTCTTCGTCAAAAGAAACAAGTGCGCGTTTCTTTAAGAAAGTGCCCTTCGCTACATTATTACATTGAGAGTATAATCTCGCAGCTGCGAGTGAGGCGGCATTCTTGGATGGTAACAAGGTCGAGACTGTGCCAACAGAATTCAATCGAGTGTTCAAAGTTACAAGGGCATCAAGAGAGTATTCAGAGCTTGTTTGTATCAAGGACGTTGGCGGCTCGTCCTCTACAATATTGGTTTTATACGTGACAGTTTTGCTTCCATGGAGGTTTTGCATTAAAGAGTCGAGGGGCATAGAAAAAGACTTGAGGATGAAGGATGGTGCACCTGGTCCGCCAAAACGGAGAAGGGCTCCCTTCCTCACTTTTTGTGGGACGACTCCATTTGTGGTGACAGAACTCTTCACTCTGATACCGTTAACATAGGTACCATGCGCTGAACCCAAGTCCACGATGTAGCAAGACCCGTTGGGATGATGAAATAGGATGGCATGGCGTCGTGATGATGCACAGTGTAGGAGTTGCATGTCTGAAACATCTGAGCGACCTATACGGAAAACTGCCTGTCGCGTGAGATCCACAGATTTGTGCAATTGTCTTGTTTCACTGATGGGCTGTGAGAGTGACAAGTGACGATAATGTTAGCCTTAAAATGTCAATGGAGACAGTTAAGTACTGGAGAACAAAACTGAACTACTATCGCTTGTTTCAACTTACTTCCAGTATGGCTTCTCCTCTAGCTGGCACCGCCCAGGAAGGCGGCTCGATGACCTGTGAACTTAAAACAACATTATCATCTGATACTTTACGGGCAAGAGATGATGCTGCCATAGCAATAACATCATCAGTCTTGCGGGAGGTAGCAAACGATAGTTGTGGCGGGAGGTTCAATCGTGATCGGTGAGAAGAGCAGGCCATCATTTCTGAACGAGGAATGGAGCCGCAGAGGCTAACATTCACTGTCATCTTTAAAGTTTCTGGCATCTTGGTATTAAATAATAAGCTATGATATGGATATGTTATGTTGATTTGAGTAGGCGATAATGACTGAGCATTGACTTTATCACGAAGACTTGGGACTGTTTTATTTTGGTTTTAAATCGATTCAGGTTTGTAGGTTGAGGATCCTCTTCTGGTGACTTTTTTTCTTGTGGTAGTTAATAGACTGAAGAGATGCTGAGATATTGAGGAAAGGTTTTGTTAGTTGGACCACAATTCAGTTGAATAGTGTAATGATGAGTGCACAAAAGTTTAATCAAACAGTTTCAAGAGCTGCACTCCGTTTGCACTTGCAAAAGAGCTAAATATTTCTATCTTCACCAAGTGAGCTAAGTAATTGGCCTTGACTGATATCATTGCCATAAGTATAATAGGCCTCAAATGAAGAATGCGAAGCACGGGCTGAAGACAGACGTAGTGAACATCGATGACCATTTTCATGTTGTGCATGCATTACTCACGTTAGGATTGTATAGCAAACCCTCTGTATAGCGCTTCTATTGTATTGATGATCGTTTATGAAGTGCGGTGGCTTTGGACTTGACAAGATCTAGACAAACTAGCGCTATGATTCAACAGGTTCGGTGAGCTTCGGCAGAAAACTGAAATCACCTGCAAAGCGCAGGCTGCTCGTCGGTCGTGGCCTGCTGGAAAAAAGAAAATGTCATCGCCTGCTGAAAAAAGTCAAAACAAGGTGGAGTTGGTCTGCTGGGGGGTGGGGGCGGCATTTTTCCTTCAATCTAATTTCTGAAATTGCCCCCTCCTGGTGGAAAGTCATCGACCGCCTGCTGAAAAAAGAACGAGGCTGAGTTGGTCTGCTGGAGTGGGGGCGACATTTTCCCTTCAATCTGATTGCCCCCTCCTCTAGAAAAATCTTTAAAATCTTTTGTTTTTTGGGATTGAAAGAACTATTTGCATTTGATAGCCAATAACATACTACTGTGTATGAAATAGGTCTAGAGAGCTTGTACTGTGCAGCCTTTATATTCTGCAATATCTCGTTCGATCCCAACGAAGAGCATTGATCGGTTTCAGTTTCTATTGCGGATCGTTTTTTAATACAGATACAAGTGAAAAAGATTGCAAGAAACTTTAAAAACTACTGTGATCAAATCTTTTTTCGGCGTCGTCAGGTCATCATTCCTCCCACAATCCCACCATCCACCATCCACACTTACAAAAGCCACATAAGTTGCAATAATCGACCATGTCCAAAAGTTCAGCAGGCGTCTGTTTCAATGTTGACTCAAACCTGAACAGCAGCAGCCGTGAAGATGACCAGGATATATTTACTAGAAATTCTGAACCAACCAATGATAAAAAGAGACCTGCAACAAGACTCATCGGTGGCAATGCGAATGAAGATTTAAAAATAAAGAGAAAAAATGTCGATGGGTTTATGAACGATGCTATAGTGTCAACGTCAACATCTGCAATCACTGAAATATCTACTGAAAACAACGTAGCTAGTGGCAATGATTTAGACTCGCGACGAACTAAAACCAGTGACGGTGTGGAGGTAGATGCAGCAGCGGAGGGCATTGTTGACATGGAATTTCCAAATGTTGATGCAAATTGTAGCAGTGCGCTGAGTAGCGCGTGCTCCTCTCCTATTCACCGTTCGCCAATGAGCGATCAATGGGCTGAAAAGGAATCAGGCAATGAAAGTGCAAGTGGAGCCAGTGGCAGTAGTGCTGCCTCTAGTGCATCTTGTTCTTCTTCTTCCTACCAATATCCTCCACCCCCACCAACAACACCTATCACAGGGTATAAACCGTATGTAGAAGCTCAAGTGAAAGATAATCGTGCGTTCTATAATGTTGCAACGCCGAAGCCATCGGCATCTGATTTTCCACCATTGCCTACAGACGGTGAAATGATAGCGCCAGCGGGTCCAGGCAGTCGGTCTACTGCAAGCATAACAGAAGCAGAACCAAAGTCCCCAGCACAAGAAGACTCTGCAGAAAATAAATCAGATGACTTTGATTCATGGAAGGTAGGAAAGCGGTATGAATTGATACGAATATTGGGCCGAGGATCTTATGGTGAAGTGGCTCAGGCCAAAGATTTACACCAGCCACGACCAGACGGTAATTCACCAAAATATGTCGCAATAAAAAGAATCTCTACTGCGTACCAACAGGATGTTGATGCACTTCGTTTCTTTCGGGAAATACACTTACTGAGAAGGTTGAGAGAACACGACTGTATCATTCAACTTATTGACGTCGTGGAACCCGAAAGTAACCAGGAGCTCGATGACATTTATCTCATTTTTGAATGTAAGTCCGTGTCTTTTGCCAATGCCAATAACTGTTGCTTGCATGATTCGACATTTGTTCGAATGATTCGATTGAACTAACGCAACTTTCTTCTATTACCTCCTTCGTAGATGTTGACACGGATTTGTATAAACTGATAATGTCACCACAATACCTAACAACGCCCCACATACAAACGTTCCTCTACCAGATCCTCGTAGGATTAAAACATCTCCACTCGTCATCAGTGATTCACCGAGATCTCAAACCGGCCAACATTTTGCTGAATGAAGACTGTTCTTTAAAGATTTGTGACTTCGGTCTTGCACGAATAGTTAATAGCGATCAAGTCGCTAAAAGAAACAATGACAACATTAGCAACGATTCGTCAGGATCAAGGGTGAGAACGCGACCAAGCCAATCAAATGTATTGGAAAGGAACATCCAATGTTTTCCTCATTTTACTGATTAATGTGTTTCTATTTGCACCAACAGCCGGGCCTTACAAGGCAACTAACAAAACATGTAGTCACTCGGTGGTATAGAGCTCCTGAGTTAATTCTGATACAGCCATATACGACAGCTGTTGATCTTTGGAGCGTCGGGTGTATATTTGCTGAGCTGCTTAGTATGCAGGAAAATAGTGTTCCTAGCTACGAAGATCGGGCGCCACTCTTTCCTGGAGGCTCGTGTTTTCCATTGTCTGGAGACACAGAGACGTCTTCCGAGAGAAAGGATCAACTAAGTGTGATATTTAGTGTGATTGGCACGCCTGCAAAGGAAGATTTGGAATCAATAGGAGATGCAAACGAATACATTAAGTCACTCAAGACGAGTCCCAGTAAGTCGCTGGAAAGCATCTATCCTGCAGCTGATCCAAAAGCTATAGATTTGCTGAAAAATATGTTGCATTTCAATCCTTCGAAGCGATGTACTGCAGAAGAGGCCTTGGAACATGGATTCTTAGCAGGGGTGAGGCAAGTAGAAAAGGAAAAGATGTCGAAGGGACCTTTGGTTGGACCAGCTTTTCTTAACATGGATGAGATTGACATTGAAGAAGTCAAGAAGAAAACTCTAGAAGAGTTAATGTGGTTTAGGAGTCATCGCATGAACTAGCAAGTTCATGAGTATTTTGTGTATCAATAATACCGATAGTGTTACATTATAAAGAATACAGTAGGCCATCTACCGGTACTCCTACTCGTGCACCATTAGTCAGTATCATCACTTGGTATCATACTTGTTTCTTCCACTTTGAACTTATCATTTTCAAATCTTCGATTTTAGGTGAGAAGAAGAAAAAGTATCATAACCAGATAGACAGGGATGTCAAGATTAAACCGACGTATTGACGTTTGATGTCCTTCAAATAAGAAGACGATCAATCCCACGCGAGCACGCTATGATAAGATACAAGATAAACAATCAAACGAAAGTGTAATCCCTCCACTCTTTTGTTGCTCAGAGGACTAGACGTAGTATAATTTGACTTGCAGAAAGAAGGAGCGCCTGGGCCTAACTTCTGAAACCTGTTTTAGTCTCCGTTCTCAACTGATCCGCATAAAAATTCTCAGAATTCGGGGAAACAAACCAAAAAACGACAACCACGACACAGGTTCCATACTATAAGTATTGAAGTGCGAACATGGATAGAATGGAGGATAGCACAGATGTCTTAAACACCAGTATGTCGGATGGAAACGAGTCGAGCATACATCTATCCTTGTCAGGGGTTCTTACTGACAGTAAAGAATATGATGAAGAAGAATTCAAGAATATTGCAGAATCAATGTCTCCTAGGGTCACATCCCTACTCATTTCAAATGAGGCAGCTTTGGATAACCTTCTCTCAACCAATCAGCAGGCTTGGCTAGAAGAAGAGGCAAAATTCGGCGCAAAATCCTACAATAGCGATGAGGAAGATGATATTGGATCTGAACTAGATCGTTTGGCGGATGCCGAGCAGATGTTGAGAGATGAATTGGAGATGTCAAATATGGGGTTCAGTTTTATGACATACATGAATGAAGGTGATGATTCGAGCAAGGAAAGAGATTATGGTGAAATCCATCATGGTGATGCCAGTGAAAAGATTTTGGATATCTCGATAGATGACCATGACGGAATCTATAATGAAAGCAGTTCTGAAGATGAGGCCAGTGAAACAGCTGCTATTGATAGAGAGACTGGTGCCAATCACAATATAAATGCAATTCCTCGTCTACAGATATCTGATGGTGAGGATGTCGATGATGTATGTGTGCTGAAGATTCCGCAAGAGCTTGTAAAAGCAGATGCAACTCCTGAAAATGAAGATGCTGAACTACCCACTGACGAAAGTCCTTCGAAATTGAAAGAGTATACAATGTATGACCATGCAGAGAATATTGGTTTGTTTTTTGATAATGCTGATCTTGGATATCCCACCTGTCCGCTATTGACAAAAGCTGATGCAATAAGTATTCTTGACGTACCTAAATTTCGACATGATATGAACACTTTTCAAGACCCCGATTCTCAATTAAGTGATGATATAGGCAGCGGAAGTGACGACATGCTCGAAAGTGTTCATGAGTCTGAAATCAAATTGGACAACCCGATTAATGAAGAGAGTAGAAACGAAGCTATTCGTGATATATTAAAATGCGCAAGAGAGTATGTAAAGCCCATGACAAGTGCAGCACTTTGCAGAATTTATGCAGGTCTCGATGAAGGAAAACGGAGACGCGCGAATGCCAAACGTAAAAATGGCAATAAAAATGAAGAAACAGTGAATGCAAATGATAACGAAGCTGGTTTGTCTATCAAAAATTGCGACGGAAGACCTGTTGGAAATGCAGACGGGGAAATTGTTCCAGTGAGAACAGTAGCGATACAAATTCGTCCAGACGTGCTAGTTGGCGCCGTTATGGATGCGGTTTACACTTCTATTTCCTCGCTCCAGGGAGAAGTGACCAAACGGCAAGGGGGGCATTTGCGAGCATTGATACCAGGTCAGTGGGTCAAGGCAATTGAATTTATATCATTTCGCACAGTGGAACAAACGAAGAATATGGCGAACATCTTTGGATCACCAATCATGCAGCCTTCGATAGGAACTATGAATGGTATGATATTTTTGCCCTCTATAGTGGTGGATGTACAATTGTGTACAAGAAAAAAGTCAAGATTTGCTGAACGGATTTTACTCGTGCGATCGTATAGTATCATAGAAGGGCAGATTCTGGACGATGGAGCCGCGGCATGCCCTCGCAGTCCTCCGCACTCTCCAGAACTTACACGGCGAGAAAACTCCGCAGAAATAAATGATGAAAAACGCCCCAACCACATTTTGCGCGAATCGGCATCTCTCTTTCAAAGCATGCGAAAAGTTGCAACTGTTGGTGGGAAGATCTCTTTTGATTTGGAAAGCCTCCTAGAAGAAGAGGTCAATGATGCTATGATAACTCCTGGTCCCAAATCACATGACGTTGGAATGGTCCGAAAGATGTTGACGTCGCCTTTGAAACTATTTAGTCCATCGTCGCATAGAAAGCAATCTTCCAATGCCGCAAGACAGTCTCCGCGTCGTAAAACGCAGAAGGCTATGAACGTTCGCTTTGATACAAGTGATAGATTCCTTGTTGGAAAGAAGGCTGCCCAAAGACTGGCAAGTGAAAAGCTCCTGTCCACATTCACAGAGACTCCGTCTGCTTTAGATGAGGTTTACGATTTAGATCCGATTTCAGCTCTCTCCCATGTTGACTGGCCCTACATTCAGTCGTCGTGGCGGTTCCTTGTTGACTTTTTGAACGAGTTGGATAACCGAGACCTTGCTTATAGGTGAGATTAATGTTCATGAATTGTGCCTTTCGTGATATAATTCTGCTCAAACATATTGTTCCTTTTACAGTACTTTCGCTTCATGTGCATTCGGTGCCTTTCCGTCACTCCCTACTCTTGATGGTCATTACTGTGCACAGATGAAAGAGATGTGCAAGGAGAATATGGTCACCTCTCTCTTGAAATCGGCGCACGAGCTAGAAGTATACGCGAAAGAGGCTGAATTTGGTTGCGCCAAGCTTATGCAGGTTTTACAACCGATGCTCCTTTCGTATGAAGAAGATTTGCCACAAATCCCGGAAGCCGTGTCATTGACAGCATACCCACTTGACTACACTGCCCCGGAAAGTAAGTTTTTATTCTTCTGATAACAGTTCATTTGGGACATCAATCTTACACTTCGTAATAACAGTATCCTCGCCACCGTGGGGACAGAAAGTTGTCGAAGCTCTGAATTTGATTGCCGCAAAATCTCCTGAAGCAGGATTTGTCGCGCACAATGGATTAGAAGCACAATTGCACAATCTTAATATTGATGCATCATCAAAATGTGAAAATAAGGAATCGAGCACGGAGTTTCAACGAGCGAGGGAAGCTGTTTCGATGGTCTTGATAGCCTTTCAGAAGCAGTTCGATGAGGAGCTCAGCGCTAGACTGGGTCGAAAGAATTGCCAAGTAATGGATCGCCTTGCAAAAATGCAGGCATACAAGCGAGAGTCTGTCATGACTGTAAGAGGATCTTATGGCATCAATATGATTGCCACAAAGGCTGCAAACAAGTTCCATGGATATGCAAAGGATTGTGCCAAGGCTGGAGGGAACAGCGACGAAGATGCCCAGCTCAAGATGACCATTCTTCCCGCATCAGATCAAGTACCTTTGCTGTCGTGTAGAGTGATAGTCGGCGGATCATCGGGTATGTGCTATGTAACTTACCATGAGCTCTTGCTCGTCACTCAGAGCGTACCAATTTTCGGAGGTCATCATTTCAGCCTAGTTCTGCTGAACAATATCGAGGCTGAAGTCAAGACAGGCAAAAAGTCGCGTTTGAACCCAGTACCATCTGTGTTAATTGTAAAGGAGAAGAAGAATGGTAAGGAATTATTCTCCTTTCGACCATCAGCAGGGGCGCATCTCTTCAAGGATTTCATTGATATAGTCAAGGAAGTTGCTGGAGAGAGTCCAGACGCTCTCAGTTTTTCATCTACGGGTGGTTTGCTGAACATGTTCGACGAGAAAAGGTCAGTCGCTAGGGCTGCGTTGGGTGGGAATTAGGGGTTGATTGTTGGGCATAAATCTACAAATAGTATTTTATCATTTACTCTAGTGTACCAGCTGAACAGTTCTGACTTAAAACTTGGCTAGAAAGGTGAACGAGAAAGGGATGAAGAAAATCAAGAAAGTTCAACAGCGAAAAGGCCTTTATAAGAGAAGCTCAAATAAATTCAAAATGAACCTTGCACTTCTGCGCAGGATCATTTTCCTGAGAATCTTTTTTATAGGATCAACCATGGTGAGGATGAAGCCACCCGTGTAAGCACTTGAAGAAGATGGATGCTGGTTCATCAATCTTCCTCTTCCAATCAGCCCCCTTGTAATCGAGGGGGTCGTGATGACCGACCATCCGAGCGGCACTCACATCGAAAATCTGAAAATCTATTCAAATAGTCTAAGATTTACTAAATTTATCAGATAGGTTTTTAAAATAAAATTAGAAGGGATGAATGTGTATTTGAGAAAGAACGGTGTAAGTGCAGCAGATATAGTGTCTAGCTCAGCGTACTGTTTCGCGTCTCCTTTTCTACAGAATTTGTATTACAATTTCAATCGTTCGATGTACACGCAAAATTGCGACAAACATGGAGGAGCTATTTTCTTGCGAGCAAAGAGGGAATCCCACCGTTTTTAATTGAAGAAGAGAAACCCAAAAAAGAAGGCGAAGCCTAATCATAATTTAGGATTCTTCAGTTTGAAGTTTGTTCATAGTTGTGAATGGGTTCTGATTACTATTAGTAATGTAAAGAAGTGATACTACTGAAGTGATCAAGTAGCGTACTTCCAATCTCAATATATTCATCTTGTCCTTCATCCGAGAATCACCATCCTGCTATTGCGATATTGCGTGCTATTACAACAAGATTCAAGATGCCTCAAGTAATGACCTGTTCTACAAGCGAACCTTCTGTTCCTAGCTGGAGTTCGAATTCTGCCTACAAGCAAGAACCTTCATCAAGTGATAAAGTACCGCCAAGTGAAGAAGGACCGTCAAGTGATGAAGTACTGTCTGCAGGCAGGGAGTCAACAATTGTTGACAACAACCCTAATGATACTATGAATGAAAGCTTGAAATCAAATCAAATTATCAAATCATCGTCTATTGATGAGGAGATCTCTCTTGGTGACATTGCAGATGTTGAAAAAACACTGTATCCAAAACAGACTAAGGGCTTATATTCTAGTGAGGAAGCTCTGGATGCCTTTGTGGCACATGATGAAAACGGGGACGATTGGCTTAAGAAGGGAAAGTATGGCGGTGTAAAAGAGGATCATGATATGGGACCTTCTCCAGTTCGCTTAGCAGATGCGGCGGTACTCTTAAGAGAGGAGTTGGCGACTTCACGCATGGGTTATAGTTTCAAGATTTATAAGGACGAAGGAGAAAGTGAAAGTGAGAGTAGCGATGACGCTGATGATGTTGATCCACAAAGCATTCCGGAGGATGAAGTCTACGTGGAGAAAACACATGACAAGAGAGGAAGAGATGCCCAGATGGAAACTTTTAACTTGCCAACTATTCCAAATCTATCAAATGAGCCTACACGTACTGGGACCGAACAAACAAGGATGGAAAATTATGGGGATCTCTCTGACGACTCTGACGAGGACTCCATCTCAAAGATGAAGGCTTCTTACACTCTTTGCGATCATGCAGATCATATTGGTTTACTCTATAGGCATGCTGACCTTGGATATCCTACCTGCCCTATTTTGACAAAAGCTGATGTAACACAGATGCTTGATCTTCCAGATGATACATCCCACGAGTCCATGAAAGATACTTTACACTGCACAAGAGAATATGTGAAGCCCATGACTAGTTCGGCGCTCTGTAGAATTTACGCGGGCCTTGAAGATAGCAAGAATAAGAATGGACAAGAAAACGTTGGGCATGATAGCAAACATGGAGCCACTTTGTTGATTGAAACTAGTGACGGCAGACCCATAGGAAGCGTCGGTGGGGAGATTGTCCCGGTAAGGACAGTAGCTATAAAAATTCGTCCAGATGTGCTAGTAGGTGAGGTTATGGATGCCATGAATGCTTCTGTGGTCTCTTCGCGGGGAGAAGTAACCA
>Ga0209712_10002460_pt1 | contig 15279 bp, 12 predicted proteins | sample ArcOceMetagenome_FD_187443 | JGI IMG/M metagenome (GOLD analysis project Ga0209712, IMG submission 187443) | Marine eukaryotic phytoplankton communities from Arctic Ocean - Arctic Ocean - Greenland ARC118M Metagenome (SPAdes) (version 2) | ecosystem: Environmental > Aquatic > Marine > Oceanic...
CTGGAGGGTGCGCAGTATAAGCAGTTGAATTGAGTACTTCGTGCGTAAAAATTGGAGAATATAGACCAGCTAAATTAGTAACATACTGTGTCAACGTAGGATTCTACCTTGGGAGTGTTGAAATCTGCACCAGCTTGTAACAACCCACGGTACTTATAAAGAGCTCTTAACCAATGTTACGTGCTAGCTTAGTGTACTACGTATTACTCTTCCTCCGGTCGTATTCAACTTTTCTCCGCCATCAAATAGTTCGGGTACAGTGTGAGTGCGTGTGATAGCTCGCTACCGACAGCTATCAAGCTAGTTGTTGCTATCGAGGCCCCTTCGAACTGTTTGCCAGTGTTGATAAAGCGACCACCAATTTCTCCACCACAACGAACGCAAAACTACAAAAGTGAGATAAAATTAATCGTCTTTCTGTTGCACTATTCAAGAAAGAATAATGATTTCCTGGAACTTGAAGATATTTATCATAGCAGCAATCTTGTCCTGGTCTAGAACTTGTGATGGTTTCATCGTAACAAATAATGTTGCTCACAGAAGAGAAACCGCAAGTGTTTTGTTCTTAGCTTCGAAAAAGAAAGGAGGCAAAGCACGGCCATCAGCTGCAAGCAGTTCTGGTTTCGGTGCGTCTCCATCTCCAGGACAAGCAAAGAAAGAGAAATCAACTCGCAAGTCGAAAGGCAATCTCCTTGCAACTCTGAACGATGAACCAACGACAAAACCAAAGTCGAAAAAAATAACCTACGTGAAATCCGAGCAAGATGCCATGCTTCAAGCCTTGGCAGATAGTGCATCCCTCTCCCCCATTGGTGAAGCAGTTTCAAAGTCTCCCTTGCATGGAACCTCTTCTGCCGACCCTTTTTATGAGCTCATGCCATCGTTGATCGCATCGAAATTTCCAAATATCTCTAATGGCAAACTGCACCGAATTGCAGGATTTGTAAGACATGCTTTAGATGAAAACCTTCCGCTTGAAGATTCTATTGTAAATGATCCATTTAGACCGCATGAAGAAATTCACGCTTATATGCCTGGCCTTGGAGAAACAAAACCGTTTCATGATCCTGCCCAGCTTGAGCTATGCAACAAGTTAAGTAAGAATATTGAAGTGATCGAAAGCGAGTACGACGCATTGGTTTTAGACATGCAAGGGAAAGGAAAGAAAGATCGTTTCCAGAGCGTAACAAGCATGAATTATGACGCTGGATGGAAGACTTTAGTTTTGTTCTATAATGGGCACAGAATTAAAGACTTTCCCTACCATCTTTGTCCAGTGACCACGGCAATCATGGAAAGTGTACCTCTTGCTGGACGCATTGCAGGCTTCAACCGCCAGCAGCCTCAGAGTGGCATTCCCTTGCATTCAGATGGAAACAATATGTGGTTGACTTGCCAGATGGGTATCAAGGTTCCTGAGAACCAAAAGGCTTATATCCGAGTTGGACCAGAAACACGTAGATGGAGTAAAGGCGACTGTCTTCTTTATGATACAACTTATGAGCATGAGACTATGAATGAGTCCGAGGACGAAGAACGTGCTGTTTTACACGTGGACTTTTTTAATACTCTTGCCATGACCCCGGAAGAGATTGAGATTATGAGATACGTATATTCCATGAGAGAAGAATTTATGAAGGCCGAAGGGGTGGCAAAGGTTGGGGCTCAGATTTTGTAAACAAAGGCAAATTTACTAGTGACAATAGGCTAAGTTTTTAAACTAGTATTTTTCTTCAAAAACGATCTTCGCTGTATCTTATAACCCAACACCGACGTGAAGGTCGAATTCACAGGAGAGCCAAACTAACGAAACTCCAAATTCACTTGAAGTGATGCACTATTCATATTCACGTCAATCGAAAGCTGTTTCTTAGAAAACTGATTGAATCTCACCATAATTATTATAAATGTGCTAACTAGCTCTGAATAGAGTCTATATCCAAGGATTCGAGCCATTCAAGAGTGTCCTTCATGGACGATGATTCGGAATTCATTGCAGCAGTCTCAGCGAATTCTCGGCCTTCTTGAAATCTGCTCCCAACTTTGTAACTTTCTTTCATTCTCTTAATTTCAGAAAAAAATTCTCAGCCATAAATGACGGTTTGTTATTCCAAAACTGAATTCTTGCGTGTTGAAAGATGCCTGCCACGCCGAGACAAAGAGGAAACGTTTCCAGCAAAGCTTCGAAAATGTTTCGTTGTCCGAGCAATTTGTGGTTTTTGTTTTAGGATTGTTTTTTGTTTACATTATCAATTACTAATAGCATGATCGGAACAATGCTAATCTTTTGGTGCATTGGCACCTTCTCTTGACACAACACTTAGTGTGGAACAATGCTGGTATTTGAAATTCTGGATGCTTCTTTGAACTTTTGGGAAGAGTGAGAAAGTCGGGCCTTCTCTGTGATATAATCGGAGAAACTTTGTATATTTGGGAAAAAGTAGAAAGAGGAAGAACGAAGGAAAGACTTTTGTTGACTACCAAAACAATGCAACAACACCACCGACCACCCTACGGTACCGCAGACCGCAGAGCAACGAACATACAAAGAATGTAATAAAAAACATCAACGGAAGGTCAAGGTTTCTTCCTTCTTCAGAAAATTGATGCAAGATAGCAGTGGAAACGACTTGTTTTCCTCATTCAGCTGATCAGCATAGTATCAACCTTGTACGATGGAAACAAAAAATAGAGAAAACTCATTGAAGGATGGAAGCCAAATTTCAGAGCTGAATTCGCTTTGTGCGCAACAGATTCCAGACATGAAGATAATTTGCCAGAAAGTTCGAGACCAACCCAGCCTATTATTTCCTCCAGTCCATTGCAGCGAGGAAAATAATTGTTATGTGCCATATACGTACCCTCTCCAGCAAGCTGCAAATACAGAACGTGAAGATAAAACAAAGGATTTACAGCTATTCAAATTTTTGCTTGAAGAAGGATTGAAGCTCTCTATCAACGAATCGACATCTGCTTATGATCATATCGAAAAAGGAGGATTGATTGTCACCGGAAGATCCAAGTCAGAGCCTTTTCCACTCACAACACTAGGTCTGAAGAATAAATTCCATATATTTGAATATCTTTCCTCTATGGTACCGTCTTTGCTCAGCCATCAAGATATTCATACTGTGTGCGCGAAATGCATTTACTTTGATAACCAGGGAGCAATTCCAAGACTTCTCAAGCTGTTTCCTTCCTTTCTAAAGAATGACATGAACATGGAAGTTCCAAAACAAATTCTAGTCCACTCGGCAATATTCAACAGTGACATTGAAACATTCCGGTACATCGTAGAAACAGGGATTTTACAAGTTCCAGAAGAACCCCGTGGTATCATTAAAGGAGAAGTTTTGCAAGCTTTGATCAGTCGCAGATATATTGGTGGATTATCATACTTGATGAATCGGCAACCTCCTCTCATGGTACCAAGTGACGTGTTAGACTTTGGATTAATCGGTTACCTGATCGTATCAGACGGGCGACAGTTTAGATACGAAGAAGCAGATTCAAAAATCTTTAGGTTATTATTAGAATTAGAGCCTCAGTCAATTCTCAAACGAGTGGGCCCTAAAGGTCATCTACCTATACATATATTTTGCGAGCACATCATGAACGAAACAAAAGATGACAGTGAATTTTACGGTCTTCTGGAAATGGTGCTAGAGCTTGGTATGGAACACAAGGTAGGAGACAAGGTTGGCGTTCTTGGATACGGAGGCATATTTGAACCTTGCAACGGCACGATTCCTGCAAAGGCATTGCATCGTTTCATACGAAAAATGGGCGAACGTGACGAGGAAAGTGCACAGTATTCATTCCTCGAGGCTGCAGTCCGTTGTACAACTGAAAGAGACTGGATTCGAAATCATTTGATACCAGACGTTTTGTCATTTATGGAACCTTCTGAAGCAAGTCAAAGAAATAGCGATGGAAGACTCCCTATTCATTATTGCATTTCGGACTGCATCGTTAATTATTATTGTATCGAAACACTGCTTGCTCTGAACGAAAGTGTGATTGGAGAGATAGATCCGTTGACTGGCCTTGCCCCTTCTTTGTTAGCTGCTGCTGCGAGCCACCACAATTGCGCTCGCAACCATCTCAGTGTGATCTACGAGCTGCTCAGAAAGCACCCTTTATCACCGTTATAAAATTAGCAAAGCTTTTCTGCGTCTAAATTGAATGATTTTAGTATACAATCCTTATTTATCAACCTTCTTATCCCAATGCCCTTTATCATCTTTGGACATCCCGTATTTCAGACCCCGGTCTAAAGTTCCAAGTCTAAGAGCGATCGAGGAAACGGACGCCTCATTAATGGATTTCCAATGCCTTGGCAAACACGATATCAGATGTTCGCAATTTGGACGTAAAAAATCCTTTGAAATAGCATTTTCAAGCAAAACAAGGCAACCCATTATGTTACCTGGCGTATTGGATTTTGAAACCATGGACCGCCAATACTGAGCAGTATGGGTTTTCCAGACCGCCCTGAGCGACCCATTTGGTAATACTGCCTCCACAAGAAGTAGAGCTGCCTTGAGCTCTTGAATAGCTTTATCTTCTAATGACGCAGACGGTGGGATATCAAGCAACCTCCTGAAGTCGGGAATCTTAGCAAAGCCTCTAGCTCTGTTTGGCGAACTCAGGTAAGCAGAGGCTTTTAGATTGCGCAAAGATGTAGAAAGGTCTTTATCATAATCTACGATCGTTGACGCGCACTTTTGCTATGATACAAAGATGGACAGCTGAGCAAAGGAAATAGTTGAACATAGATAAACAGGAGCACCGATAATCTTACCTGCTTCTCAATGTTTTCATCATCGACTTCAAGGACGCGTGAAGGAGCAACCCATTCATCAAATCTACTACTCCATTCCTTATAATGTACCCTGTACGCGATAGTAGAGCCGCCGACCTCGTGTTTCGCGACTGCTACAATATTAGCATCCCAGAGGACACCAGATGCAACAGACTGAACAAGAACTTCATCCCCAGCATTGAAATCTAAGCCGACACCAGATTTGGCACTGTCTACATCCTCCATGTCCACGTCACTTGACTTCTGTTCTTCCTGCTGATAAAGCTTAAATGCTTTTTTCTGTAAAAGTTCAGACCACTTTCCATTTTTCAGCAACATAAATGCCTGGGGGTAAAGCCTCTTCAAATCCATTGCAAGTTGATGTTTCCCAAGACATTTGATTACGCTTGCAATATCCTCAGACGAAGAAAAACGGTGGCATTGCTTCTTTTCGCCACCACTTGACTTTTCTAGCACAAACAATGAATCTGGACTAGATTCTAACTTCCAATATGATCTGCCTTGCGGATCGATTCCAATCGAAATAGTCTTACCGCACTTGTTACCCTGTTCTCTCTCAATCTCTTCAGACATACGATTCTTTGCATGTTGAATCATCCTATCAATCCTCGCTTTATGAGCTGCTTGCGCGCAGCAATCATGGACAGACAAAGAACCTGTGATAACTGGTGGTCCACCATCTGCTCTCGCCTTTAATTCTCTCTGGAATCCTTCTTTATTACGGGGAACTAGTCCATACCCGGACATATCTTGGTCTGGAGCATCTACCAAATACTCATCATCGTCGCATAAAACTTCTCCACCCAGTTTTACTGAAACTAGCATTGTTACCGAACTTCTTGATTTCTCGTCTATCGAATGATCATCCGGATTCGAGGTATCCAGTTCAGCAATTATACTGGTGTTGCGTTTCCGAAGCAGATTACTAGCATTTTCAGCCCATTCGATCTCATTTGGATAGCGAACCAGTGGCGTTCCGACCGAAACGTCAGAAAGACCACAGAAGTCACAAAGCTGAGATGGACACCTTGAGGTTGCATAATCAATCCCAAAGTCATTTGATACAAGAGCATTATTGATAACCATTGTAATCTTGTCCTCCTCTAAAGATGCCACAGAAGATTTGATCTGCTTTTTGATGGCGCTGGCTAGAAATACGTCATCTCTTTTCTTTTGCCTATCTTTGGCTGCTTTCATGTTTGCATTTCTCTCTCGTTTTCGCTCTTTTTCTTCATCGCTAAGTTCTGTCGATTTGTCTTGCTCTCCGTCATTGCCCGTTACTGAGAAGTTCGTGTCTTCTATTTCATCATCTGTCAGCTGTGGCAAAACATCCTCTGCGGCTTTAATCTTGGTAACCTCTGACAATTTTTCAGAAAGCTCGGAATTAGCTGCATCTTCGATCTTACTTCCTGCTTCTTGTAATGTGTCACTTGACATACATTTCATCATCAAAAGATTGAGCACACGAATCCATTCAGACGAGCTCATACCATCCACATCATTGACAAGAAGTGCGGCGCAGGACAACACGGTATCTCGGAAAACAGAACTTGCTAAGAATCTCTGAGCTGCACTTTCTGAAACCTTTGGATCCAATTGAATCGGAAGTACATCCCGGACAAGTCTGCTGTCCGCACCACAACCATACCCTGGACTTTCTGTTACAGCTTCGAGGCATATGATGGGTTCAATTGCTATTCCAGCCTCCTTCAACGCCTTGTCAACCTCATTCAGGGTCCATAACTCTTCGAATCCTTGCTCATAGAGTATGACATAATTCAAGCTTCTTGCTGCTTCATCCTCTGGAATACAGACGCGGCATTCTGTCACCTCGCCCTTGATTTCAGTTGTGCCATCAGCAGAATGGAAAATATTTTTCACTTCTTGGCCTAAACGTGGATCGACAAGAGCCCAGCAACAACCAGAGCGGCATCTTGGGCAATACCAATCGCCCTTTGGAACAGAACGAAGTGGTGGTTTGAGCCGAGACATATTGTATTTTCCATCACACCCGTCACAGAGAAGAACCATAGATTCGTCATCAGAAAGATGGTGTTCTACGCAGCGATCATCGTCAAGAGTCTCCAAGGTAGGTATTTTATCAGCAGGTGCCAGTATCCAGTCAAACAACAATCTTTCGAAAATACGAAGGAGTTCCTCAGCTGTACTGATTAGTGGGCCGCCAACTGGGGTGAAACACGACACATTCTTTCCGATAAGTCGTACCTTCCTTGCAAAAAGTGCAACTACAGATTCAATTTCAGATTCAGAACTGTCAATTTTTTTGCCGGCCTCTTGCAAATAATTCCCGATATTATAAAGGGACATGGGGGTGACAACTGACTCGTAGTAACGAAGATTCGACTGAGGATCAACAGGGTATAAGAAAGTTTCCGCTGGAGACGATTGACACAGGTTCCTTAAAACTGCGAGGCATCGCCTTATGAGTTCAGGAGCAGCAGGTTCATCTGCGCAGAACTCATCATAAATCGTTTCTTTAAATAATCCGTTTCTCTTCTCTTCTTGCGAACTGGGTTTTTGAGGAGATTTGGCATCTTCTGGGGTGTCCTTTTTCTCTTCCATTTCGTCTTCGTCGTCATCATCGTCGTCGTCGTCATCTTCAGAACTTTTTTTCTTTCGTTCCCGCTCTTCTTTCAATCTGGTGGCATCAGACATGTAGACCTCTTTTTTTTTAGTTTGGTTCTGATGCTCAGAAGCGGTGATAAAAATTTCACCAAGGACACCTCCTCTCTCTCGACGGGACTTCGATGAAAGCGCAAATTTTGCGAAGGCATTCTTACTTGCACCAGGAGAGTCGATCTTTATATCACGGTAGATAGCTTCGGATGCCTTATCAATTGAAAACAACTCACCACTGGCTTTATCCAACAAACGCAAAACACTTTTTCGAACCTTCTTGCATACCTCAATCGTCTCAGAAGATGATGTATACGTCGTCCCGATCTGATCTAACAAAGAAATATTACTTTCGATCTTTGACAAAAATGTATCATCCTTACCAGAATCGTCAGAAGAAGCTTTCAAAAGCTTCTGCGCTTTACGTAGATTTGATTTCATTCCTGTCGCAGCATTTGACGGCAATGCTTTGATATTGTGCAGATAATAGGTCCAATGGGATGAAGAAACAGATGGCTTGCATGGAGCTGGGACGACAATGGAGTTTTGATTTGCTGCAAATCCTGCACTATTTTCTTCAGAATTGAGGATCATCGCTTGTCTACGAAGCACAAGTTCAGAATCCTCACCTCTCCTAATTCTTTTAGCCTCCTTAGAATTTGGGTGCCCACCACTTCGGTAACCTCTCAAAACGTGAGTCAGTTCAATCTTTGTAAGACCTTGCTCGCTAAGGGTATCCATAATAAGGGCCAGCCTCACGATTTCTTTCCACGTTGAAGGTGTCACTGCATAGTCATCTGGATCCAATAAACGTTGCGCTTCGTCCTTCGGCTCATCTTCTTCATCGTTATTAAGATTTGTAGTCAGTGCGGAGGAGAGAGTCTTGATGAGAAATGGAGTAAGAGGTCTGGCCATTGCTACTGCAATATTATTGAGAAGTGTTAAATACTTGTTTTTGTCTCCAACCGTCGCAGGAGCAGAAGAACACATTTCGATAGCTTGTTGCAATTCGTCAAGAGATGGAAGAGCAGGCAAGACCCCTTGCTTCTCAAAAAAACTTTTGTAGGTAATGAGGAAATCATGCAGTCTGACAGTGTCTAAATCGATTTTTTTCGAAAGAGGCGGTAACTCATAAAAGGAAAGGGAGGGATTCTCGGTGTGAGGTGCGGTATTCTCAACTGCGTATGCAGTGACGGCTTCGGATGCTTTCTTTCTACGTCCAATCTCTTTACCGCAAAGCTTCGATGCCAGCAGTACAACCCTCTCTCTCTGAAAACAAGCTTCTTTAAAGAGGCGCTCCTCGACTTGTGTGCCAAGACGCGACAGCCTCTCTTCCTGTCGGGCTTTCTTCTGCTGGTCAAGTTCCTCAACTTTCTGCTTTTTGCGTTCTTCGCGCTCATCGTCCCTCGCTTTCCTTTTAAGTAGTTTCTCACGTTCGACATCATCCTTGGCCTCTTTCTCCTTTGCGCGTTTTTTTCGTCTCATTTTCTCTCGTTCCTTTCGTAACTTCACTTCATGTACAAATGAGTATTGCGACGCCCCATTTCCCCTCAAGTCATAAAAAACATAGTCTGCACAAAATTCAGACCCTGGCAGTCCTTCGAGAAGATGTTCTATCTCAAGATTGTAGAAAGTAGCATTTCGGTCCAAGATATCTGTGGGAGTGACGATCTTCCTCTTATTTCCAGTGCTTCCCATCTTTGATTTCTCCTTCTTGATAATGGTCGTAAGCCATGTCTTCTGCTGCGTTTCGTCGCCATAAAAAGGATTGGACAAGAATGGCCCATGTGCCGCAATTCTAGAATCAGCGAGAGATATTGCAATCTTTTGCGATTCCTTGAATCGTACTTCGTATGCAGCTTTGAGTTCTTCGGCCTTTTCCCTCAATTCTTGCTCTTTATCAGTAGACGGTTCCTTTTCAACTTCTTCGCCTGCATCATCTTTTTCACTCGATTCTTTGGTTTTGCTTTCTTCATTCTGCGCAGGAACAGGCGACTGACTGCCGTCACCATGTTCTTTTTGTTTTTGGAGCTGCCTAGCTCTGGCTTCTTGACGTTGGCGTCGCAATGTGTCCAACCTATCTTTGACCTCTTTCATTCCTTCGACCCTAGCACTTTTAATGGATTCTAGCGCCTTTTCATACATGACTTCGTCAATAAGACCTAACTTGATCAACGCATTGGCCCACGCCTCTAAGGGCGATTTCCCATGAACTGACATGACAGGTTTCCCGTGAACATAATTTATATCGAGTTTCTTGCCGTCGTCTATCCTCTCCGAACCTATCAATAAACAGATAAATCAGTTATTCTGAAGATATTCAATGCAAGTGGTACAAAAAAGCAACTTACCAGGAGCGACGAGCATAACATCAGGGTCGGGAAACGCAATCTCCTCTTTCATCCCATCATCATAGATAATACTGATGGCATGATGACTCTTTTTCCCCTTCTTTGACGCGCTTCTAGTGCCCTTCTTCTTTTCCTCGACTTTTTTGCTAGCTTCCTTCTTGGAAACTTTCTTGATGGTTCCATGGTACCAAACATCGTCATCAAATTTCACTTTCACGCGCATCCCTGGCTCTGGGACCACTGCTACATCAAGTCCCATCGGCACCGCAACGGTATCAACTTCACCACCAAGTGGAGAAGACGCGGAGTAAAGATCGAACGGAAAAGGTTTTCCATCTTGAAGTTCGTCGACTCCCTGTCCCCATGTAATTCTAAATAGGGGACCTTTTTTACTCTTGCTTTTGCTCTTTTTCTCATCGCCGTTAGCTTTTGGTTCTTCCTCTTTTATATTTGCAATGAGCTCTTTTTTATCTAAAATTTCGCAACGAAGCTTAATCTCGCGTCCATGAACAGGGCTGAATTCATATCGGTCGCAACAAAATCCAACTGGAAATAGAGATGTAGCATTCGAAAATACGGGCTCTTTTGAACTGTCCTTCTCAACAACGACCCTCCCAAAATTCTGAATGATGTGCGAATCTGTGATATGAAACGGTGTGCCTTTTATCGAGGTGAGAAGAATATCTCTCGCCTTCTGAGCCGCCTCAAGTTTGTCCCGAGAAATGGTAGATTCGCGTGCATGCCCCTCACCCTTGGAGCCAGACTCGGGCCTCTTTCTCCGCTTATCACCACTACCCTTCCTCTTATCCGAACCCTTCTTTGTCCCATCTCTATTCTTGGGCTTAGGTCCAGGTTTCTTGCGTACCTTCTTCACAACCTCTGCGACAACAGGAGCGGCTTCGCTATTTTCCGATTCGTTCCCGTCCATTACTACTTCTGCAACTGCCACTTCTTTATCATCCCCATCATTATCCTTCATAGGAGTTGCGAAGGACATTGACGCCTCTTCCGCATAAGAAGTCTCTGCAATTGAAAAATCTTCATTTTCCCCATTGTCATCTCCAACTACAGCAGCAACTTGAATATCATCATCGTCGTCGTCATCGTCTCCGCTTGAGTCATCATCCCTTGTTGGAAGACGGAGGACTTTCCCTCTGGGCCTTTCCATTACAACTTGAATTTGCGAATTATCATCATCATCGTCGTTGTCGTCATTATCAGTTTCATCATTATCATGGATATTGTTAGTGTTGTCATTGTCATTATCATTGTCATCTTCGTCTGAATTATAGTGCCTATGTCCATTATTCGTTGTATCCATTGAGACATCGACGTCCATATCCATGGAATCGTCCATGTCCATGGATGCATCTCCTCGCAAAGAACCAGAATCTTCAGATCCGTCAACTGGGAAACGGAGGGTTTTGGCTCCGATGGAGGGATGTTGTTGATGAGGTGCGTGTTGGAACGGCATTAGATCTTCATCGGAACTTCTGGAATCATCGTCTGAAAAGTTCATTTTGTGATGGTTGATGTGAAGTGCTGTTTTAGTCAAAATGATGGATGGATTGGTATGGCATCGTAAAATGGGAATTATGTGAGTTTGCAATGAGACGTTGAGAACAAAAAAAAAGATTGTGGACAGAATATCTGTCAAGATTTTTAGAATGGCATTGCTCACTGCCTCTTGTGGGATAGATTGCTGGGTGTAGCACTACTATCTTACCTTTTGGGTATAGTTGAAGTTAGTTGGAGTTTGGCTTGTTCAACAAATGTTTTTTTTTCTTCCAATAATTCACGAGTGAAAAACAAAAGAGTAGCAGCGAAAAAACTCAATCTTTCAAAAATCTGTTGGAGTCTCGTATCGTAACGTCCCAAGCGGATAAAATGTGCTGCGTGTGTCGATAGCTAGCTATATCCCTAAGATGCTGTCTCGCCCTCAATCTACTAGCTAGAGTACGTAGCCTATTGTCTAATGCGAGGCAATGAGCAGTTTTAGCGAAAAGAAGATCGTGTAGCGATACCTTCTCCTAATAACAGCGGATCACGATTGGGTACCGATTCGTTTTGTGCGTTGAATGCTTTGTGGACGAGACACCAGTTTGGATTGGACGTGAGGCGTGAGGTAACGACGGGAACGGCAGTTTCATGCAACTAGGTTCAATGCTCTCGGCGGGTCGGTGTTGTTAACTGAAAATTTGGAAGAAAAGGATTTTTGGAGGGAACCTACTTGAAGTATCTTTATTGGGTTGGTATTATAATGATCCAACCATCATGATCAACACGAAAATAGTGAGAGCAACGAGATTGAAGGTCTTCTTGAAGCGAAGATGATTGATGTGCTAGTAGTACCGGTAGATACCGGGGTAGCCCAGCTCGCAACTCGCAACTCGCAACACGTATCTTCAATCTGCTCCACATATTTCAACTACATTTATATTGCAAGGATTGATCATAGTATCAACAATGGCACCATCAATTACTATTTCATTATGCATCACAGTATGCCTCCTAGTCATAACATCTCTTTCTGCATTCCAAGTGCACCCCACATTACTTAGCAGAAGATACACCACCCACCATAACAACCACAACCACAAACGTACTATTACTACCAGCATGTCTGACGGGGGAAACTTCTTTGACGAAATCTCAGAACCCAGCGACAGCGAAAATCAAGATACCGACAACAACAACATGTACAATTTAGACGCACCCCAATCACCAACAGAGGCATATGCCGCACTTTCACCAGAAGAATTCGAAGAACACGTCCCCAAAATCAATTGTGTCACTCTCGTCGGTCGGATCGGACAGAATCCCGAACCAAAATACTTTGATGATGGTAAGGTTGTGCTTCGACTTGGACTTGCTGTCAAGAGGAAATATCACCCCCTTGAGCGTCAAGCGAGGAATATCAAATATGGAGAAGAAGAAACGGATTGGTTTAATATAGAGCTATGGGGCCGGGATGCAGAGTATGCCGGGAAGTATGTTGTGAAAGGGGCAAGGGTTGGTGTCACTGGAAGTTTGAATATGGATGCTTGGACGGATCGTATGTCGGGAGAGGAGAGGACGAGTGCGAAGATTGTGGTGAAGCAGTTGGATATTTTGGAGACGAGGGCTGAAGCTGAGCTGAGACAGAATAAAGCTCCTTATAACCCGGATAGTTACAAGAGCTCAAATGATGGCAATGATGATGGGGATGGTCCTTCTTCTGGAGGGACTGGTGGATTTTTTGACGATTAATTTAAATAATATAACATTTGATCAAATTGGATAATTGTACTGATTGATTGGAAGTACTTACGGGAATCCTGCGAGTTGGAAAGCCACTGTATGGTGTCAAAAACACTTAAAATCGATCGCTGTTGTATTTTTGAATTTGCAATGGTTTTCTGGCATATCATTGGACAAGTGACACGTTCCCCGATACGCATTACTATTCCTTGACAATCACCGACGACCGGAACGAATGGACTTAATATCTTAAAAGACCACGAAGCGTGAAGGCTGCTAAAGTCTTATTCGGGAGAGGATATAATAATCGTTATAACAGGTATCGTGTATTGTTATATTGCATCATATTTGCGAAAACCTGTGAAAAAAATGACATAGTACTAGTTGTTCGAGATGAAGATACCGGTGTTGTCAATGTCATTATTTCTAACAGAGTGTCTTCTTCGCGATCAAGGTCTACTATTCATATCAGCATTCCAAGTACATCATTCCCTATCAGTTCGGAGGAGGTGGTGGAACAGCCTCTCCTTTCATCAATCTCAAATTCATACAGCAATCCTCAAATTATCCAATGAGGGATAACCACAATGAAATCTCAAAACCAAGCGACAGCGACGATAAAGATCCAGATAGTATGATAGGAGCATTTATGGCGTGCTTAAAAAAGGTCGCCACCTTATACTTGTACCTAACATCTATTGTGTCACTCTCGTCGGTCGCATTGGAAATAATCTCGAACCAAAATATGTTTATGATGGCAAAGTTATATTTCGACTTGGACTTGCTGCCAAGAAGAAACACAAATTATGGAGAAGAAGAGACGGATTGGTTTAATTTAGAACTTTGGGGACGGGATGTAGAGTCGCAGGGAATTATGTTGTGAAAAGGGCTTGGACGGATTATATGTTGCATGCGGGAGAGGAGAGGACGAGAGCGAAGATTGTGGTGAAGCAGTTGGATATTTTGGAGACGAGGGCAGAGGCTCAGCTCAGACAGGATAGAAGAGGGAGCTACAACTCGAATAATAATGGTATCATAGCTCAAATGATGGCAATGATGCCTCACCTGTATGATAGAAGTAATTCCCATGGTTCCAGTGCTGAGAGGCGGCAGAGTACAAATAATCAACGCAACCGCAAACGGCACCAAATCATTATTGAAAAGAGAGAGGATCTTCTGCATCAGAGAGCTGGATAAACGTGGGGGTGGTCATTAATTGAACGACTGTTTCCAATTTGAAATTGCAATCCTCTCCAAGTCCCATTGGGATCTATATCAAATTGGAAAGGTATTGTACGAAATGATTCACACAATGACTGGCGTTACACGCACCACTTTACTTGGATCTTCGCGACCGACAGTTGGGATATTCAATGTAAAGCACGACAGACAGACATACATCACTCGCTTGGTAGTAAGTACAGTAGTAGTTCTTGTACAGTACCGGTATGATACTATTGATACCATACTGTACCATGATATATTAATACCATACTGTACCAAATGCATTTGATACCTTTCCTGCGCGCGTGGCTATCCCCTACCTTTACATTAACAATATATTCCCAATCCGAAACAGTCAGTCTGCGGTAACTAACTTTTAGTTTAGGGCTGTGAAGGTTTCGACAATGACGATTCATTAATATCCATTCAGAGTCCAAACTCACGGCAAGGTAGGTGAAAGGAAGAGGTGAGTACCTGTACCGGTACGTGTACGGTAGTGGACTCTGGTCTTGTGATTCATTTCTCTAGAAAGTATGCATCCATCTATGCATGTCTCACGTCAAATATCAGACAGTTAGTATTTACAACATACACGTTTACACGTACATACACTGTATCATACTCTGGTATTTATTAATACCATGTTGTAACTATAAATTGTTGTTGATATTGATATTGGTAATGACTAATGACAATTGCAATATTGAATTTCTCATACGTGTCTTTCCACGAATTCGATTCTTCGTTCTTCTGCACATTGCTTGTCTCATACTCGTATTTGGGATCCAACTATTGATATGCTACTGGCCCGTCTGTTATTGTTGCCATACAAGTACTGTACTCCTCTCTATTATTCTATGTTGATCCATCATCTCTATTCTTTGTTTATCCATCCATTTCCATTTCCATTTCCATCCATCATCCAACCCTAATCCTAACCCCTAGCTAGCCCCATCTCATCTCTAAACCTCTAAACAACAACCTCATCACTTTGTTCTCTAA
>Ga0209712_10002462_pt1 | contig 15275 bp, 15 predicted proteins | sample ArcOceMetagenome_FD_187443 | JGI IMG/M metagenome (GOLD analysis project Ga0209712, IMG submission 187443) | Marine eukaryotic phytoplankton communities from Arctic Ocean - Arctic Ocean - Greenland ARC118M Metagenome (SPAdes) (version 2) | ecosystem: Environmental > Aquatic > Marine > Oceanic...
TGGTGTATCCAGATTTTGTAAAAACATAAGAGTGTTCAAATACTTTATAACCATTGACTGTTTTTTTTGATAAGACACCGCTTTGACTTGCATACGCAATTACACTACCAAGAGAAATCATATCTTGAAATCCAAAATCGATATTAATTTTAATTTTATTACCATTGCTATCATATCCCAACATATTATCAATTATGATATCGTCCCAAATTTGAAAAATAGTCTCAACATCTTGGACATTATCATCTGTAATGGTATAATTAGTAAGAGTTGAACCATTATAAACATTTTTTAGTTCCAATGTCCAAGTATAATTTTTATTACTACCATAATAAGTAGTTCCAGTCCAGTAATTAAAATCACCAACTGTGGTATCAATGCTACTACCATCTGCTAATGTTAATTCAGTTTTAATCGGTTTTTTTCTATATTCTTCCTCTATTTCACTCATTAAATCGGGACTGGTGCATGTTAAACAAACGCATTTTGGTTGAGATTTGCTCATTTATATATATTGTATATTATTATTAACGAATTTACAAAAATATTATATTTATAATGAAAGGGTTTAAATCCTAGTTAATTTATATTATCATACATTAATAATGTCTAAAAAAGAGGAAGTGCCTAAATTTACTGAAGAATTTCGTAATTCAATCACCGATTTTGCTAAAGATTTGGTTACAACTTTTCCTGAATATTCCACTTTTTTATCAAAATGGACAAATACAGAAACAACTGAAGCAGAATTTCAAAATTTGTTCGAATATTGTTTAAAAGTATATCCTGAACGTTTTTTTGATATTTTGAACCAAGATATCAAACTTTTTTCGGAAGAAAGTGATATTAATGTATCTTTTTTTCCCGGATTAAGTTTTAAAAAAATATATAATTGTGAAGGAGTAAGTGATAAAACGCGCGAGACAATTTGGAAATATTTACAGGTTGTTTTATTGATTTTAGTAAAATCAATGCAAGAAAAAATGAATTTTGGCGAAGCTATGGATATTTTTAACAATATTGATGTTTCAGAATTGCAGGGACAAGTGGAAAATGCGATGAGTAATATTTCCAAATTTTTTGACGATTTTGAAAGTGAAAAAACAGAAGAAACAGAAGAAACAGAAGAAACAGAAGAAGGTGAAAATACGCCACAAGAAAAAAATACGCGTCGAAATATTCCAAACATGGACGATATGCGTGATAATTTACAGTTTTTATTTAACGGTAAAATTGGTAAATTGGCCAAAGAACTAGCTGATGATATGGGAAATGATTTAGCTTCTACATTTGGGTCAGAATTTAGTGATTTAAATTCAACATCCGATATCTTGTCTGCTTTAATGAAAAATCCAGAAAAAATGGGTAATATAGTAAAAACAGTAAAGGATAAATTAGCCAATAAGATGGAAACTGGTGATATTACAAAAGACGAGTTAGTAAAGGAAGCATCTGAGATGATGAGTAAAATGCAAGGGTTAGGTGAAAATTTAGGAGGAATGGCTGGTATGGAAGGAATGGCTGGTATGGAAGGAATGGCCGGTATGGCTGGTATGGCTGGTATGGGAAATATCTTTAAAGATATGGCGAAATCAATGGGTATGAATATACCAAAAGGTGCACGTCTAAACACCACCGCGATTAAAGACGCCGAAAAACGTTCATCATTGAAAGAAAGATTACAAGCTCGTGCACTTGTTAAAAAACAGGAAGAGGTAGTTAAACAATTAGAAGAACAAGCGATACGAATTCAACGGGAAAAGGACTATCAACAATTTGTGGAAAAAAATCCTGATTTTGAGAAGAGTATTTTCTCTATTGACGGTGATAAACAAGAAAAGTCTACCCTTCGTGATCCCAATGTATTGTCTGCATCACAGAAAAAACGTATGAAAAAGAAGGCACGTAAAGAAAAAGTAAACGAAAATGCAGCAGTATAAGATAATTTAATAAACGTGTACATATCTACGAATATTTGTAATAATAAGCATATTTAAGTATTTATTTGATAAATAAATATTTATACTACTAATTTATAGATAATGTTTAAAATATCAAAATACATAAATATACAAGTGTTTATTTTAAGTTTCGTTATAGGGCTTTTAGTTGTTTATTTGACTGGTGATGATAATCGTATTATTCATATTTATCCCACACCTGAGAATGAGGAATTAATGTTGTATAGAGATAAAGCACATCAATGTTTTACATTTCAACACAAAGAAGTGGCGTGTCCAAAAAATCCATTAGACACTTCCACTATCCCTGTCCAAGGGTAACTTTGTTCAATAATTGTATTATAATTTTTGGGTTGTGTAAAAATACGGTGTATATATATAATGAATTTTAAACGGTTGTTACATTCTTCTTTAGGAAAAATAATCATATCAATTTTAATAGGATTGGGTCTAGCTACTTTATTCAGAAAGGTATGTGATGATAAAAATTGTTTAACATTTAAAGGGCCTATTTTAGGTGATATTGATGGAAAAATATATAAACACGGCGAAAAATGTTTTAGTTACACGCCAGTTACAACCCAATGTGATAAAAATAAACAAACCATAGATATGTCTTAATAAGGGAAACGCGGTTCCTTTTAAAAAAAAAATGCGATAAATAATATTACATTTAATCTGTAATATTATATAGTTTAACGAAAAAAAATGTCTACTACAATGATAGCCGAATTACCTGAAACAAATAACAATGCTTCTGTTGTAAACATTCAACAATCTAGTCAAATACATAGACAACAACCGCAACAAAATCCGTCAATCTCTACACAACAAATAAGTAATGAATTTTATGGAAACATATCTGCTCAACCTCAATATCCTCAACAGGTAAATACAGGTGGTGAAGAAAATATAAATTACAAACCGATGAATATTCATCCAAATCCATATGGTAACAATGAAGAAACAACGCGTGAAGGCTTACCATTACCCGAACCATCACCTCAAAGAAATCAACAACAAGCCCAACCACAAAATTATACTGTAGAAAATGTGCCGCAACAAACATTACCTTCAAGAGATATACCTTCGAATACGCTAGAATATCAACAAGATGAACAAATACAACCAAATCATATACCCAGTGTTAAATTAACATCTGATTATATAAAAGATTACGAAAGAGAAAATAGTGATGATCTGCGTTTACATAGAGAGAAAAAATACAGACAAGAAACAGCCCAAGAAACGATTAGTGAATTTCAAATTCCGATATTAGTAACCGTGATGTATTTTATATTTCAAATGCCTATAATAAACACATGGATGAGAAAATACTTGTCGTTTGCGAATTTGCACAACGAGGATGGTAATTTCAAAATGTCTGGATTGTTATTTAAAAGTGGAATATTCGGAGGATTATATTATTTGATGCAAATGATATGGATAAAGATAAGCAATATTTAATGTTTTTTATTAGTATACTCATTTAAATCACGTAAATGGTCAAAAGCATTATCAATTAATTCTTCAATTTTCTCAATATCGGGTTCATCTTTATATAATTTATAACGAAAACGAATATTGTCCATTAAATATGCCCCCCAATATTTACTTTTCCGTTTTTTCTTTATTTTGTGAAGATATAAATGTTCACGACGCGTAAGATTTCCGTCGTTCCAATTTCCCAACGAATATCCCAAATTATTACACATACGTAATTTTGATCTATATAGCGCGATGACGATTTTTTTATTCATTTTTCTATAGTTTATATTTTATCATATAAACTATAAAATCATTCAATTTTATTTAAAACGAGCAAGAAGTCCTTTAAGACCTTTTGGTTCTTTTTTGGGTGATATTTTCTTCGTTTTCTTTTTCTTGGACTTTTTTGGATATTCTTTTTGTTTATCTTCATCCGCCGGTGAATATTTTAAAAAGAATGTTAGATATTCTTTTGAAGAACGATCTTGTTTTAATTCTAAAAACTTGGTAGTTTTCTTAGCACGTATATTTTCCATTGTTTCTTGATGCCCCATACATTTGGGTCCAAATCGTTTTAAAAGGCCATTTTGTGCAAGACGGTTGCGTTGTTCTAATTCGAATAAGTAACGAGACATACATAAAATACGATCGTGGAAATAATATTCTGTATCTACAAATAAAAAGGCCAAATAAAAGCTCATAATGGTATCAATTGATGCGACCTTAATCTCAGAATTTTGAATTTTAATGGTATTATAATTATGACATGCAATAGGTTTATAAATAAATCCAAGAATTTCATTTTTATAACGGATTTCTATATGTTCGGGTATAATTTCTCCAATTTGTTTATGATTGATTAATTTCACATTTTTAATGCCTTCATCTTTTAATCTTTCCAATATAACTGTGGCGCATTCATCTGGGTTTTCAGTTAAAACATCAAAATCTGGTATTTTATCAACAAATGATTTACCCTTCTTGGACATTTGTCTAGAATATAAGCTAGCAGCATATCCTCCAAAGAAGACGACACCTTGATCTATAAATGTATCCCTCATAATAAAATAAACTTTTTCGGACATGTCTGAATCTTCCATTTTTCTTAAAAAGTCTACCTTGGAACAGTCATATTTAATTTTCATAGGATGATGTTTATTTAATAGATTAAGCCGTTTAAAAACCTTTTCCCATCGACTAATATCACCTGCCGGACGTGATAGTTCCAAGAACATACCCATGCGTAAAAAATCAGCAGGTACATATTTGATACCTGATACAGAAACCGCACTTTTTGATAATGAATCGAACAATTCTTTATGTAAAGAGGTTATATCCGCCATAGGAATAAAATTAACAAATACTTTAAATGTACCTGCATGAACACCTGATTTTGCTTCTACATTTTCATAACCAGCCGCATAATATACGTCTGCTAATTCCTTAGCATGTGATAATGCATCATATGAATAAAAATCATAATCAGGAATTTCAAAATCTTTATTATAAAATTGTGCGTGTTTTGGTAAAATATTATTGATAGCGGTTCCGCCGTAACAAAGAAGTTTTTTATTTTTTAAGAATTCTTCAACAATTTCAATCATTTTAATAATTTCGTCACTACTTGCTATTTTTTGTCCAGTTATTTTCTCATTGGTATCGACAGCTTGGCGTAATACGGCTAGTTCACATTCATCAAACGACATATTATCTGTACATTCACTTGGACGAAATTTTTGTCGCCTATTTTTTTTTGTTTTGGGCATTTATATTATACGTGGAAAATTTATATAATATAAAAAAGAATGAATAATAAAATTATTCATATTCTCGTATAACATTTTCCATTCTCACGAAAGCGCTTCTATTTGTTTTAAATATATCTTCATACGAACGCAAATTAGAATCTTTCGAATAGAATGATTGTGCGATAGCTTGGGTTCCGTAATTTTTAATCAAATACATGCTATCGGAGTTATTTGTATTATTAAACATACCTAAATCGGGAAAAACTATTCTAAATAAATAAACGGATGGGTCGGGTGGGTTGATAGGTTGAAATGTAAGTTCTTTTTGCATATATGTACGAATGCTTTGACTGTTGCTCTCCATATTAACTTGATTTGCTAAACAATCGTTCTCTACTGACGAACAACTTGAATAATTTTGATATCCTGGCGAAGAATGTTTATCTACCATAACTACTACTTTACCTTGAAGTGAAGGTAACTGAGTATCTAATGTTAAAGGAACAGCACTTCCGTTACCGTTTAAAACCATTTTTTGACTAAGACTACTTTTAATTAATTTCGCAATCTTTGTATAAGCAGTAGGATCGAGTGTTTTTATACGTAAATGAATAAAAAGAGGATCCTTTGGATTGGGGGATGTATCAGAAAAGGCGTTAGACATAATTGTTGAAAACACTCCTCCTAAAGATAGAGCTGGGTATTCAGAAGTAAATGTCTCTAAAGATTGTCGATTTATTGAATAAGCAACAATAGGAATTCCATCCTTAATGTATACTTCAAAATCCAAAAAACGACAACCTCTAGATAAAAGGTATTTTATCATATTTAAATTCATATGTTTTCCAGTATATGCGCTATTACACGATGATTTGATACAAAAATGACGAATAGCATTATCATCTGAAGCATCGAAGGCAGCATTTAATACACCTGATCCGTTAATTGAATCTTCAACACCTGATAATTCTGCTCTTTGAATAGCATTTGGAGTATCTACAAAAGGCGGCGGGGACGTTCCAGGTTTAGTATCTCTTGTATTTATAATTGTCGTATAAATGTAATAGACAGTAATGACTAAAAGTCCTATAATTAATACATAATCTACCATACTTTTTATCAATTCATTATCGAAAAATCCGGCCATTGTAGTATATAAAAAGCAGATAAAGTAATTAAACACACAAAAAATATAGACAGATATTATATACTTATTTAAAATGCCTGGTGGTTTATTAAATATTATTTCTGTGGGCAATGCTAATTTAATTTTAACAGGAAATCCAAGTAAAACATTCTTTAAAGTTACTTATTCCAAATACACTAATTTTGGTTTACAGAAATTTCGTCTAGATTATGATGGATTACGAGAATTGAGACTGACAGAACCTTCTAAATTTACGTTTAAAATAAAACGTTATGCCGATTTATTAATGGATACTTACGTTGTTGTAAATTTACCCGATATTTGGAGCCCTGTATGGCCTGCCGGTACAAATACAAACAATACTGTATCACCTTATGAATTTAAATGGATTGAGAATTTAGGTGCTCAAATGATTGAAGAAATCGAAATTAACTGCGGTTCGCAAACACTGCAAAGATATTCAGGACAATATTTACACTCGATGGTCCAAAGAGACTTTTCTGAAGAAAAAAAACATTTGTTTAATAAAATGTCGGGTAATACACCTGAATTGAACAATCCATCAAACAATCCTTATCGCGTTTTTACGTCTCCGTATCAACCGAATACTTACCCAAATGCCGTTTATACAACTAATAGTTCTGGTGCAGAACCTTCTATTCGTGGTAGAGCGATTTATATACCAATAAATGCTTGGTTTACATTGGATAGTAGATGTGCTTTTCCATTGGTGGCTTTACAATATCAAGAATTGTCTATAAACGTTACATTACGTCCAATGCAAGACCTATTTCAGGTACGTGATGTTTTTAATCATGGAGAAAATTTCCCTTTTATAAAGATACGTCCAGGTGAGGATCAATTTCAATTGTATCGTTTTTTACAAACACCGCCAGCACAAGACATATCGGCGACCAATTACGCTAATAAAACAAACACATGGGATGCTGATGTGCATTTATTATCCACATATTGCTTTTTATCAGAAGATGAAAAGGTATCATTCGCGGCACAAGACCAAGCTTATTTAATAAGAGAGATACACGAATATGATTTTTTAAATGTAGTCGGTTCACAACGTGTTAAACTTCAGTCGGTTTCTGGAATGGTTTCATCATGGATGTGGTATTTCCAAAGAAATGACGCATTTTTAAGAAACGAATGGAGTAATTACACAAATTGGGCATATAAAAATAATATCCCTTCTAATATTTCGTTAGACACAGCATTAAATGTATATAAAAGTGGTGATTATAGTGCATATAATAGAAAACATATTTTAGAAACATTGGGAATAGTATTTGGAGGGGATTATCGCGAAGTAGCTATGCCGCACGGTGTCTATGATTTCGTAGAAAAGTATACAAAAACACAGGGTTTTGCGGAAGAGGGTATATATTGTTATAATTTCTCATTAAACACTAGTCCATTTGAATATCAACCCTCAGGTGCAGTGAATACTGGACGATTTAAAACAATTGAATTGGATTTTACAACATATAAACCACCAATAGATATAGACGGGTCAACTGTTAATATTGATTGTGATGATAGTGGTATTCCAATTGATGTAAGCTCTAAACCCGCGTGGGCCTTGTATGTTTACAATTATAATTTACACGTCATCGAAGAGCGATATAATATAGTTTCCTTTGTGAATGGAAATTGTGGATTAATGTATGCTAGATAAATAGCTGGGTTATTTATCATATTCTATTATATACAAATTATACAATAGAATATGAGTCAATGGAAAAAAGATTGGTCTAGTAGTAAAACAACTACAAGAGAATTAAAATTAGATAACGTTGATGATTCGAATAATGATATTAAATTTATAAAGCAACGAATGCGAAAAATACAGCAAAGAAATAATCCAAAAAATATTCCTATCTTTGAAAATATTTATGAACGTCCACAGCCTTCCATTATTGAAGGTATGGAAGGAAATGATTTAGAAAATATTTCCAATAACACAGATGGGTCTATTACAGATACAACGAATACGGCCGGAAATAGTATTAATTCGGCTGCGAATAGTGTAAAAACTGGAACTAAAAAAAAAGCCAAGGATGCTAATGATAGTGAAGTTGGACAATATGTTCGCGATAAACTAACCACTGGTACTAATAAAATAGGTAAGAGATGGATGAGGGCAATGGATGAGAAAAATTTTACCGATCCTATTGCTAACTTAGAGGATCAATTATCTACTAATCTGGATAATTTAAGCAATTTACAAGATTTAGCTAAAATGGGGTCATCATTAACGGATATTAACACAGGTGGATTTTCTAGCACAGGCGATAATCTTAAGGATACTTTTAAAATAGACAAAAAAGGAATTGATAAAGTAATGAATGAAGTGTCTGGTTCAGTGAAATCGTTATCTATTGTTTTTTCGGGAATATTCGCATTGTTAGCCCAGCGCATAAATCAAGTCAAAATATACATTGCTTTATTTATATTGAAAATCAATAAATATATTGACGAAACATTAACAAAAATAGCCAATGCATTAACTCAAAATACAGCTACCGATAAAGAAGTCCAAATATTTAAAGAACAAGCTCAACAATTTACCACAATGATGTTGGTATGGTATTTTGTATACAATTGGTATTATATCATTTTTTTTATTGAAGAAGGTGATGGAATTTTGTATACATTTGATACAAATAAATTAAAAAAATATAATACTTATCTTTATGGTGCATTCGGACCAGCGTGTCGTGTTATAGAAGCATTTAATTGGTGTATTTTAAAATGTAGAAAATTAAAAAAAATACTACCTACACCTATTATTATGATTTTAATGTTTTTTGTTTTTTTTATTTTGGTGAGTAATAATTTTCAATCATCCCTTATTGTTGATTTTTTCAACGCTATGAGAGGCAAATTCTCAACATCTGTATTGTCTATAATAACCATACTAATTGTAACACGATATAGCATGGGATGGTTTTTTGGTTCAGGATTAAAAGGGGATATCGAAATGGCTTCAATGGTAAGCAAACAGCAAACCATTTTTGCGTTATGTTTCTTTTTGGTTATATTGATAGTATGTTTTTTAATGTATGTGATATGGACAATTACGGTTAATATTCCATTGGCTATGTTTTTTATATCTACCTACTTAATAACATATACATTCTTTGGTATAGTATTCTATGAAGGTATTAATGCTGGAATGATAATTACAGGTATTACAAATTCAATTGATACAATTGAACCCGACCTAACCAAAAACGGATGTGCCCCCGAAGATGTTCGAATTGGTACTTGGTTGTGGTGGAAGGGATTAATCCCGCGATTTATTGAATTTTTAAAAGAAGTTGTTAATTTTTGTTCTATCAATATGTTTGAATTACTTATATTTTTACTATTATTAGGTGGTATCGGTTTATATAAAAAGGAATGGAGCTCCGCTATAGAAGGGAAAGTTGGGTTAGAAAATAACACTGGGGGTATTTTATCACCAAATGGTGTTAAAAATATTTTTAAACAACTATTTGTTTGGTTAGTCGTTATTAATGTTCTATTACTTTTTTTATTGGGGTCGTTCTTATATAACAAATTTAAAGTTATGCGCTCACTTAAAGAAGCAAGTGCAAGTAGTAGTGCATCTGCTGATAAAACCACACGTGAATTATTAGCATCCACAAATCCGACAATGGTATCGGCATCATCCAGAGGTAGTTCGGGATTAAATAACAAAGCAATCTCTAGAATGAATAAAATAAAACAAGAACAACCAACTGATACAAAGGAAGAAACAAAGGAAGAAACAAAGGAAGAAACAAAAGAAGAAACAAAGGAAGAAACAAAAGAAGAAACAAAGGAAGAAACAAAGGAAGAAACAAAGGAAGAAACAAAGGAAGAAACAAAGGAAGAAACAAAGGAAGAAACAAAGGAAGAAACAAAGGAAAAAACAAAGGAAGAAACAAAGGAAGAAACAAAGGAAGAAACAAAGGAAGAAACAAAGGAAGAAACAAAGGAAGAAACAAAGGAAGAAACAAAGGAAGAAACAAAGGAAGAAACACAAGCAACGGTGTAAACGTGTTAATTATATAAAATTGAAATGATTATAGAAATATTATAATATTTTATCTCGATAAACTATTATAAATATGGCGGAAACAATTTATCATTTTGAAAATCAACCGAACCCAGAATTGTATACAATTTGTAAACAAATTCAATATGAGATTGATAATACGGATGATTTTGATAAAACGTTTGAAGACATTGAAAAGATGTTGTTAAACGCATTGGGTATGTATATGAATTATTGGCAACCCCAAGTTAATTTTGAACAAAAGAGAATGAACGATGATATTGATAAAACTGAATTTGTGAAGCAAACGCGATTATTGTATAAAACTATGTATAATCATTTTGGTAACACGGAAATGATGGATGGAATTCAAACGATGATAAAAGAATACCCAGATGATGACGTGAATGAATATTTAAATTTTGTAGAATGTCTGCATTCCATTGAAAATTATCAAGAAAGTGATATTGATAATCCGGCGTCTATATTTACCGACAAAATAAAATTAATTAAAGATTATTTGATAAAAAAAGCAACAGAGGCAAAGGAATTACATGAAGCAATGGACGCATTATCTAATTCATTGGGAAATCTATCAAACGCATTGGATATTAATACAAATTCAAATACAAATTAATTTAGAAAACGTATATTTCGTATATTTTTAACGTTTATACCGTTACCAAGGTTTTAAATCTTCATTTGTATAAACCACATAAAATATTCACGATTATAATGAGTAATGAATACAACAAAACCATTTGTATCAGTATGTACACCTACATTTAATCGCAGACCTTTTATAGAAATGATGTTTCAATGTTTTCGAAACCAAACATATCCAAAGGAAAGAATGGAATGGATTATCATCGATGACGGAACTGATAAAATAGAAGACTTGATAAAAACAGCAGACATTCCACAAATAAAATATATTCGTGTCCAAGAAAAGATGGTACTAGGTGCTAAACGCAATTTAATGCATACAAAAGCCAAGGGGGATATGTTAGTATATATGGACGACGATGATTATTATCCACCTGAAAGGGTGGAACACGCGGTTGATACATTATTATCAAATCCGCAAGCATTATGTGCGGGTTCAAGTGAGATATATATTTATTATAAACATATAAACCAGATGTATCAAAGTGGACCATTTGGACCGACACATGCAACCGCTGGTACATTCGCCTTTCGAAAAGAGTTGCTACAACATACAAGTTATGATGAAACGGCATCACTGGCGGAGGAGCGTTCATTTTTAAAAGAATATACAATACCATTTGTGCAATTAGACCCCATGAAAACTATTTTAGTTTTCTCACATAATCACAATACATTCGACAAAAAGAATATGTTAGAAAGTAAACATTCGCAATATTTCACAGAAAGTCCTAGAAGTGTCCAAGACTTTATAAAAAATAAGAATGAAACCCCTATTTTACGGTTTTTTATGAAAGATATTGACGAATTGTTAAAAAAATATAAATTTGGATTACCTGAATATAAACCGGACGTATTAAAACAAATGAAGGAAATCGATGAAGAACGCAAAAATCTGGAAAATAGGCATTCTAATGGATTTCGTATTATGGTAGAGACACCCGGGAAGGATAAACGTCCCATGAACCCAGATGAAATCGTGTTTACTCTTTCAAAACAACAAGAAGAAATAAAACGTTTATTGTCTCGTGTCCAAGAATTAGAGACATTGTTAATAGAATCACAACAAATTATACAACGAATGCGTTAATTCAATGTTTTATAAGGTTTTTCTCGTAACCAAATATTAGCAATATATTTGTTACCTGAGTTTACCGGTTTACCTGCGTGTAAAGATAATGGGTGGCATTGATTACCATTTTTTTGTAGCGAATAAAAAAAGAGCGCATTCCCTTTTTTGGGAATAAACTCCTGTTTTAAATTAGGAAATTCAGTTGTACCTCCTGTAAAATCGTCATTTAAATATATAATAGCTGTAACTACGCGTTGTCCACCATTTTTTTCGAATTCCACACATTCTTTTCTATCATCACATGAGGCGTCAAAATGTTTACTATAAAAACCATTAGGACCATATTTTACAACCTGTATTTTTTCAGCATTATCAAAAGGGATTTTTGTAATATTACATACCTTTTTAATTATATTTGAAATAACCGGATCTCGTTTTGTTAACCACGCTGTTTCACTTTTGCGAATGTTATCACTAAAACCACTAACCAGTTTGCTTTCTCTAAACTGGGGTTTTGCCTTTTTTAAAATATGATTTACTTCATCATCTGTTACAAATTTTTCGTAAACTTGAGGTAATTCATATTCAGCAGTTATATCACAATATCCACGTCCTTTATAATGTGTTTTTTTACGATGATAATAAAAAAACATTCCTATAGAAACAATTAAGATTAAAATTAAACTAATGGTAAAAACGTTTATTTTCATATAGTATATGAAAATAAATTATATTTTAAATAGCATCTTTTCCGGTCATTAATAACATTGATTTTTCTAATACAATAAACGAAATAATGGAATGAGGAAAACTTTTACATATACTGGCGGTTAACCCGCGGGTCAAAAGTCCAAACCCTTCCTTTTTAAAAGTATTCTTTGTTAATTCAAGAGTATTTTTTGTTTTTTCTTTTTGTGCACGTGATTTAATAACGTCGATTGGATTACTTATAATAATAGCTGTAATTGTGCTAATAGCAGCAGAGATAAAATGTAAGGAGGTTGTTCCTTTTAATGTTGGATACATATCTTGTATTTTTCCTTTGCTTTGAGAATATAACGGTAGTCTTATGCCGTTATAAATAGTAGATCGCGCGATAGCTAATTTATAACCATTAAAAAATCCAGTAATACCATATGCATTATAAACATTTTTTATTTGAGTTCCAAGTGATAGTTTCGGTTCGTTTGGATTGAGTGAACGAACCAATAAAACTTCACTCGGATTACCAGTAAACCCACTTACACCACCTGACAATATACCATATAATAATTTACATTTATAATCAGGTTCATTATTAAATTTTTTTTTATGAAAATTATTCAATTCAGTAAACATAAAAATATTTGGTACGGAATATGTAAGTTGTCTGAAAAGACCAATACTATAACCACGATATAAATTAGAAAAAGTATATTGCGGTTTAATATTTATCTGACGAGATATTTTTAACACATCAAAAGGATGTACAATAGTTGTAGCAATAAAAGAAGATATTGTACCACAAATTATACGTGATTGAATTTTATTATTCTCCATCCTATATATTATCAAATATTATATAGAATACAAATATTATTAGTGTAATTTCAACCGTTTATGCATTGGTATTAGATTGAACATATTTAATCCATCGTCATACATATCATAATTAGTATTACTAATATAATACCCATTTTTTTTAAAAAAATTACTCAGACTACAATTAACCTTTTCATGTGCAAGAAGGGAAGTTTTCTCAATAGAATAATTATTTTTAAGAATACTTTCGGTATGTTGTAATAATTTACTTCCGTTTTCACTATTTCTGTATTCGTGTTCGATATATAAATTATTAATAACCGCGTCTGTTTTATTAATAATACTATACGTACAATTACCAATAATCTTAGAATTACCAGTCATTAATAGAATTTTTGGGGATTTTGAAAAAACATTAACAATTTTAAATAAATGAGACATTTTATATTATTGCTATTAAAAAAATTTTACAAAAATTATTCATCAATCATAGTCGTTCTAAACAGCATTCCGGTTACAAGATAAGGGTCGCAATTAGAACCTGGACGACGATCTTCAAAATATCCTTTTTTATCCACAAGAGTTTCATGTCCTATGCGGATTGAACGACCTCTATGTGCTATTCCAACGCTAAATTTATCGTAACTGGCTGTTTCGTGTTCGCCACTCATACGTTGGTCATTGTCCTTGCCGTATACTTCCATATGTTCGGCGTGTTTTTTTGATAATTTTTCAACCGCTTCGTTGATAAATTCAAGACCTTCTTTATGATTACCGTATTTATCAGTTTCACCATTACGCATATGTTGAGTACTATAGTTTGCGTGACAACCAGATCCATTCCAATCACCCTTTAAAGGCTTGGGTGAAAAATCAACAATTACATTGTATTTTTCTGCAGTACGAACTAATAAGTAACGTGCGACCCATAATTCATCACCCTGGTCTATTCCAACACATGGTCCAACTTGAAATTCCCATTGTGCAGGTGCTACTTCGGCATTTATACCACTTATCTGAAGTCCTGCGAAAAGGCACGCAGTTAGATGTTCATCTACTATATCACGCCCAAATGCGTTTTCAGTACCAGCACTACAGTAAAACTGTCCCTGTTTTTGGGTTTCGTCGTAACCTAGTGGTAATTTTGTGTTCGCACTCATCAAAAAGTATTCTTGTTCAAGACCGAACCACGGTATAGCAGATTTGTTTTGTTCAAAAATTTCATTTGCCCAATGTCGATGACTATTCTCTAAATAGGATCCATCAGGTCTTTGTGTTTCACAAAGAACAATTTTATTCGGATCCCCGCGAAAAGGATCTCTATAAATAGCACGGGGTATAAGCATTACTTCTGAATCAATTCCTTCAGCCTGACCAGTTGAACTTCCGTCATAATTCCAAATAGGCAAATCTTTTACGTAATTTGCTTCTTTATCGAAAACTTTTGTTTTTGATCTAAGATTATTAAATGCATCAATCCAGACATATTCTAAAATACACCTATGGTAACCCATATTATATTATACTATACTATATTATAAATCTATAGTATAGTATTTACCTAAATAATAAATTAGTTTATTTCTTCTTCTAATAATGCATCTTTTTTAACATT
>Ga0209712_10002464_pt1 | contig 15268 bp, 12 predicted proteins | sample ArcOceMetagenome_FD_187443 | JGI IMG/M metagenome (GOLD analysis project Ga0209712, IMG submission 187443) | Marine eukaryotic phytoplankton communities from Arctic Ocean - Arctic Ocean - Greenland ARC118M Metagenome (SPAdes) (version 2) | ecosystem: Environmental > Aquatic > Marine > Oceanic...
CAGCGAAGGTCTGCAATCCGCCCTTGGTGTCTCGTAGCAGCCTATCAATAAGAAGTGATGGTGCGCAATTTGCGCCACAGAAAATTCACGCTCCAAACACACACTTTGGTAGACTTGTCCGTGTGTTGGGCCATAGTGTTGCTGCAAGGAGCAGGACATGCGGCAGCTACGCGATGACACACATCTGATACTGGACGGCGAAGTGCGAGTGTACCGGCGTGAGCGCAGCAAGCGCTGGCAGGCAGCCTTTGTGATTGACGGGCACACCATCCGCATCAGCACAGGCAAGCGTGACCTTTCTGAAGCAAAAGAATACGCCCGCGACACATTCCTCGAGTATAAATTCCGGCACAAGAATGACCTACCTGTTGTTACCAAGAAGTTCAGCGACGTTGCGCGCCTTACCATTGCCGATATGCGCAAACAGTTAGACGCTGGTTTAGGGCGCAAGGTCTACGAAGATTACATCGTGTGCATAGAACGCTACCTGATCCCCTTCTTCGGTGCGCAGTATGTCACCTCAATCGACTACCAAAAAATCCAAGACTTCTACGAATGGCGACGGGCAAAGATGGGGCGTGAGCCAAAGGCAAGCACGCTTAATACTCATAACTCCGCCATGAACCGTGTGTTCGAGGAAGCCGTGGCGCGTGGCTTTATTGCCAACAAAAATGTGCCATTGATGGTAAATCGCGGTGAGAAGAGTGAGCGTCGCCCGGACTTCACCCGTGAAGAATACGCCACGCTGATCCGCAAGATGCCAAGCTGGATCACAACAGGCAAGGCAGGCAAGCCCACGGACATGCGTCATTTGATGCGAGACTATGTGTTGATCATGGCCAATACAGGGATGCGGCACGGCACAGAGGCGCTGAACCTACAGTGGAAGCACGTGACGTTGTTTGAGGAAAAGGATCTCCAGTATTTGGAGATGAGTGTCACAGGTAAAACGGGACGCAGGGACATCATTTGCCGCAGTGGGACATTGAACTATCTCCAGCGCATACATGAGCGGTCTGACGACATACGCCACATCCCCTTTCAGGACCTGCTCAAGCAGCGTGTCGATCTGCCCGTGTTCAGACTGCCTGATGGGACAGTATCTAAAAACATCCACCAGACGTTCCGCAAGTTCGTCATAGACGCAGGACTGATCACATGCCCGCGTACGAACCAGAACCGCACACTGTACAGCCTGCGTCACACTTACGCGACCTTTGCCCTACTAAACGATGGTATGGATATACACGCACTAGCCATACAAATGGGCACATCAATTGGCATGATTGAGCGCCATTACAGCCATCTTACGCCGCGCCTCAAAAAGGATATGCTCACGGGCAAGCGGTATGAGTTGTCGCGAGATGAGTTTGAAGATCAGCATGACACTAGAGAGTTATGACGAACAACACGTTGGGCGGACAGCAGACGTACGCTGCGGTTTGGATAGAGGTCCGCTGTGCGGGACAAAGCGGCCTTATGCGGGTGCAGCTATTGCTTCTGCAGCATTCCCTCGCGTTCGCAGCACAGGAATTTCGGCGACGCAGCGATTTTCACCAAACCGGCCATTCATGCGCAATGCTGCGAAGATCAATCGATCAAGGATCGAGTCGTGGACTGATATGCGTTAGGTGTAGCCTTTTTTCTGTCTGGTTTGCAAAAGTCAAAAGACAAGGACTTCATACTATCCATCTAGACAGATTGCTCTGGTCAGAGATGCCAACCGGTACACATACGGAAGCCAACTTTGATCTGTTCACCCACAATATGGCAGTTTCTAGGTGAACTTTCGGAACAGTTTTGTTTGATCAAACATGTCTTCTAACTCTTCCAACCGATCTTTGGTGACGTCCCAGCTCAAGTTTTGAACAGAGGAAATTAAAGTCTCTAACAGCAACAGCGGAATAGCGGTAGAATCCCATGCAGATGGCACAACAATGCGGCTGCTGAAACTGATCTCGGCCAACTGATGAATTGGTGATCGCCACTGATCAGTGAACAAGATCACCTTGGCACCCTTTGCATGGGCCATCTCGGCTAATTTTAGCGTGTTATTCTCATATCGGCGCATGTCGAAAATAATGAATGTATCGCCTTCGTTCACGTCTAACAAGTAGTGTGGCCACGCGTTTGAAGTGGACTGAATATGGGTAAGTTGTGGACGAATGACTTGCATGTGCAAGAACAAATATTCAGCCAACGTATGTGTGATGCGGCCACCAACGATATAGAGATGGTGATCGGCGTCAGCAATCATCTCGCACGCCCTATCAAAATCCTTGGGATCAATTTGGGCCAATGTGTGCCGGATATTGTCAATAACAGTGTCTGTGAATCTGTTCAAAAGGTGCTCTGATGGCGCGCCTTCGGCCCAAGTGTCGTGTTTTGCGATAGGGTTCTTAGCCTTTGCTTTCAGCTCTTCACGCAGTTCGGCTTGAAATTCAGGATATCCCTTATATCCAAGTTTCTGGACCATACGCGAAACAGTTGGCACGGATACTTTTGCGTCCTTTGCTAATGCGCTGAGGGGCCCAAGACCGGAGGCTGGGTAGTTTTCCAGAATCAGATGCGCCAATTGCCGTTCAGCTCTGGTCAACTCATCCAGCCGCGATTGAATGCGATCCGAGATGGTGAGTGGAATTTCGGTCATTGATCTTGCCCCCATTTTGATAGAAAAAATAACAACTGGCTTTTGGGTGATGTATATATTTTCATTATTCTGTTGACAGATATCAGTTTTAGCAACACCTTTATCTGGCAGGGGGATACATGACGCAAGTTGACATAGATAAATTGGAGAAGAACGTCTTGGTGGTAAATGCTGCTGGATCATCCTCTGTCGTGCTTGTTTGCGAACATGCCTCTCATCACATACCCCAATCCTTTAACGGGTTGGGATTGTCCCAAGATGCGCGCGAAAGCCATGCAGCGTGGGATCCAGGTGCTATGGCGGTCGCAAGGCAATTGTCCAAAAATCTGGATGCCGTGTTGGTTGCAAGCGAAGTATCGCGCTTGGTTTATGACTGTAACCGGCCACCAACCGCGCCTGACGCGATGCCGCCACTTAGTGAACTTATTGATGTTCCGGGCAATAAAAACCTAGCTCAATCGGAACGCGGTGCGCGCGTTGAAACATTCTATCGACCGTTTCAATCAGCGCTTCATAGTATGATTCTACAGATCGCAAACCCGATCATCGTAACAGTTCACAGTTTTACTCCTATCTATCACGGTCAAGAGAGATCTGTAGAAATCGGCATTTTGCATGATAGCGATACAAGATTTGCCGACGCGATGTTGCAAACCGCCTATGCGCACACAACTGCTGATGTTCAGCGCAACGAACCCTACGGACCAGAGCACGGCGTGACCTACACGTTAAAAAATCATGCGATCAAAGATGGTCATTTGAATGTGATGTTAGAAATCCGCAATGATCTGATTGAAACCGCACTGCAACAAGACGAAATGGCTGTGCTGCTCGCGGGATGGATCGTTGAAGCATTCGCGCAATTGAACGTGGCGGGTGTGGTGCAATGTCAGGCTTGATGCGCGCTTATATCGGTGCCGTTGATGCAGTGAACTTCCGTGTCGGACGCATTGCGATGTATGGCATCTTCGTTTTGATGGCGATTTTACTTTGGTCCTCAATCAGCAAGACGTTTTTTGTACCATCCTTGTGGACGCTCGAAATGGCGCAGTTCGCGATGGTCGCTTACTATATCCTTGGCGGGCCCTATTCCATACAGCTTGGATCGAACGTGCGGATGGATTTGCTATATGGCGAATGGTCCCTACGCAAAAAAGCGTGGTGGGATCTGTTCACCGTCATGTTCTTGATCTTCTACCTCTGCGTCTTGCTTTATGGTGCCGTAAGCTCGACAGCCTATTCATTGGGATACTGGGGAACCGAACCATTTTCCTTCTTTGGTGGGCTACTGACTGGATCAGAAGGAATTGGCCGCGTGGAACGCTCATCAACAACGTGGCGTCCCTACATGTGGCCGATCAAGGCCATCATGATTCTTGGCATGTTCCTCATGCTACTCCAATGCATTTCAGAGCTTCTAAAAGATGTTCTACGTATTAAAGGCGAAGCGATCTGATGTCGTATGAATTGATCGCAACCCTTATGTTCTCGTCTATGATGCTGATGTTGCTCACGGGACAACGCGTCTTTGGGGCTATCGGGTTTATCGCCGTGGTCGCGGCATTGGTGTTGTGGGGCGATAAGGGTGGCTTTGACATTGGGTTTTCGGCAGCGATGAAGCTGATGAAATGGTACCCGCTGCTCACTTTACCAATGTTTATTTTCATGGGCTACGTACTGTCCGAAAGTAAAATCGCAGACGATCTATATAAGATGTTCCATGTTTGGATGGGCGGCCTACGCGGTGGTCTTGCCATTGGTACGATTGGTCTGATGGTCCTGATCTCAGCAATGAACGGTCTTAGTGTTGCAGGCATGGCGATTGGATCAACCATCGCGCTGCCTGAGCTGTTAAAGCGCGGTTATGACAAACGCATGGTGACTGGCGTGATCCAAGCGGGGTCGAGTTTGGGCATCCTTGTTCCGCCTTCTGTTGTGCTAGTCCTTTACGCAATGATCGCACGGCAACCAGTAGGCCAGCTGTGGTTGGCAGGCGTTGTACCGGGTTTGATGATGGCTGGTTTGTTCATCGCCTACATCATCATGCGTTGCCGCATTAATCCTGTCCTTGGGCCAATTTTAGACGAAAGCGAACGCAATATTCCGCGTGCTGAAAAGATGCGCCTTCTTCGTGCTGGATTGCTGCCAATCATGATCTTTGCGGTGATGATGGTACCATTTGTTAAAGGTTGGACGTCGCTTGTCGAAAGTTCGGCCATTGGTGCGCTCGCAGCCTTTGCCGCCGCCGTCTTAAAGGGCCGGATGACACGTGAGGTGTTCGAGAATTCGGTGCGCAACACGCTGGGTATTACTTGTATGTTCATGTGGATTATTCTCGCAGCCCTCGCCTTTGGCGCGGTGTTTGATGGGCTTGGTGCTGTCAAAGCAATCGAAAGAGTCTTTACCGAACGCCTTGATCTTAACCCTTGGACAATCTTGATCCTGATGCAGCTTAGCTTTATCTTGATGGGTACGTTCCTTGATGACACGGCCATGTTGGTGATCGTCGCGCCGCTTTATGTGCCACTGGTAGGCGAGCTGGGCTTTGATCTAATCTGGTACGGTATCCTTTATACGATCACAACGCAGATCGCCTATATGACGCCGCCCTTTGGTTACAACCTGTTCTTGATGCGGGCCATGGCCCCTCCCGAAATCTCGCTACGCGATATCTATTCGTCGATTACACCCTTCGTGTTGATCATGGTCTTTGCCCTTGTGCTGGTCATGGTCTTCCCCGGCATCGCCACGTGGCTTCCAGATTATGTTTACAACAAACCATAAAAGAACCGTCTCAAATCGATCGAGACTCAACCAAGGAGAGAAGACATGACTTCAAGACGCAAATTTATCCAAGGTGCAGCTATTGCCGCACCCGCAGCCCTAGCCACACCGGCGCTGGCCCAAAGTACGATCAAATGGCGGATGCAGACCTATGCGGGCGCATCTCTAGCCGCAGAAGTGATCGTTCCTGCGATCGAAATGTTCAACAAAATTGCCGGCGACCGCATGCAAATCGAATTGTTCTTTGCGGACCAACTGGTCCCAACGGGCGAGCTGTTTCAGGCCATGCAACGCGGCACGATTGATGCCGTACAATCAGACGACGATTCAATGGCATCACCTACGGACGTCACAGTATTTGGCGGTTACTTCCCATTTGGCTCACGCTACTCGCTCGACGTTCCAGTGTTATTCAACCAATACGGCCTGAACGAAATCTGGGATGAAGAGTATTCCAAAGTTGGTGTAAAACACATCTCTGCCGGTGCTTGGGATCCTTGTCACTTCGCAACAAAAGACCCAATTCGCAGCCTTGAAGACCTAAAGGGTAAAAAGATATTTACCTTCCCAACCGCTGGCCGTTTCTTGACTCAGTTCGGTGTTGTTCCTGTGAACTTGCCGTGGGAAGATATCGAGGTTGCCTTGCAAACTGGCGAACTTGATGGTGTTGCATGGTCGGGTATCACCGAGGATTACACCGTCGGCTGGGCTGACGTGACCAACTACTTCCTCACAAACAACATCTCTGGTGCTTGGGCTGGGTCCTTCTTTGCCAACATGGATCGTTGGAATGAATTGCCAGAAGATTTGCAAACGCTGTTCCGCGTCTGCTGTGACCAATCACACTACTATCGTCAGTGGTGGTACTGGGGCGGCGAAGCCAACCTGCGAGTTAATGGTCCAAAAATGGAACTGACTTCAATTCCAGACGAAGAATGGGCAACTGTTGAGGCTGCTGCACATGTATTCTGGGAAGAAATCGCAGCCGAGTCCGACGTCAAACGTCGCGTTGTAGATATCTTTAAGAAGTACAACGCCGATATGGTCAAAGCTGGACGCCCATACCGTTACGGCTAAGATCGTTTTACTGAGGGCAGCGTTTGGTTGCCCTCAATACATTTGAGAAAAGTGGAAAATACATGCCCAAGACTATGACCTTTGATGATTTAAAAGCCCGCGTTACGGATGGATCAATTGACACTGTCCTCGCGTGCTTTGTGGATATGCAGGGTCGTTTGATGGGCAAACGCTTCCACGCTGTGAATTTTGTGGAAACTTCGTTTGAGGAAACCCACTGCTGCAACTATTTGCTTGCCACCGACCTCGAAATGGCGACGCCTGATGGCTATGCCTCGACCAGTTGGCAATCTGGGTATGGCGACTATGTGATGAAGCCTGACCTGGTGACCATTCGTCCGATCCCTTGGCTTGAGGGCACTGCAATGGTGTTGTGCGACATCCTAGATCACCATGATCATTTGCCGGTTCCCCATTCGCCACGTGCAATTTTGAAGAAACAGATTGCACGCTTAGAGGCTTTGGGTTTTGAAGCAAAAATGGCGACTGAGCTCGAGTTCTTTTTGTTCGAAAAGAGCTTTGATGAAATCCGCAAAGAAGGGTTTCGCAATCTAGAACCGATCAGCGGATACAACGAAGATTACCACATTCTGCAAACCACCAAAGAAGAGGGCGTGATGCGGCCGATCCGCAACCACCTATTCGCCGCTGGTTTGCCGATTGAGAATTCCAAGGGTGAGGCCGAGGCCGGTCAAGAAGAGCTGAATATTCGCTTTTCTCCTGCTCTTGATTGTGCCGATTATCATTCAATCGCCAAACACGCGATCAAAGAAATTTCATGGCAACATGGTCGCGCCGCGACGTTCCTGCCCAAGTGGCACAAGGACCGTGTTGGATCATCCAGTCACGTCCATCAGTCGCTATGGAAAGATGGCGAGGCCGCGTTCTTTGACAAATCAGCCAAACACGGCATGTCGGAATTAATGAGCCATTATATGGCTGGCATAATCAAATACTCACCTGATTACACCTATTTCCTAGCTCCCTATATCAACAGCTACAAACGCTTTGCCAAGGGAACATTCGCACCAACTAAAACCGTTTGGTCTGTCGATAATCGCACCGCTGGCTTTCGGCTGTGCGGTGAAGGCACCAAAGGCGTACGCGTCGAGTGTCGCATTGGTGGCTCCGATTTGAACCCCTATCTAGCACAGGCTGTGATGCTGGCGGCTGGCATCAAGGGAATTGAGGAAAAGATGGCGCTTCCTGCCGCCACAACTGGCGATGTCTATGAGGACGCCAAGGCGTCAGACATTCCACAGACTTTGCGCGCGGCAACCGAATTGCTGCGTAACTCTGCATTCCTGCGCGAAGCGTTGGGTGATGATGTTGTTGACCACTACACGCGCGCCGCTGAATGGGAACAAGAAGAATTTGACCGCACCGTGACCGATTGGGAAATCGCCCGCGGCTTTGAAAGGGCTTAATAGTTATGACTATCCAATGTATTTCTCCGATCGATGGGTCTGTGTATGCTGTGCGTGAAACCCTATCGCGCACAGAAGCCGACGCCGCCGTTGCACGTGCAAAATCCGTGCAAGCGGCTTGGGCTGCGCGTCCATTGGCTGAACGAATTAAGCTGGTTCAAGCTGGCGTCGCCGCTGTTGGTGAATTGAATGATGAGATCGTGCTTGAAATTGCACACCAAATGGGCCGTCCTGTTCGCTACGGTGGCGAGTTCGGCGGATTTAACGAACGTGCAAGTTACATGGCAGAGATTGCGCAACAGGCGCTTGCCCCGATTGAGGTTGAAGACAGTGATGCATTCCACCGCGTGATCAAACGTGTGCCCCACGGTCTAGTTTTGGTCGTAGCCCCCTGGAACTACCCCTACATGACAGCGATCAATACAGTCGCGCCGGCTTTGATCGCAGGCAATGCTGTGATGCTAAAGCATGCCTCTCAGACTCCATTGGTGGGGGAACGCATGGCGGCCGCTTTCCATTCTGCAGGCATCCCACAGGACGTTTTCCAGAACGTGTTTCTGGATCACCAGACAACGTCTGCTTTGATCTCTGACCGCGCTTTTGGCTTTGTGAACTTCACTGGTTCTGTCGGTGGTGGAAAAGCGATGGAAGCGGCAGCAAGCGGTACGTTTACTGGCATCGGTTTGGAACTGGGGGGCAAAGATCCCGGTTACGTGATGGAGGACGCGAACCTTGATGCTGCTGTGGATACGTTGATTGACGGCGCGATGTTCAACTCTGGTCAATGCTGTTGTGGGATCGAACGGATATATGTGCATAAAAGCCTTTTCGATGTTTTCGTGGAAAAAGCAGTGACAATTGTGAACGGCTATAAATTGGGCAATCCGCTGGACCCAGAAACGACCCTTGGTCCAATGGCGCATGTAAGGTTTGCTGATGAAGTCCGTGGCCAAACGGCAGATGCTATTGTGGCAGGTGCAACGGCACATATCGATCCTGCGCATTTCCCCGAAGATGATGGCGCATATTTGATGCCACAAATCCTGACAAACGTAACGCATGACATGCGTGTAATGCGCGAGGAAAGCTTTGGGCCCGTCGTTGGTATCATGTCGGTCAAAGATGATACTGAGGCAATCCGCCTGATGAATGATAGCAATTTTGGCCTGACCGCCTCGCTTTGGACCCAGGATGTAACCCGCGCCGAAGCAATCGCAGATCAAATCGAAACGGGCACCGTGTTTATGAACCGCGCCGACTACCTTGATCCCGCCCTATGTTGGACCGGATGCAAAGACACAGGGCGCGGCGGTGGCCTATCCGTTATCGGTTATCACAATCTGACCCGTCCAAAATCATACCACCTTAAGAAAGCCTAAAGATATGAGCCTTACTGCAAACTGGTCCTACCCAACCTCTATCCGTTTTGGCGCTGGCCGCATTTCTGAAATCGCTGACGCCTGCGCGGTGGCTGGCATCAAGAAGCCACTATTGATTACAGATCGCGGTCTTGCGACCATGGCCATCACAGCCAAAACGCTTGACCTGCTTGAGGCCGCGGGCCTTGGACGTGCGATGTTTTCTGATGTCGATCCAAACCCCAATGAAAAGAACGCCAAAGCCGGTGTGAAGGCCTATAACGAGGGAAGGCATGACGGTGTAGTCGCCTTTGGAGGTGGCTCTGGCCTTGATCTTGGGAAATTGGTGGCCTTCCTTGCTGGACAAACGCGTCCGCTTTGGGATTTTGAAGATATCGATGACTGGTGGACCCGCGCCGACGCCAACGCGATCGCGCCAATCGTTGCCGTTCCTACAACCGCCGGAACAGGGTCTGAAGTGGGCCGTGCCTCGGTCATCACCAATTCTGTGACGGAACAGAAAAAGATCATTTTTCATCCAAAGTTCCTTCCTACTGTTGTAATTTGCGATCCTGAACTGACCGTCGGAATGCCCAACTTTATCACGGCGGGCACGGGTCTTGATGCTTTTGCGCATTGCGTTGAGGCTTTTTGCTCACCTCATTATCACCCTATGTCACAGGGTATGGCACTGGAAGGTATGCGGTTGGTCAAAGAATACTTACCCCGCGCCTATGCAGATGGGACCGATATTGAGGCGCGGGCGCATATGATGTCAGCTGCGATAATGGGTGCGACTGGTTTCCAAAAAGGGCTTGGCGCAATTCACGCCTTGTCGCACCCTATTGGTGCTATTTACCACTTGCACCACGGCACCACGAACGCTGTTTGTATGCCAGCGGTGCTGCAATTTAATCGCCCTGCAATTACGAATGTTATGGGAGAAGCGGCCAATTACCTTGGAGTTTCAGGCGGTTTTGATGGGTTTTGTGCCTATGTCGATGACCTGAACACATCGCTGGGTATTCCTAAAAAACTGTCCGGCCTTGGCATCGAAAATCCCGATGTTGAACGGATCGTGGCTGGTGCATTGATTGACCCAAGTACTGGCGGAAACCCAATAAAAATGACTAAAGAGAACACCCTAAAGCTGTTGCTTGAGATCGTCTAAAGCTCATGTTTGGCACTAAGTTCTATTGATAGGTAGACGGACGTTAGTTGGTTTTCTTGAACAGTGGTTCTAATACCCAAACGCATGCGCAGGTAGGATGCTAATGCCATATAATGATTTTGATATGATTGTCGTTGGCGCTGGCATCGTCGGCATGTCAACGGCGCTATGGGCGCAAAAAGAGGGTCTGAAGACGCTTATATGTGATCCAAATCCAGCCGGGTCGGGTGCCACCTATGGCTCGGCCTGTACTGTGGCCACCTATGCTTGCATCCCGGTCAATAGCCCGTCGATCTTTGCCTCACTACCGCAATTGTTGACCAGTCGCGACAGCCCGCTCAGCTTCAATTTTGGATACGGGTTGAAAAACCCGCGCTGGATGCTTTCGTTTCTGAACAATTGCCGCCCGTCACGAGTGAAACACATCAGTCAGGCGCTGGGGCAATTTTTGACCTATTCAGACGGCGGCCTTGATCCGTTGATCGCTGAGGCGCGGGCCCAAGACCTTATCGTTAGCAATGATTGCCTTTATGTTTGGTCCAGTCGGGCTGGTTATGAAAGCGCGGCGGATGGTAACGCGATGCGCACGGCGCAAGGTGTGGACTTTGAAGAGCTAACATCAGATGAGGTTCGCCAATTGGAACCTAATCTACAGCAACCGATCCATAGGGGGCTGCGCTTTAAAGGCGCGCGTCATATCACCAACCCGCAGGAACTTGTCAGTCGGATGCAAAACCGATAGGAACTGCACTGCAAATTGCATTGTTCACTTTAACTCAACAGGTCTCAATCCAATTCGAGATACTGGGCAAGACGACACAAAAGCTCTGGGCAAATTCTCAGTGCAACCGCTACCGATTTAGCTTACCCGACGACAATAACTTTCTACTTGGACACAGAAGCATGACACATAGCAATAAAACGGCAATCGTAACAGGTGGGCTATCAGGAATGGGACTTGCCATTGCGCGCAGGTTGGCAAGTGACGGCACAACTGTTGTGGTTGGTGCCCGCAGTGCGGGGGATGCGGCCTACGTTCGCAAAATTCTAGGCACGGAACATGATGGGATTCACGCAGCAGCACTTGATGTGCGTTCAAGCGAGAGTGTCGATGCCTTTGTTGGCAATGTCGCTGAAACTTATGGCGGCGTTGATATCTTGGTGAATGCAGCAGGTGTTTATGAAGAGGCGGCAGTTATCGATCATCCTGACCGGATTTGGGATGACCACATTGATACAAACCTAAGCGGTTCATTTCGCACGATCCGCGCTGCGATGCCGCACATGAAGCGTGGCGGCTGGGGACGGATTGTGAACATCGCCTCTGTCGCCGCCCATAACGGAATGGCGAATAACGTGGCCTATTGCGTGTCGAAAGCCGGACTTTTGGGGTTGGGGCGCTGCGTTAGTTTGGAAGGTGCCGCACATGGGGTTACCTGTGTGTCGATTAGCCCAACCTGGGTTGAGACCGAGATGTTAAGGCGGTTCATTGACGCTGATATGGCTGCAAATGACCAGACCTTGGAAGAGGTCCGGGCCGATTATGCCAAGTCCAATCCGCAGAACCAGCTTGTCCAACCGAACGAAGTTGCTGAACTCGCCGCATTTTTGGTGAGTGATGCAGCCCGCGCGTTGACGATGGAAGACTTTCAGATCAATGCAGGGTCGCTTTGGTAGGTCTGTGTGCGGCGCGATAGCAGTGCTTTTGCGTCGCTGATATCCTCATAGGGGCGATCCGACATTTGCTCCCAAGCGGCGCGTCCGGCTGTGTTGAAGAATGTCGCGTCTGCTTGCAAAGTATCGGGAAAATTCGCGATGACTTTGGCGATACCGGGGTTCAGTTCGACTGCAGCCAACCAATCTGCGGGTGCCAAGGGTGCTGCGCATTTTGGTGCGATGAGCGTATCTGACATCAGGTTGTAAATTGGGGCAGTGGATCCCGTTATGGGGCCAAGCAGGAAGGTCGCCGCAGACGTCACGTCAGTCATTGGAAATTCAAGTGATTGTGGCATGTGACCTGCGCGCAAAGACGCCTCTAAGATGATCTCGTAGATGTCGCGTGGGTTTGGTGTGTTCAGGTCATAAAGCGACGGGAGCCGCACGATTGCAGCGGGAACATCAGAGCTTTGGATCGCAATCTCAGCCGCGATTTTCGCAGCACTGTACCCCGTGCATCCCTCCCACAATTGTGCTGGTGCTTCGGGCCAAGGGCCGCCGCGATCAGGGAAGACAGCGCTGGATGACGTGAAACGTAGGTCCGCATTTGCTGCCGCGCAAAAATTTAACACTGTGGTCATGCCACGCGCTGACCAGTCCAACATTTCCTCGCGTCCGATGGCGAGGTTCACCATTGCCGCGCAGTGAACGACCTTTGTGACGGAAATGGCCAATGCGTTGAGTGCTGCCTTTTCAAGGCCGAAATCGGGTGCATCCAATGTGCCTGGGACCATAACGTATTTGTCGCGGGCGACCCCATTGGCCAAGGCCACTTCGTCAAGCCGATCACGGGCACCACGGTTTTTATCACGCACAAGACAATACACGACCTGTCCCAAGGGGAGGTCACGTGCTGCTTGGGCGAAGACGTGACCACCTAAGAAACCGGTGGCACCAGTTAACAAGATGCCGGGGTGGTCAAAGTCGTCGGTGGGCGCGGGTGTGTCCGCCTCATGCGTCATCAACTGATCCAGCCGGTGCAAGGGCACATTCATCGCCAATTCAAAGTCGATTGGGCGGCCGTAGGTTTTTTCCAGTTCCAACATCAGGGTCACGCACATCAAGGAATCGCCACCCTGATCATGAAAGTTCAACGATGGATCGATTTGCGACGCAGCGCATCCCATCGCGATTGCGGCAGCGGCGATAACCGCATCCTCAGACGCATCCGGTGCATCTGCCTCGTCCTTCACTGGGGGTAAGGCACGCATATCGGCCTTACCAGATACCGGATGAAGGGGCAGCGCATCCATTTGGACAAGGAACGAGGGCACGCAATAGGCTGGCAACACGGCCCGCAATTTGGTGGCGAGTTCTGTTGGCATCCGATTGATACCTGCGGTCAGGTTCCAACGATCTGCGTTGGCCTGTGCATGGGTCGCATCAGCGGCAAAATAGAAGATCAGGCTTTGACCGCGTGTGCCGACCTCCGCCACCCAAGGGGCTGCGCTGGAAAAGGCCAGACTGTCACGCATCGTATCCGTTAGGTCGCGCGTTTGGATTGAGAACCCGCGCAGTTTGAGCATATGGGCAATACGCCCTTCGATATGAAGGGCACCTGTGTGGTCGATCCACGCCTGATCGCCGGTGTCGTAGAGCCGCGTTTCTTGCCCATCTATGGTCAACTCCCGAAACCGCAAACGGGTTTCTTCGGGGCGGTTGATGTATCCGCGCCCAAGCATTCTGGACCCCTCAAAATGCAGTTGGCCGGAGGTTCCTGTTGGGCATGGCGCATCGGCTTCGTCCAGAATAATGGCGCGTAGATGTTCCATCGGGATGCCAACAGACGCAGGCGCATCCCCGACGGCTTCGGTTAGATGTGACATACACACATCGTGGGTTTCACAGATGCTGTATAGGTTCCAAATCGCCGCATTTGGTAGTTTGTTCAATGAGGCGGTGATCAGATCATCGCCCACAACTTCGCCGTTCAAAATAACGCGGTTTAGGGGCAATACGGCGGCCTTGTCGCTGTCCAATGCGGATAGGAATGTGTCGTAGAAAGAGGGTGTGAATAGCATTTCATCAATGCGGTGTTTGATCAGAAAATCAGCTAATTCACGCGGCGAAAATAGGGTGCTGGCATCGGGGAACCACAGTTCGGCACCTTTGCGCAGCGGGCGAAACATTTCCCATATGGCAAAAACGTAAATACCCACGCGCATATCGGTGTCATAGGGGGTAAATGCGTCACGCCAGTCATAGGACAGGTAGGCTGCGTCTTGTGATACTGGGATGCATTTTGGCCGCCCTGTCGTTCCGGAGGTTGCCACCAGATATATCGGGTCATCGGGAAGAACGTTGGTCGCTTTTAATGGCTTAGGTGAATGAGGCGTGTCGTTCAAAAGGGCATTGGCATCCAATGTCGTGCAATCGCGGGGCAGATGACCCGTGGCTGCGGTTTGGCATGTGATCACCAAGCTGACGTGCAGTTCCGAAATGATGTTGTGCAGCACCATTTGCGGCATGGCTGGATCCAAATGCACGAAAGGCCGCCCATGGATCACACAGGCCACAGCGCTTGCCGCCATGGCAACGCCGGGGGATCCAAAAATGCCAACAATTTGCGGTGTGTCCAGATGGGTGCGAAGGCTTTTCACAAATTGCTCAAGTTTGCTGTAGCTGATCGTGCGGCCCTGATCTGACATGGCAGGTGCATCCGCGAACTCTGCAATTGCGTGAACAAGATCAGAAGCGACTGTCTGGGGCGAAATCATTGCACGGGTCCTTTTGGCGGCAGACTTAGCAGCATTTGAACTTAAGAACAGCCTCTCTTTTGACGCATGATGTGGCCACGGAAGAGAGTTGGTTCGAGGCATGAAGGTTTGTTGAAAAGATGATGATCAAAAGAGGTACTTCACTACAATAAAATCATCAAAGCGGACTTTCGTGCGCCACGCAGCATTCTGCACTCTGGGCTCTTAGTTGCCGTTCGCTGCGGTGGACACGAAGGTCCGCTAAGGGTCGAAAGTGCCTAAAGTAACTCCACTGCTTCACTCAGCTGCTCAGCATTCACGTCTATATACCTCTGTGTTGTGGATATATGTGAATGCCCCGCCAGCTCTGCGAGCAAACGCACCCCTAC
>Ga0209712_10002467_pt1 | contig 15247 bp, 17 predicted proteins | sample ArcOceMetagenome_FD_187443 | JGI IMG/M metagenome (GOLD analysis project Ga0209712, IMG submission 187443) | Marine eukaryotic phytoplankton communities from Arctic Ocean - Arctic Ocean - Greenland ARC118M Metagenome (SPAdes) (version 2) | ecosystem: Environmental > Aquatic > Marine > Oceanic...
ATCAGTACCCATTTTAAGAGAAGATTGTCAGCACCTTTCAAGCATACGTCTCTCAGGTATTTCTTGAATGACTGGATCCCTTTCAATTTATTGATTTCCTCGTCTGATACTCCCCTCGCTCTTGGTTCCTTCTTCACAAAAGGTATGTGATCTGTTCGACTGAAAGATTTCACTAGGACTATACCATCCAACTCACCTGGTCTATCTGGCTGCACTACTGTTATATTTGACCAATGTTTATGTTTTTTTCGTTTCCGTATCTGTACCTCTCGTTTCGACAGAGCTGCTAGACGGCCTTCTGCTTTCTGTCCAGTTCGCAATAACAATGCCCGCTTTGTATGCCCAACACTATTAACAGCCTTTCTGCATTTTTTATAATCTGTCTCATCCGGTGATGTCAATATAGCACGTTTACTGCTCATGGCCTGCTCTGAAGCGCTCGGATGATAGTTGTGTCGAAGTAGTCTTCCTTCTTCTTCTTGTTGCCTACCAACTTCGATCGACCTTGAAGAAACTCGCTGCCCCAAAACGAAATTGAATGTAGATATCTGTGTAACTAGCGGCCCAAGGAGAGATTCAAATGCAATACTTGATTTGCCAGCCTACTTATGTGAGAAGTTTCATTAGTTTAACTAGTCTCCTTACGTAAAAAAAGAAAATGTGACTTCAAGATCTCTGGGGGCATATGTATTAGCACATAAATTGATGAGCAATTAGTTTCAGCGAGAGGGCTATAGTACAAAATTCCGCGATGAAAACTTGCACAAACTTGCACAGTGTAGATTCCCAGTCCAATTCACACAGGATCAAGGTGTAGAATGGATCCTTTTGGACGAGCATTATAGTATAAATGAGCACTTGCCATTCCATCAAACAACAGGAAAAAGGAAAGCCTCAAGTGGATCGAGAGTTGCACGAACAGCAATTACCAATTTTGAATGCCAACCAAATGCTGCAACACCAAATACTGCAGAAAAATCTCCTACATATGAGGTTGTGATTTGTAAAAAGGTTTGTGCTTGTTTGGAGTATAAAAGTGGGAAGTTCCAAACATGTCTTCACAGAGATGATATTGGAGCACCTGTGGTGGGGAAATTTTGTGGAAGGGAGTATTATCAATGGCCGCCGCCAGAGTAGTAAGAATAGTGTATTGTAGGATGTAAACTAGTTGCTAGTAGTTGCCGAGCTTCACATGATGGTGTCATCAGATTTTCTCTCTATTGTTGTTTTTTTGGTTACATACGCCCCTTTGTCAAAATGTCGTTAGATTTATGTGAGAGATTTGTGCACTGATCTCGAACGCCACCCTAGTTAGAGATAGAACCATCTCATTCAATTTGAATAACCACAGCAAATATAAGTAGATTTTATTGATCACCATTATTGCTTGGCTACACTTCAGTACAGAACCACATAGCATCATAGACTAAGGATCTTGAGGAGTGGTTTGTTATTGAAAGAGTATTATCAACATTATTCAAATTGAAATGAATCCCTAGACCAGACATCTAGTAGACCAGACCTTATCTGAATTGCATGGACAACTCTGACACGATAGCAGAACTCCAACAACTCAAGATCAAGAAGAATGCGGAAATCGGGGAACTCATCTATGCTCTCCAGACCAAGGCAACCATCACTCTGAACAGAGCTGGGTGAACAACAACAAGGTCTGCATCCTGAACAGATGCAAGTACAAGTGTGATCAAGGCCAAATAATAAAGATTTTCCACTGTTGGGAATCACTGATGGTCTAAAAGAACACGGTCGCAATAAATAATCTCCTGGGATTGCTTGCATGTCTTGTCCCTATACCAATCTAGCCACCATCGCACGAATTCGTTGCTCTTATCTTTATCAGTTGGATGTCGAGCAAGAAAGACACAAACATATCTTCCAGTTTCCTCCCATTGTGGGTTTAATTCTGCTCTGCTGATTGTTTTGTCAATTTTTATAAGATACCATTGAGGTTGCATTGTGCCAGCCGGTGCATATTGAACAAATGATAATTTGTCTGGTGATGCGCTAACTGCATTGTGTAGGTCGATGACACTCACGTGTGAAGGTTCTAGCAGCTGCTCTACAGGTGTTTGCCAAGTTGACTCATGATTAGTATTGTCTGGTATGCCTGTGACATTGGGTGCTGCAAAAGTTGTGCTTTCGTCGTGAACTTTTAAAATACGATGCCATCAATGGCATTAGATTGAAGGTCTGCTGTTGTGCTCGTTGTATTCAGCGGTTTTGGATGGAAATGCATTTCATTGTACATTTCTATTCCTAATGGCTTCCGTAACAGTGAGACAATGGGTGTGTTTTTGTAGTTGAGGTATCATTGGTCCATCATGTCTAATGGTTCTGGTGGAAATAATGACGGAGGTAATAAATATAGGTCCGCGCTTTTGTATTTTCTGATTGCGGAGCCTAGTTTATCCAACTTTTGCACTTTCAATGATTGTTGACCCAGATCTGAAATAATTTTGAACAGGCCTCGGGCTTGATAACTTAATTTGCCGACTTGCCTTTTCGATGCGTTTGATTGTACTTGTACGTGCGCCTTGACAATGTCGCCTACCTTGAATGCTGCTGGGACTTTATCCTTCTTGTTATGATGCTCCTGATGTGATTGTCGTCATTCCTCGACAGGGATTTGAACTATAGAGAGAGCAAATTGAGATTCATTTGAGATGTCTCTCAAGTATTGAAACAGATGTGAATTTGATTCATCATTGAGAGTTGGTGATGGACTCAGTTGTACATCCAACGGAAATCTAAATTCTCTTCCAACTGCTGTTAAGCTTCGAACGGCATCCGTTCCAATGATCGGAGCACAGTTTTATGCAAATTGAGCAGTTTTAGCTGTGTGAACGAATCCGTTGTGTGTTCCTCTGTCTGTTCCTGCTATTGTTTCTACTTTATTCACAAATCTGTGGAATCTCTCCACAGATTATCCTTTGTGATTCGATCTTGTGAGGACCCAGTATTTGATGCATAAGATATCACACATCTCTTTGAAAACACCTTTGAAGGGGCTGCCATCATCTAACACTACAACAGCACACATTCCGAATGTTAGCACTACATGCTCCATGAATTTCGTTGCAAGGTGTGCCAACGTGATGTTGGAAGGTGGCGTAGCTATTGCAAACTGGGTGATTTCGCACATGGAATTGAGAAGGTATCCTTTATTACCTTTTTCATCCACTATGACGTCGCCCGGTGACCATAAGTCCACATGCATTATCCAGAAAGGTACTGTGATAGGACATGAGAAGTGAGTTTCGCTCTTCCAATTTCTCCAAACATTGTAAGTGACGCAGTTCGCGCATCCTTTCACCCATTTCTTGACATTGTTACGCGCATTCTCATTCGGCAAAGGGTTTTATATTCCCCCATGTGACCTGCACTCGGTCCTGCGTGATATTGGCTAAAGATGGGTTTCCGCAAGTTCTCTGGAACGATAATAAGAGTAACGTATTTCATATTCATCAGGATTGGTTTGAAATATACAAGCTTGTCGTTGACTTTGGCGATTAGTCCCTTTGCTAACATCGTTTTATAATCTACTGGTGCCGTGGAGATAACGGTTGATGGGATTTCATGCCCTTTGTGCTGTGTGAGGATGGTCATTAGTGCTTGTGTGTCAGGATCGTTTTGTATGCAGTGTTCCAGTCTAATATTTGATCTTCAGGCGTATTGCTAGTGTGGTAGCATTGTACTGCGAAAAATTGTCCGTCTTCACCCTCAACAAAATTATCTGCAATGCTCTCGATCTGCTGATCTGGGTTGAGTGATGCATGACGTATTCAATATGGCATACCGCCTGCCAACAATTGATTTATATTATCGATTGTGTTGACAATGATTGATGGAAATAGAAGCATTGACTCTGGTATAGAGTATGCAGCGAGTAATTCTGATGCTGAGGCGAGCCATGGTCGTGTTTCTTCATCCTGGAAAGGAATGCCAAATCATTTACCAAAGATGCCATCGCCTTGAGACGTATCACGTTCAGAACACGGTGCAGTTGGATCCAATATATTCATGAAAGCTGGTCTAGCTGCATATTCGTTGAGATTTTTGCTTACGACGCTAATAGTACTGGGGTGATACCATTCGAACGAAGATCTTGTTGACTCTGCATTCAGATCAAATTCTGATGGTAACCTAATTGAAAATTTGTGTAATGAATCATTGAGTATTGGCGTGATGTGTTCACCGTATCCAATGGGTATCCATGGATCTGAATCTGTAGTGAATGGATTGCAGCGTCCTCTGCCACTTTCACAGATTTTGATAATTTAAATATGGCATCGCATTGCACAGACACAATCGCTGAATTTAGCAGCATTGTAATGCATGCACCCGTATTCCCAATCTTCTGGTATACACTTTTGGATGATTGCTAGAATTTTTGCTTGTGTTTTTGGTTCGATATACTTTGATGGAATCCATAAGTTGAGTTCTAGTAGCTCCTCCGAGGACTTGAAGTGAACCTCTAGCTTTTCTAATATTCCATGTACCCAATGCATGATATTACTTGACCACGAGTACGGTATGAAGAATATATTGATGATGTTTGCCTTCTCAATTGTTGCAGAGCAGAGGCTCTGCTCTAAATGGAGCACATCAAATGGTTCTGATGGGTACAGCGCCTTGAACAGATTGTCATGATCTTTCTCCAGAAATATTATATGTGTTTCTCACATTAATGGAGGCCTCAAAGCTTCATGAATCCAGTGCGTTGTAGATCCTGTAGTGTCGTCGATGATGATGCGGTTGATACTTAAGTGCTTGATTGCGCTGAACATTGGACTTTCTGCTGGCTGCTTATTTGGTGCTTCGTTAGTCTTACTTTCCTTCATTTGAGTGGTGATGAAAATCGGACTGGTTCGATTAGTGTCTATGCATTCAATGATATCTGTGAGCTCAGATGCTTTTATATCTTATTCGATTTTACTCAAGTAGCTGTCGATAATTGAATTTGTTAAAACACGCGGCTCTGCTTCCGTGGTTGGAGCATCCTTTCCAATCCTCGTTGGGTCAAGTGCTGAATGAAATGCTGATTTATCGTATGCCGCTGGTCTCTTGGCTTTGTTGTTGTCTGCAAACATCCGTGCTATAGTGATATATGTTTGTACTGGATTCCTATAGAAGCGGTTCAGACTATCGACGTCCCGCATCATGCGCTGTAATCGATGGACAACAGTAAAATGATATCAGAGTAGTTCTTGGACCCATCGCTTGATCATAGTGATCGGTCCGTCATACTCTAATGTATCTTTAACTGCCGCACAATCACACAACCAGTTCTATTCTGTGCTATTCCCCAGCATCTGCATGCTCCTTCCCCGATGAATGAGTGTAACCATTTTTCTTTGTCGAGACAAGCACAGGAACCGAATCTGACTGGTAGATGTCTAGGTCCGTCCATAGTTGCATCGAATAAATTGGTACCTTTTCCCTTTAACATCTTTGTTGCTGCTACTGATGCCGGTGAATCATCAGGTTGCATGAGTATCCATGCCATGCCTGATGCGCTCCAATCTGTTTTTAAGAAGACTGGTTTGGCTGGGTTGAAGCTGACAAGCAGGGGTGATGAAGTAATCATTTGTTTGATATCCTGGAATAACTCAATTAGCTGGGGGCTCCATGCCAGCATGAGAGGAATATCCTTCCTCAAGTATTTTATTCTCATCGGTTTCAACTGCATTTCCATGAACGGTGGATAGTGATTGTAAGAATTAATCAAAATCGTGAAGGAGTGCAGTGCTCGTCCATTTGCGGGAAGAGTCCAATCATCAATCATGTTGAACTTTGACTTCACTGGACAGTTTCCTGTTGGAGTGAGGTCGTGCCCTACGTATTCCACCCTATCTTTCAGGAAGTCACATTTGTCCAATCTAAAACTGACTCTATACTTTTGAAACACTTCACATACGCATTCGAAGTATAATAACATGATTTGTAGGTTGCTGGCCCACAACAGAATGTCATCGATGATCACTCTGCTCCCTCGATACAAGAGTGTGTTGCCAATTGTAATCTTGTCCATGTCAGATATATATACTGATTAATTTGTCTTCAATTGTTGACATTGCTCTGATTTTGAGAATGAATAGCATTTCCCATTTGTCACGGAGTTGGTGCATCATGCAAGTATAAAATGGAGGTGCGTTGGTCGGGCCGAATGGCATCACTTTGAAACAATGCTTCTTGTGGTCTGGTGTGAAAAACGCTTTACGGACAGAAACTTGAGGATATCCTTGCCTTGCATCAACTGTGATAATCCAGATGAAATTTGTACCTATAATCATGATGGTAATTGTGTCGTCACATCGAGGAATAGGGTATTGAAATGGTTTTGTGATGCTGTTCAGTTTCCGATATGATACGCACATTCTCCATATAAAATCCTCTATATCCAAGACATGTTCTTGATGTGGTTTGGCGGTGAGTACTATCAAGCTGCCTCATGTGCCAAAACACAGTTCTATCCAGTCATTGCTCAGGAGTGCATTTAATTGCTTTATAATAATTTCTGCTTCGTACGGACCATGAGTAGGTCGTTTGCAGCAGATTGGTTTAGAATCACTGGTGTCAATGGCAAATTTGTATCCTATGATTGTTCGGCGAGCTCCTTCTTCACAGAAACTGTCCCAGACTTTGACGACGATATTCTTGACTTGCTGTTTAATTTCTGCTGAAAATTTATCACTAAGGTGGAGGCCTTTATTGAGTTCGGTGGTGTGCTTTGACTCTTCAAACTTGATTATATCAACTCGTTCGCCACGATTCCATGTGTGCTCTGCCGGCCAGAAAACTGTGTTACCGTATTCTTTAAAATCAAAGTGACCATCTTGGATGTCGTCGCCGTAATCCAACGGAATATATTTGTTCTGCTATTTCAGCCTTCATACCTTTGGGGGTAGTTCGATAATCAAGAGAGGTGATTCCTGGTCCCGCTTCCACTTTGGTTCAGAGCTCTCGTTCTCGCTTCAGGTATTGATGTCTTTGAATTGTACTTTCCTCAAGTTTGATGTGCTGATTATTGATGTTGCCATTGTCCGTGATTCGTGTCTACTGCTATCGTTGATACCGATGGAGTCCACACTTTTCATGAGTATGCTGATTGGCAAAATTTGACCTGGCCGTACGAAATCCTCTGTTGTGAAGGTTTCACCCGTAGGCACCCCAACTTTTGTGGATTCGTAGATTAATGGAAATCGATGCTGCAGGAGTACCGATGACATACAGTTCGATTTGAAGCATATAGAGGCTTTCCAATCCATTAAAAGAGGTAATCCCATGATGGAATTAACTGCGATGCTCTCACCCAGTCCAAATGATATGACTTGATGATTTCCATCTTTGTCCAAGTATGGAGTCTAGTAACAGACAACTGCCGTTAGTTTATTATCGCAGCCATCTAATCCTTTCAAATCTAGGGATAGCCTCATTGGTTCAAATGGAGTGATGTTGTCATACTGGGTGTATTCTGCAACAATACTCAGATATTTTGTCATTATCCACTGATGAAGTAGTAGGTTACCAGTGGACATAGCGGTGCATGTGTCAACGTGGCATATGAAGGATACCTCATTGGCTTCTGTCTTGCCTTCTGTCTTGCCAAATCTTAGAGTACAACCAGGGAGTTTGTTGTCCACCGTCAGCGGCATTGGTGCACATCTCTCCTCGCTGTGATTCAGAATAATCTCCCTCAACTACTGGGCGAGTCTTCCGCAAAATCGCTGTCATTCCTCCTTTTGTTTTCTGCGTTTGCTACCCATGCCGGTCTGTTATCGACTGGTCTCCTTGGTGGAGTTGCTGTTGTTGGCGGCGGGGGCAAATCTCAACTAGGACCATATGCGTTGATGGACCCTCTTTCTTGCTGGTGATCGATGTTTGATTGTTTCTGCGTGCGTGTGTGTTCATGCGTCGGAGTTGAGATTCTGATTGAACAGTGTCTCACCCGTGCCTTTCAAAAGGCTGGGCCCCTTTCAATATGATTTGTGCGTGTTTATGCATCGGAGTTGAGTCTCTGACTGAACAGTGTCTCATCCATGCCTTTCAAAAGGCTGGATCTCCTTTCAGAATGATTTTATGTGTTGAGGTTGAGTTTCTGACAGATCAATGTCTTGTCTATGCCTCTCAGAAAGCTAGACCCTCTTGTTGTGTGTTAGTTGTGGCGATGCGTCAGGGTTGAGTTACTGTAGAAACGGTATCTCATCCATGCCGTGATACAGCTAGATCCCCTTTAAAATATCTCAGATGCTGACAAATAACTTACGTTGCTTGTTGTTGTCTCTTCTAGAATTCCTGTCCTGGCCTGCCGTTCCGACATTCCTTGGTGCGGCATCTTTGGTGTGAGGTTTATGGATCCACAACTTTTTGAAGAATGCCATCTTTGAAGCTTGATCGCCTCTTGCTTTTGGACATGAGTTAAATCCATCTGCGTGTGGGGTTTCTACTCCACATTTAAAACATCCTTGAAATCCGAGTGGGTATTTGCTGATAACCAAAGGATCATCCTGGCGGTATGGGTATAGTACCCCTCTGATGTCTTTGACAGGTAAATTCACAGGGTTGGGGGTTCTGGAGCTGTACTTTGCATCGTCTCCTCCGCTGGAGATTTATGACCATGCGCAAGGATTATATTGGCGTTCGCATCGTTTCTGACAGCGGGTGGGGGTGCAGGCTGTGTTCCATCTTCTGCGATGAATTGATTTCTCATCCTGCGCGCTTGTCCAGCATTGTTGGACCTGGTGATGATGGAAGGTATCAAATCCGTTTCATCTTTCAACTTTTTGAATGTTGTTGAAGATTTATCCCTTACTATCTGAAGTGCATCAATCTGGTCCTTCCTGCTATTTAATTGATTTAGCGCAGGCATAACAAAATTATCATTTTCCATCCTTACCCTCAATTCTGGAGTTAGCTCGTTGAAGTACGCAGAGCATAACTGAGTTGACCATTTTGAGGCATCGTCTGGTAGAAGTGGAGTAATCTCCATGAATTTACTGAATAGTACATCAGGGTTGAGTACTACGATTCTCCCATTGACTTTCTCCTTCATGCGTAGTCCACAGATAGATTTGCAGGCTGCATGCATAGCTTGAATATCCGATTCCCTACTAAGGACTCCAACATAGCTCCTGCACGATGTCACGAAAATATCAAATTTGCAATTATCGAAAAAGCCATCGATGTCCTCTTTTAAAACTGACGATTCTCTTAGCAGAACCGAACATAGAATTCTCGGTGCTGCTCTGAATACATTATCGAATGCCACTTGATTGTCAAGGAAGGTGAAGGGTCCGAAGTATCCTGTCACTACCTTTGACGATGTTTTCGTCCCCATAAGCCTAGCCATCTTAGGCGACAATGTACTGGACCCCGTGTCGCTGGTGCCCTGCTGTCCTAAAGTGGTTGCTTCCCTAGCTAGAGATTTAGGAGATTTAGACGCATCGTGTTCTTCATATCACTTGTCTCCTTCCTGTGTTCCATTGTCACTCTGCCTGAAGAGGTCTTTCCTTACCGAACCTAGTTTTTCTTCGTCCTTATTTCCTACTAGTTTATCCAATCCTTTCGCTCTGCTCCTGCTCTTCCTGTGCGAACATTTCCCAAGGGTCTCTACGATCTTATCTTCGTCTACATCGTAGATTGACAAGGGTAGTTTCAAACTGAAATTTACAGCAAGGCGTTCCTGGAGAATCCTTTCATCCACATCCTGTGGTTCGACGTTACACATGAATGCAAAATATGTGAGGTCCTCGGACCTGTCTTCCAATTTGTCCAATGAGACAGCCTTAGTCTTCCCTTTACTGTCCATAAAATGTGATCCCTCAAGGTTTTCAATCATAAATAGCTCCTTCTTCAAGCTTTCTCCTGTTGCTTTCACCTCTTCCATCGCTGATTCAGTACTGATGGGGAGTTCATTTGCAACAATTGTCACAAGGTCTGCCATAGTAGTATAGTTCGTCAATTGCCCTCTCATCGCCTTTTCAAGGTGGTTGAAGGTTGCTCCTCTCTTTCAAGATGGGTCTTCCATCACTGCCAATTTCATAACTGAAATAGGCATTTCATCGCCTTTTCAAGGTAGTTTTAGGTTGCTCCTCTCTTTCAAGATGGGTCTTCCATCGCTGCCAATTTCATAACTGAAATAGGCCTTTGGTCCTTGCCAAGATGAACAACCTTAAAGTTGCTGTTTCCATTCCTGGTGTCTGCTGCGATTCTGGTGTTTGCGCTCATCGTGTCAGTGGTTGTGGTAGATATGTTCTCCTGTGTGTTCTACGAGTAAGTGTCATACAATGTGTAAAGGTGAGTCCAATACGTGTTATCTGATATGAGGATAGAGTTATTATGATATTATTGCTGTTGTAGACGCATTTAGGACCGCTCTCCATCACTCATTACAATACCATCCAATGTCATACCATATAACGGTCATCTTCGCATACCGTTAACTGTAATATAACATTCTTTTGCAATAAGTGCGCGTTGCACGATGAAGATGAAAAAAGTAAACTCAAATCCAAGCTCTGGAACCTAGAAGTGGAGGAATACGTGCTTCACAAGGTGCAGCTTGAGGAGAATAAGGTGATTTTCCACACCATTGTATGAGATCAATGCAGTAAATCAATGAGAGTAAAGGCTAAAGGGACCAACAGCTCCTACGAGGCCGTCAAAGACACCAGCGACTGTCTTTGGTTACTCAAAACCATCCGCGGCCTCTGTCTGTCATATGAGAGTAGGAAGCCGAAGGTGTTACTCTTGACAATTCCCTCGAACAATATGTCATATTCTACCAGGAAGCGAAGTTGAACGATGACTATTTTGACTATTTTAAGGCATTTAACAGCCTCATGGGCGTTTATGAGCACCTCAGTGGTACTCTAATCCATAGCACCGCTTTTGACAACGAGATCAGTAATGTCGTCACAGCCAGAATCCAGGACAAGGCAATTGCAAAGAAAAAGGCAACTGCATCCATTTGCGACAGGATTCTTGCGACTGCTTTCATTAAGTGCTCCGGAACCAAATACGATGTGCTCAGGAGGGATCTTGTGAATTCTTTTGCACTCGGTGATGATAGGTATCCTACTGATCCTTTCACCGTGGTTGGTGTGCTGAATGCATATGTTGCACCAGCATCAGCACCAGCACCAGCACCAGCACCAGCACCAGCACCAGCACCAGCACCACAAGATTGCACAGGTTGGCCTAGCCCCCATTGCTGGCATGAATGGGACACTCTAGCCCGAGATCACTTGTTACAACTGCAACTGCATTGGACATTACTCTAGAGATTGCCCAAGTCCTGCCGAGTGGAGGTTGAGGAACAGGAACACAGGTGAGTTATGGCTTCCTACTACAGAGACACGAGGTTGGGAATGACATTTCCAATGCTCTCAATGTTTCACTCACCCTTGGCTTCTCGCTCCTCCCTCATCAACCCCAACAACTGGATTCTCCTCGATAGTGCATCTCACCAATATTGGTAGAATGCCTACCGGCAAATTCTCAAAGTTTACACAAATGGAGGTTACCAGGAGTCCACGCAAATTATTACTTTGGATGGCTTTGGACCAGTGTGGTACAATGCAAAGTCGCTTGCAAATATCCTATCAATGGCAGCCGTGCAGAAAAGCCTTAGAATCACGATGGATACTAGTGTTGACACAGCAATGTATGTTCATTTGCCGACTGGTGTGAAATTGCGCTTCGCTGAAGGACCTTCGGGTCTTTACTATTGTGACATAAATAATCAATCAAAGTTATTTGCTGAACCCTCCAACCATTCTTTTTATCAACCCTAATGGTCCAGGGTTTACTCAAGCTTGCCAAGCTGTTTCTGAATGCATTCCCAAACAGCGCCAGCATCCCAAACACCCTCAGTTCATGCAACATTGTACAAGGACTACCAAACCTTGATTTCACTGAGCTGAAGTATGAGTTCGGTCAATATGGTGAACTCAGCAAAGACAGCAGCGTCGGCAACATGATGGCAGGCAGGACCAAAGGAATCGTTGCATTATACCCAAAGGGAGACAATGGGTCATGCACATTCTTGTCCCTCTCCACCGGTATGCAGGTCCATGGAAGGATTTGTACTCCCCTACCGATCACTGAAGAAGCATTGACAGAGTAGGGGAACTCGCAGAAGCACAAGGACAGCCCATCAGCCACGACAGCCATTTACTGTACGAATGGAGGCCCGGCATGTCCATCAAAAATGATGATGCCAAGCTCGAAGACTACTATGAAGACATCAATTATGCACAAGAGGAGGATCACGACATTGACCCCCCTGATATTACTGAGCCAGTAGCATATGACCAGCCAGCCACTTACGACTCTGACACTGAAGGCAGCGACAACGAGGCTGAGCCAGAATTTGAAGGAGGAGTGCCACATGAAGCTGAAGGTTTCTGTGCTGAAAGAGCGCCACATGAACCTGAAGGTTTCCACTCAACAAAGACAGTAACGCTAACCCCAGCTATGATAGTGGGGAGAACAGCAACGACGAGGATGATTCTGATGAAGACTATAGCTACAAGAGCCAAACCAGCAGCGTGAGTGAGCCCATCATTGCAGAAGACGTCAGCAACGATGAAGACGACAATAATGAGCAGCCCACTTGCAGATCACAATGCCACCACACCCATAACATTACGATACCTGAGCAAGACTGTGTCTTCTTGCAAACCACATTCGAGGAACTCGCAAGGAACTCGATGATGATATGCACTTTCAATTAATGCAACAGGCTGTCATGGATGTGAAAGAAACCAGAAACTTCACCCTCCTGTGTTACTGGCCTTGTGTTCAACCAGATCATGAGCACAAAGGCTGGCCTCAAGAAGCATGGCGAAAAGGCATGACAAGCTTTGTTAAAAGAGCTAAACCGCATTTTTTTCAAGGCAGTACATGCATCCACGTTGACAGTGCAACAAAGAAAGGATGCACTCAGAGAGATTAGCGTCATGAAAGAGAAACATGACAGGGGCATCAAGGGAAGGACATGCACTGACGGCAGAAGTGAACGTGGTACATACACCAAGGATCAAACTGCATCACCAACCGTCTCCACTGATGCCCTTATGCTTCCCTCATGATAGTAGCAGCCACAGAAGGTCGTGATGTTGCCATTGCTGATGTTGCCATTGCTGATGTTAAAGGGGATTTCTTAAAGGCTGATATGGGAGACCTTGTCCTTATGAAGCTTGAAGGAGCAACGGTCAACATTATGTGTGAGCTTGATCTGTCACTAGTTTGATTTCATATGCATTGAGAATAGGAAAAGGGCTTTGTACGTGCAGCTCATTAAAGCTCTGTACGGATGCGTACAATCAGCTCTGCTTTGGTACAACCTATTCTCAACCACACTCGTGGACATGGGTTTCGAACTGAACCCATATGACTTATGTGTTTCAAATGCTACCATCGATGATAAAAGAACGCACTATTGTCTTGTACGTTGACGACAACATGATCACGCATGTGGATCCAGCCATTATCACACAAATAATCGAAAGGTTTTGAAGACAACTTTGGAAAAATAACAGTGACCAGAGGACCTTGGAATGAACATTGATTTTGACAACAACAAAACAATATCAATCTCCATGAAGAAATACATTAAGAACACCATTGCGGACTTTTCTGAGGATATCATTAGGAATGCGGCCACGCCGGCTGCAAAACATCTCTTCAACACAAGCGACAAAGGCAACATGCTATGTCCAGAAGAACATGCTGATATATTCCAGAATAGTAGCAAAGCTACTGTATGCAAACGAGCATGTCTAGATATCCTTCTGGCTGTGGCCTTCCTGTGTACCTGAGTGTCCGGCCCGAATATACATGACTGGAGAAAGTTGAAATGTATCCTACAATACCTAAGAGGCACGATGGACAACATTATGACAATAGGAGCAGACAGCCTTGAAAAGATGAGAACATGGGGGGATGCATTGTATGCAGTCCATCCCGATATGAAGAGCCACACAGGTGGATGCTTATCTTTTGGTATAGGTGTGCTACTAGCTATGAGCACCAAATAGAAACTAAATACGAAAAGTTCAACGGAAGAGAAGCAGTTGGTGCAAGCGATTACCTACCATGTAACATTTGGGTAAGAATGTCTATGGATGCACAAGGATACAAGATCAGGGAAAATGTATATCATCAAGATAATATGAGTGCAATGAAATTAGGAAAGAATGGTAGGATGTCATGATGTGGAAGAACTCAAGGCTCATTGACATTAGATATTTCTTCGCTAAGGACAGAGCCGAGTAAGGAATCGATAGAAGACCCAAGGCTGCTCTACTTGGACATGCACATATCAACACATTGAAAAAATCTGCACCGGTTACAGGCCAGGAGTGTGTTGAAAGAAAAGTTTCATGGAAAATCACAAAAGGGCCTGAAACTCTTGCTGAAACCCTTGCTGAAACCCTTGCTGAAACCCAGAAGGTGATCTCAACCACACAGAAGAAGAGCAAGAACCGCCGCTCTTATGCCAGCGTCGTCTCGCAACCAAGATATGTTTAGAGCAGGAATGAGATGAACCATCTCATTCAATTTGAATAATCACAGCAAATACAAGTAGATTTTATTGATCACCGTTATTGCTTGACTAAACTTCAGTACAGAACCACATAGCATCATAGACTAAGAATCTTGAGCGGTTTATTGAAAGAGTATTATCAACAATATGCATGTATTCCATTAATCGGACATGAAGATTGTTCCATCACATTTGTGACTAGTAAAAGAATGAACCACTCGTCCTCCACTGGCTTTGAAATCTTCCCACAATGCAAAATGAGGTTCTTCCCTGCTGTGGAAATGGACTGCATCCATATCCGTGTATAGTTTGTAGAAGAAGAACTTGTATGGATTCATCTGGTCCTGGATCACATCTGTTTTTGTAGTATCAGTTAGAAAATAGGTGGTCAAGTCTCTCGGAGGTCTGCTATATCATACAGTAATAGTGCATGGGGGTCGTTACTTTATGTACGTAGGACCCCTGGGCACCTTCTTTAAGACGGAATGAAATGTAGTATAAGCGTAAATGGCGAGACAAAAGTATACGTGAGTGTATAGTTTTATCAAAGAAGTGCATCAGACATTATTACACGTTGCACTCACGTTGTTTACGCCTGTTAAGGCGAATATAGCCGTGACTGGGCTACCAGAGACAGATATGGGTATGATATCTTCACATTTAAAATGATCCGTT
>Ga0209712_10002469_pt1 | contig 15240 bp, 12 predicted proteins | sample ArcOceMetagenome_FD_187443 | JGI IMG/M metagenome (GOLD analysis project Ga0209712, IMG submission 187443) | Marine eukaryotic phytoplankton communities from Arctic Ocean - Arctic Ocean - Greenland ARC118M Metagenome (SPAdes) (version 2) | ecosystem: Environmental > Aquatic > Marine > Oceanic...
CACGTAATTGTCTATCTACTCTTCTAGAATCGTGTCTTTCTGTACCAATAATTGCCAAACCACCAGATGCTTTTACTTCATCGGAAAGTTTTATATCTGTTCCACGTCCTGCCATATTGGTAGCAATAGTTACAATACCTGGATTACCAGCTTCTGCAACAACATCTGCTTCGCGTTTGTGTAATTTAGCATTAAGAATATTATGCTTAATCTTTCGCATTTGTAACATTCTACCTAACAATTCAGAAATTTCAACAGAGGTTGTACCAACTAAAACGGGTCTTCCCTGAGCTACTAACTTAACAACATCTTCAATTACTGCATTGTACTTTTCACGAGTAGTTTTGTAAATAAAATCTTGTTTATCGTCTCTTAAAAGAGGCCTGTTGGTAGGAATTTCTACCACATCTAACTTATAAATTTCCCAAAGTTCTCCTGCTTCAGTAATTGCAGTACCAGTCATACCTGATAACTTACGATACATTCTAAAGTAGTTTTGTAAGGTAACTGTTGCAAAAGTTTGTGTAGCATCTTCAATTTTTACATTTTCTTTTGCTTCAATAGCCTGATGTAGTCCGTCTGAATAACGACGACCATCCATAATACGACCAGTTTGCTCATCTACAATCATTACTTTGTTTTCTACCACAACATATTCTACATCCTTTTCAAATAAACTATAGGCTTTTAGTAATTGATTCATAGTATGAATACGTTCACTTTTAATACTAAAGTCTTTGTATAGTTTTTCTTTTAATGCTGCTTTTTGTTCTGAAGTTTCTTCGGTAGCATCTATAGTTCCAATTTCTACTCCTAAATCTGGTAATACAAAGAAATCTTCATCACTAGTATTGGTAGATAAAGCTGCAATACCTTTGTCAGATAAATCAATAGAATTATTTTTTTCTTCAATAACATACCACAATTCGGCATCTACTTCTGGCATTAGTTTATTATTATCTGCCATATAGGTATTTTCTGTCTTTTGCAACAGTAGCTTAACACCTTCTTGAGATAGAAACTTAATGAGTGCTTTGTTTTTTGGAATTCCTCTAAATACTCGTAAAAGCAAAAAGCCACCGTCTTTGGTGTTTCCTTCTGAGATTAATTTTTTAGCTTCTGCTAAGACTCCAACTAAATATTTATTTTGCTGAGCAACCAAATCACTCACCAAAGGTTTTAGTTCGTTAAACTCATGTCTATCTCCTTGAGGAACTGGCCCAGATATGATTAACGGAGTTCTAGCGTCATCTATTAGTACAGAATCTACTTCATCAATAATTGCATAGTTAGGAGCTCTTTGTACGAGATCTTCTTTAGAACTAGCCATATTATCTCTCAGATAGTCAAAACCAAATTCGTTATTGGTTCCGTAGGTGATATCTGCGTTATAAGCTTTCCTTCTTTCTTCTGAGTTTGGTTGATGAAAATCTATACAATCTGTACTTAGTCCGTGAAATTCAAACATTGGAGCCATCCAGGCTCTATCTCTTTTTGCTAAGTAGTCATTTACAGTTACTAGGTGAACTCCTTTTCCAGTTAAAGCATTCAAATAAACAGGCAGTGTAGAAACCAATGTTTTTCCTTCCCCTGTCATCATCTCTGCAATTTTACCTTGATGCAAAACAGAACCCCCAATTAATTGAACATCGTAATGAATCATATCCCAGGTAACTGGTTTTCCTGCGGCATCCCAAGAGTGTTGCCAGAAGGCTTTATCACCTTCTAAAACAACGTGTTCTCTATTAGCAGAAAGCTCTCTGTCAAAAGGAGTTGCCGTAACTTCAATTTCTTCATTATTTACAAAACGTTTTGCCGTTTCTTTTACCACAGCAAAAGCTTCTGGCATAATTTCATTTAAAACTTCTTCTGAAGCCTCATAAGCATCGTTTTTTAAATTGTCTATTTCAGAAAAAATAGCTTCTTGCCTGTCTATTTCAGCTTCTTTAGCTTCTTTTTCTAAAGCTATTATTTGATCACTAAAAGTATTGGTTCTTTCTGCTATCCTTTGTTTGAATTCAGCTGTTTTAGCTCTCAATTCGTCATTGGTTAATTCTGATAATGAAGAATTAAAAGCAGTTACTTTTTCTACAATTGGTTGAAGTATTTTTAGATCTTTTTGTTGTTTATCACCAACAAATATTTTAATTACTGAATTTAAGATACTCATTCTTTACGCTATGTTTTATTTTTCTTTTATTTATAAAGATAAAAGACTTTAAAAGTAAACAAAAAAAAAGCCTCATTAGAGACTTTTTTTATTTGTTTGGTTTTGTTTTTTAATACTCGTCTTCATTCCAAAGATAATCTTCTTCGGTTGGATAGTCTGGCCAAATTTCAATGATAGAATCATAAGAGTCACCTTCATCTTCAATCTCTTGTAAATTCTCTGCTACTTCTAGAGGAGCTCCTGTTCTAATAGCATAATCTATTAACTCATCTTTTGTTGCCGGCCATGGTGCATCTGCTAAATAAGATGCTAGTTCTAAAGTCCAATACATTTCTATAGGATTTAATTTTCTGCAAAAGTAATTTTTTTACTGAAAAAATCAAGTTTTTTTTGAAATATATATCAATAAAAAAAGAACTTAGTTATAATTTCTCAGGAATCCACTTAACTTCCTGAGCTCTTAAATCTTGTGACAACTTCCGTGCCAGCACGAAAAGATAGTCAGAAAGTCTGTTAAGATAGGTTAATATGTCTAAGTTTATAGTTTCTTGTTCATGTAATGAAACAGATAAACGCTCTGCTCTTCTACAAACACATCTGGCAATATGACAAAATGACACCGTTGTGTGTCCGCCAGGAAGTATAAAGTGAGTCATTTGAGGGAGCTTAGAATTCATTTCATCTATGTTGTTTTCTAAATATGTTACAGATGTGGCCGTTATTTTTGGAATATTTAAGCGTTCTTTTCCATTTTTAAGGGTTTCCTTATTTATTGGTGTTGCTAGCATTGAACCAAGCGTAAATAAGTCGTGCTGAATTTTTATAAGAACATTTTTTGTAGACTCATCAATCGCTTGATCTTTGATCAGACCAACATAAGAGTTTAGTTCATCTACTGTTCCATAAGATTCTATTCTTAGGTGATCTTTTGAAACTCTTGTGCCTCCAAACAACGAAGTTGTTCCTTTATCACCAGTTTTTGTGTAAATCTTCATAGCGTAAATTTAAGATTAAAAAATATAAAGTCATATTATGAATGTTAAAATATTTTGAATCTTGAAACAACTTCACTAATAATCTTATAATCATAAGAGAAAAAATCAGAAACCCAGGAATAAATAATGATTCCGAAAGCAACCATTTTTTTACATCTAATTTGGGGTTTTTTAGTTTTGCGTTTTTTAAAAGCCTGCTAATTAATACAAGATAAATAACAAAAAAAAACACTATTAATAGATCATAGGAAAACAGCATTGTTTTTTTTAAGATGTAACGTTCATTTAATCTGTTCGTTACAGACGAATTATAAAATGTTCTTTTTGTTGTTCTTTTCTAAAGAATACAAAACCCCATTGATAAGTGTCTATAGTAACTGTTACTTGAGGATGATTTTTAATATCTTCCCATGCTAGTTCCATTTCTTTATTCCAATGAATATCGTCAAATAATAAAACGGAATTGTTATTTATTGATGATAGACTAGATTCAAAGTATTCTAAAGTAGCTTTTCTGGTATGATTTCCGTCAAAATAAATAAAATTATAGATAGTGTTTTTAAAGATTTTGGGTAAAGTAGTATCAAAACTTCCAGTTAATAATGTCACATTATTGAAATGATATTTTTCAAACATATTCTTGGCAATACTTGCAGTCTCTTTACACCCTTCTAGTGTTGTTATTTTTGATTTTTTATTTGAAGAAGCTAGTGCCGCAGTACTTAAGCCAAGTGAAGTGCCAATTTCTAATATACTCTCTGGTTTAAAGTATTGTATTAAATTAATTAATAATCTAGCTCTTTTGTTTGAAATTCCTGCATGCTTGGCAATCTTTGAAACCTTTCTTTTGTTAGATGAAAAGACTCTTGAGCCAGCACCAAAATCGGTAACTTTAAGTATTGAAGTATTTAATGAAAGTTCTTTTTTATAGTTTAAGAAGATATTTAAATTAGCTATGGTTGCTTTTTTATGAAAGCATTTTGTAATTAAATTAAATACAAAAGGAGAATGAACACTATGTTTATTTCTTGATTTAAAAAGGAAACTCAGAAAGGATGTAATTTTATGTAACAATTTGTTTTTTGATTTAAAAAAACGAAATTAATAGAATATTTATAAGATTCCACTTATTAAATTTATATTTGTAAATATTATACCCTAACCTCATGAGAAAAATACCCCTTTTTCTAGTACTTATATTTTTATTTTTGTCTTGTGTTCCCACTAAAGACCTTATATACCTTAGTGGTACTCCTAAAGAAAACATAGAAATTCATAAAATAAATACGAATCCCTACAAGCTTCAAGTAGGCGATAATATTTCTATAGATGTAACATCTGATAATGCTAACTTAGTTGCTGTTTTTCTCAAATCAAACGGCTCTCCTTCATCACCAGTAATATATAGTATAGATGTAAACGGAAATATTAGAATGCCTATACTGGGCGAAATAAATGTTTTAGGCTATACTACCAAGGAAGTTAGAGTAAAGATTGAAGAAAAATTTGCTAATTATTTCATGAAAGAAGATAGTTACTTTGTTTCTGTTAAATTAGATGGAATCAAATACACTATTATGGGAGAGATCAGTTCACCTGGGCCAAAAGTTGTCTATCAAAATCAACTTAGTATACTAGATGCTATTACATTTTCGGGAGATATTCCAATAGGTGGCGATAAAAAAAATGTAGAGGTGATAAGAATTTCTCCAAATGGAAATAAAAAATTAACAATAGATTTAACGACTATAGATGCATTAAATTCTGAGATTTTTTTCATTCAAAATAATGACTACATAAACATCAAAGCTTTACGTCAAAAATCTTTAGCTGAAGTATTGAAACCTATCACGGGTATACTTTCTTTAATATCATTATTGACTACTACAATATTTATTTTTAGAGGGTTATAGCTATATGGATACAAATCTTAAACAAAGTTCTAGCAATGGAGATCAACAAAACTCTTTAGATCCCAAATATTATCTTTTCAAAATTCTTGGCTATTGGAAATTATTTTTTGCAGCCATTTTACTCTCGTTAATAGTTGCCAGATTTATAAACGGTTACAGAGCAAAACTATATAGTTTAAAAACCATGATATCTGTTAAAGAAGAAACAAACCCATTGTTTTCTTCTGGAACAAGTTTAACTTTTAACTGGGGTGGTGCTAGTGATATAATAGAAACGGTAAACATTATTCTCAGATCTAGAACACATAACGAAAAAGTAGTGACAAAACTTCAATTTTATATTGATTATTTAAAAGAAGGTGAGTACAGATTAGAGGATATATATGGAAAAACTCCATTCAAGGTAAAACTAAATGAAAGTAATTATCAATTATACAATCAACTACTAAAAATAGAAACATTAGAAAATAGACAATTTAGAATATCTACCGAGTTTAATTTTGAAGGTCCAAATACATTAGTTCGTTACTCAGATAATGACACCTCACAAAAACATGAAACAACTGATGAAAATTATTCAGAAACATTTTTTTTCAATCAAAATAATTTTGACAGCTCTAACGTAAAGACTTCATTTTTAGATCTTAATATTTTTTCTACTCAATCTGAAATAGCACCTAATCAAGTATTCTATATTAGGTTCAAAAACTACAATTCAACTGTTTCCTCCTTAAGAAACATGAAAGTAAAAAACGTTATTAAGGGCGCTTCACTTCTAGAATTAGAATTGACAGGAAAAAATAAAAATAGAATTGTCGATTATTTAAATGAATCGGTAAAAGTCTTATCTATAGATAAGCAAGCACAGAAGACTCTTTATGCAACAAAGACTGTAAAGTATATAGAAAATTTATTTAAAATAGAGGCAGATAAATTAAAAAATATTCAGAATCAACTAGGTGAATTTAAAAAAGAAAATAACATTTATAATCTCTCATCAGAAGGAAGCCTTTTGTTTACACAAACAAATGATCTTACTTTAAATTTTAAAAAAACAGAAAGAAACCTAGAAGAGCTTAATATTTTGGAGGCTTATATAAGGTCAAATACCATTTATAAAAGTCCAGTTCCAGTTCCAGCATTTATAGAAACAGCTGATATAAAAACATCACTTATAATAAATGAACTTATTTTAGAATCTACCAAATTAGAGTTTTTAAAAGATAAGGTCAAATCAATTCATCCTGATTATCAAAAATTAGTAAATAAAATAGAACAGATAAAATTAAATTTATATGAAAATATATCAAATAATAGAATTTCTCTTAAAAGAGATCTAGATAAATTAGCAAAAGAGTTAGCTTCTTTCGAAAATAAACTTAAACTTTTACCAGAGAAAGAGCAAGGTCTTTTAAAATACCAAAAAGAATATGAATTCTCTGAATTTTACTATAGTTACTTTAAACAGAAAAAATATGAAGCTAGTGCTGCGGTTGAAGCAAGTGTTTCAGATGTAAAAGTAATAGATACCGCTGTAGATTTAGGTCAACAACCAATTTACCCAAACCCTACTTTTAATTATTTAGTGGGTATCATGCTAGGGATTATTTTACCGTTATTTTATATCATTATTAGAGAACTTTTAGATAACAAAATTAGAACTATTGATGAAATAGAAAAACAATATAATATTCCACTTCTAGGAGCTGTAGGAAGAATAAAAGGAATGAATAATTTAATTGTTTTTGATAGTCCAAAGTCTGTTATAGCTGAGTCCTTTAGGGCATTGCGATCTAATATTCAATTTTTGTTTAAAAACAATACTGATAAGACTGTTGGAAAAAGAGCAAAGACACTTCTTTTAACATCTTCTGTGAGTGGAGAAGGTAAAACAATGATCTCAATTAATATGGCAACAGTTTTTGCTTTAAGTGGTAAAAAAACGATCTTAATTGGAATGGATTTAAGAAAACCGAAAATTTTTAATGATTTTGACTTTAATAATGATATTGGTGTTGTCAATTATTTAATCAATCAAAAAACAATTTCAGAGATCACAAAGAAAACGAAAATACCTAATTTAGATATTATACTATCTGGACCAATACCACCAAATCCATCAGAGTTATTATTAAGTGAAAATTGTAATCTATTTATAAAAGAATTAGAAAAAGAGTATGATTATATAGTGATAGATACTCCTCCAATTGGACTAGTTTCTGACGCATTAGAGTTATTTAAATATTCTGATGCAATTTGTTATGTCATTCGTCAAGATTATACACAGAGAGGAATGAACACTATGATAGATGTTAAGTATACAAATAAAGAGGTTTCTAATATTAGTTATATTTTTAATGACCTCAAACTTAAAAATAATCATGGTTATGGCTATGGCTATGGCTATGGCTACGGCTATGGTTATAGTGAAACTTATGGAAATGGGTATCATGAGAACGATGAACCAGAAACCACCTTATTTAAAAAAATAATAAGCTTTATAAAGCCAAAAAAATAGTTTTTTTAATAATACTTTACACCCTTTAAAAAGATATTTTCAATACAGTTATTAGTAAAATTATAAGGTATATAACTGTAAGACTTTATAGGTTTTGTAATTATAAAGTTAGCTAGTTTGCCTTTTGAGATACTTCCTACTTTATGAGATAAGTTTAAAGCATAAGCTCCATTAATAGTTGCAGCGTTTATGGCCTCTTCTGGTGTCATTTTCATTTTAATACAAGCTAAAGAAACAACAAAATTCATGTTTCCTGAGGGTGTTGAGCCAGGGTTGTAATCAGAAGCAAGCGCTAAAGGTACATTAGCCTCCATAATTTTTCTGGCATTTGTATAGGGAATTCCTAAAAAGAAAGAACAAGATGGCAGTGAAACGGGTATAGTATCTGAATCTTTTAAATGTGCTAAATCTTCATTAGTTAAAACTTCTAAATGATCTAAAGACAAGGCATTATTTTCGATACCTACTTTAATTCCCCCAATGGAATTAAATTGATTTACATGAATCTTAGGGATTAAACCATACTGTAAACCTGCTTTTAAAATTTGATTTGTTTCTTCTGGAGTGTAATAACCTTTTTCACAAAAAACATCAATGAAATCTGCTAGTTTTTGTTTGGCTATTACAGGAAGCATCTCATCTATAATTAATTTTATATAGGCTTCTCTTTTTTCTTTAAATAGATTCGGTATCGCGTGGGCTCCTAAAAAAGTTGCTTTTATTGGGAGCGGAAAATTTTCTTTCAATTTTTTAATAACACGAAGCATTTTTAGTTCACTTTCCAGTGTTAATCCATAACCCGATTTAATTTCTATGGATCCTGTCCCACTTTTTATAAGTTCTTCTAATCTTTTTGCTGCATCATTATAAAGTTCTTCTTCGGGCTTGTTTTGTAGTTTAGTTGCTGAGTTTAAAATTCCACCCCCTCTTTGAGCAATTTGCTCATAGCTTAGGCCATTAATTCTGTCTACAAATTCTTCTTCTCTGGTATCAGCAAAAACAAGATGGGTATGACTATCACACCAAGTTGGCAAAATTAATCTTCCTGTTACATCAATAATTGAATCGGCTTTTGTGTTGCCTAGCTTCTCCATAGGGCCAAAATTTATGATAATTTCATTTTCAATCATCATAAAGGCATTTTTAATTGTGGGTAAAATACTCATATCTTTTCCAGAAACTTTTTCTACAGATTTATCTCTTACTTGAATAAGTTCTTTGATGTTGATAAATAAGGTTGTCATATTGTTTGATTACTTTAGCTAAACAAACTTACATTAAAAAAAGAAAACTCTATGTTGTTACCGGATGAATACCATTCTTATTTTAAGAAATATATTGATGATTTAGTAACCAATGGTAGATCTATTATTGAAAATTTAATAGAAACTGGAAATCATCTAGAACATTTTGTTGCTACTATTCCAAAAGAAAAAGAATTATATGTATATGCTAAGGGAAAATGGACATTTAAAGAGATATTAGTTCATGTGATAGATACAGAGCGAATATTTAATTACAGAGCCTTGCGTTTTGCAAGAAATGATTCAACAGAATTACAAGGTTTTGATCATGATTTTTATAATAAAAATGTGTCTGCCACTTCTAGAGAACTTGAAGAATTATTAGATGAATTCAAAACAGTTAGAGCGAGTTCAATATCTTTATATAAAAGCTTTTCGGAAGAAGTTCTACTGAGAAAAGGAAGTGCTTCAGGAAATATTATCTCTGTAAGAGCTATTGGATTTCTAATATCTGGGCATCAAAAGCATCATCTTAAAATTTTTAAAGAAAGGTACTTTTAGAAATATATCTTATTTTAAACTTCCTGTCATATCTTCTGGTCTAACCCATTCATCGTATTGTTCTGGTGTAACGTAGCCTAAACGCACAGCTTCTTCTTTTAATGTAGTTCCATTGGCATGTGCTGTAGTTGCAATTTCAGCAGCTTTATAATATCCAATTTTAGTATTTAAGGCAGTAACTAGCATTAAGGAATTATTTAATAATTCTTTAATTCTTGTATGATTTGGTTCTATCCCTGAAACACAATTTACATCAAATGAAACACAAGCATCACCAATTAGTTGCGCAGATTGTATCACATTAGCAGCCATCATTGGTTTAAAAACATTCAACTCATAATGGCCTTGTGTGCCCCCTATGGTAACAGCAACATCATTTCCCATGACTTGTGCGCAAACCATAGTAATTGCCTCAGCTTGAGTTGGATTTACCTTTCCAGGCATGATAGAGCTACCTGGCTCGTTTGCTGGGATCGTAATTTCTCCAATTCCAGATCTAGGCCCAGATGCCATCATACGAATATCATTGGCAATTTTATTTATAGAAACAGCCACTTGTTTTAAAGCACCGTGCGTCTCTACTAATGCGTCATGAGCAGCCAAGGCTTCAAATTTGTTTTCAGCAGTTATAAATGGCATTTCTGTGAATTCTGCAATGTATTTAGCTACTAGGACATCGTATCCTTTTGGTGTGTTTAAACCAGTTCCTACTGCCGTTCCTCCTAAAGCTAATTGACTTAAGTGTTCTAGAGAATTACGCAATGCTTTTAAGGCAAAGTTTAATTGGGCTACATAGCCAGAAAATTCTTGACCTAAGGTTAGGGGAGTGGCATCCATTAAATGAGTACGACCAATTTTAACAACACTTCTAAAGTCTTCTGATTTTTTTTGTAAGGTGTTTCTTAATTGTTCTATGCCAGGGATGGTTGTTTTTACGATTTTTTGATAACAAGCTATATGCATTCCTGTTGGGAATGTATCGTTAGATGATTGAGACTTGTTAACATCATCATTTGGTTGAATGGTTTTTTCTCCTTCTCCAATTACTTTTCCAGCAATTTCATGGGCTCTATTAGCAATTACTTCATTTACATTCATATTAGATTGAGTTCCTGAACCTGTTTGCCATATTACTAATGGAAACTGATCGTCTAACTTGCTAGCTAAAATTTCATCACACACCAATGCTATTAAATCACGTTTTTCTTTTGTTAAAACACCCAATTTGGCATTTGTAAATGCAGCAGCTTTTTTAAGATATGCAAAGCCATAGACTATTTCTAGAGGCATTGAAGCAGCTGAACCAATTTTAAAATTATTTCTAGATCTCTCGGTTTGTGCTCCCCAGTACTTATCAGCAGGAACCTCAACAGAACCCATGGTATCTTTCTCTATTCTAAACTTCATGATTAGTGCTTTTACGATGATATTACAAAATTACGAAATCCGCAACAATCAGTTAGTAACATTTACGAGTATTTTCTTGTGGAAATATTTAGTAAAATGTTAGTTTCAATTAAAATTATCCGTTATTTTTGCATTATAAATTAAAGATATACTATAAAATGTTAGATTTTTCTCAGTTTTCAGGATTGGTTTTATTCATGTTTATTTTTACAGCTGGTTTCTGGTTGTTGATATTCTTATTAACTTTTGTAGTTCCTTACTGGATTGGTGGAACTATCTGGGAAAACTTCAAATTAAAAAGAGAAGCAAAAAAAGCTGCAGAAGGAAAGTAGTTTTTCACTATACAAATACATAAAAAAGGCTCACTAGATAGTGAGCCTTTTTTTATGTAGTATCGTTCTCAACGAATAACTCTATGGTGTACCAAAATCTTCACCACCTTCAAAGTCTTCACCACCTCTTCTATCTCGTTGTTGTTTCTTTTTTTGATTAAATCTATAGGTAAAGTTTAAAGATACTTGACGAACTCTCCATTGCGATTCTTGATAACTAATACTGGTAGGGTTCTCTATACTAGGATTGTAATTTGTTGATTTTCTTTTTCTAGAATTAAACACATCACTTACGTTTAATACCAATGAACCTTTTTCTTTAAAAACATCTTTACTTAAGGCTATATTGGCAGAAAAAATGCCTTCTGACTCACTTTGAGCCGTATTTCTAGGTCCTCTGTAAGACAGTCTATTTTGCATTTGAATCTTCCAAGGGAGTGAAAAAGTTGCATTAAACCTTGTAAACCAACTATTGTTTGTGTTTCCTAAATCTTGTGTCTCAGGAGTAGCACTAATAGCTCCAGTTATTTCATCTATTATAAATTTATTGTAGGCATAAAGACCTTTAGATTCTTGTTGAAAAACATTAAAACTTCCAGATAATCGTACTTTTTTTGATGGATTATAATTGGCAGTTAGCTCAAAACCAAATCTATCTTCTGAAGCTAGATTAATAGGCTCTCTGATTGTTATGACCTGGTTTACTCCATCTAAGAGTCTAATTTCATCTCTACTAACTCTTAGGATAGAATTTATTGAATGTTGGAAATAGATTGATGAGTTTAGGGTTAATTTACCAATTTTTTGAAGATAGCCTAGATCAAAAGAATTGGTAAATGTAGGAGTTAATCCAGGATTCCCCTTGTAAATCACATTCTGACTACTTCTAGATTCAAAAGGATTTAAATACCAAAACCTTGGCCTTCTTAGTCTTCTGCTGTAGCCAACTGTAAAACTTTGATCTTCTGTTCTTTCAAATCCAATATTAATGGTAGGAAATAATTCTGTGTATTTGTAATCAAAATTTTCATTGGTATTTGTGAGTCTAACTTTTACATCAGTAATCTCTGTTCTTAAGCCTAGTAAATAAGAAAACTTGTTTATTTTACTTCCAAATTGTGAGTAAATAGCATTTACATTTTGTTTAAAAACAAGGTTATTTGAAGGGTCAAAATCAAGTGTAGGAGTTCTTGTCACCAAAAAATCAGAGGTTAGGTCTTGAAATTCTCCTCGATAGCCTATTTCAAATTGTGTGTTTTCACCAATAGGTAAGACATAATCTGACTGTATGAGTGTGTTCTTGGAGTCTTCTGTGGTTATATTGTTTTCTAAAGCTAACGAGTCATTAATGAAGGCTGTTTCTATTTCCTTACTATCACTGTATTGAAAATCAATAGTTAATTTATGACCACTACTGTTAATATTGTTGGTGTAGTTTAAAGCAAATTGAGATGTTGTATCTATTTCATCTTCATCTTGAATACGAATATCAGATGCACCTAATAAACCAGCTGCATCAAAGATGCTAATGTTATTAGTTGACAAATTTTTATTGTCTGAATCTCTATAAAAATAAGTCCCAGTAATAGAACTCTTTTTACTTATAAAATATTCTAAGCCTAGATTAATATTATAGCCATTTCTATTTCTTTCAAATGCTCTATCTTCAATTCTGAGACTTGTTACAGCCCCGTTTTCTAAACTAGAAAGATTGGTTAGAAATTTACCGGGTCCTGTACTGTTTCGATAACCTAAGTTGGTGAAAAAATTAATCTTTTTGGTTCTAAGATTAATATTTGATGCCACTCTATATTGGGTTGGACTTCCTATGGTGGTATTTATAGAACCGTTTAATCCAGTAGCTATACCTTTTCTGAGGATAATATTTAAAATACCAGCAGTACCTTCGGCATCATATCTAGCAGATGGTGATGTAATTACTTCTACTCTTTCAATGGCATCTGCGGGTAATTGACGTAAGGCATCTGTTCCGCTTAAACCAACCAAAGCAGAGGGTTTTCCATCAATTAATATTCTAACATTTTCATTTCCTCTTAAACTTACATTGCCTTCTACATCAACATCAACTGAGGGAACATTATCTAAAACATCAGAGGCAGAACCTCCTCTTACAGTCATGTCTTTCCCAACATTGTAGATCCTTTTATCTAAACGAATTTCTACAGTAGATTTTTCTGCAATAATAACAACTTCATCTAACGTATTGGAGTCTTCTGAAAGTTTAATAGTTCCAAAATCTATTGATGAACCAATAACTTTATTGGGTATGGTAATCGTCTTAAAAGAAATAAACTCAAAACTTACGTCATAAGTTCCAGGGTTTGTTTTAATACTAAAACTTCCTTTAGAATCTGTAATTCCTCCACTTAGTTGTTTTGTTTTGGCATCTTTTAAAATTACCGTAGCATATTCTAAAGGTTCTTTTGTGTTAGAATCTATAATAACCCCTGTAATGGTAATTTGAGAAGTTTCAGGCTTTTGCGCAAAAACATTCAAAAATGTAATCATAAAAATTACAAAAAGCAATCTAGTTTTATACATTAGAATCGATAATTTGGTCTTCGATTGTAAATGTCTTACTAAGTTTAATGAATGGTAGTTAATATTCTGTTAAACAAAAAGATTTAAAGTACCTGTTTAATATTTTCTGGAGGCCTGCCAATAATTGCCTTTTGTTTATTGATAACAATAGGTCTTTCAATTAGCTTTGGATTTTCTATCATTGAAGAAATAATAGCAGCATCGTTTAAGATTTTTCCTTTATAATGATCTTTCCAAATGGCTTCATTTTTACGAATTAATTCAATAGGAGTAATAGCTAATAAATCTATAATTGACTTTAACTCATCAAAAGAAACCCCTTTTTTTAAATAGTCTATAATTTCAAATTCTTGTCTACTTTCTTGAAGAATTTGAAGTCCTTCTCTAGATTTTCTACATCTAGGGTTATGGTATATTTTTATCATGGATACATTCGTTTATACCTGATTTATTTATAACTGTGAATTTGTATTTTTCTGTCCGTGAGACATTAAAAATGCTTTTAAAAATGCATTGATATTACCATCCATTACTGCATCTACATTTCCAGTCTCATAAGCCGTTCTAACATCTTTAACTAATTTATAAGGGTGCATAACATAGTTTCTAATTTGACTTCCCCATTCATTTTTCATTTTACCAGCTTCAATATCGTTTCTAGCCTCTTGTTGCTTTTGAAGTTCAATTTCATACAATTGAGACTTTAACATTTTCATAGCAGTTGCTCTATTATCATGTTGTGAACGAGAGTTAGAACAAGAAATTTGAATTCCACTTGGTTTGTGAGTCAATTGAACTTTTGTTTCAACTTTATTTACATTTTGGCCACCAGCACCACTAGATCTAGCTGTAGTGATTTCTATATCTGCAGGGTTTATTTCTATTTCAATAGAATCATCAGCAACCGGATATACATAAACAGAAGCAAAAGATGTATGTCTTTTTGCATTGCTATCAAAGGGTGAAATCCTTACCAATCTATGAACACCGTTTTCTCCTTTTAGCCATCCAAAAGCATACTCTCCATCAACTTCTACAGTAACTGTTTTTATTCCAGCAGAATCTCCAGATTGATAATTGAGTGTTTTTAATGTAAAACCTTGTTTTTCTGACCACATAGAGTACATTCTAAACAACATTTCTGCCCAATCACAACTTTCTGTACCACCAGCACCTGCAGTTATTTGAATAACAGCACTAAAACTATCACCTTCTTCAGAAAGCATATTTTTAAATTCAATATCTTCAATAATAGAGGCAGTTTTTTCATATTGTTGCTCCATTTCTTCGGCTTCAACTTCTCCTTCTTTATAAAAATCAAACAATACTTGAAGATCTTCGTCTAAAGAAACTGCTTTGTTATAATCATCTACCCATCTTTTCTTGAAACGAAGAGATTTCATTAAAACCTCTGCTTCTTTTGGATTGTTCCAGAAACTTGGATCTGTAGTTTTTTCTTCTTCATTTGAGATTTCAATCAATTTTTTGTCAATTTCTAAATAGCCTTTTAATTTAGAAACTCTTTCTGAAAGATTTTT
>Ga0209712_10002470_pt1 | contig 15234 bp, 13 predicted proteins | sample ArcOceMetagenome_FD_187443 | JGI IMG/M metagenome (GOLD analysis project Ga0209712, IMG submission 187443) | Marine eukaryotic phytoplankton communities from Arctic Ocean - Arctic Ocean - Greenland ARC118M Metagenome (SPAdes) (version 2) | ecosystem: Environmental > Aquatic > Marine > Oceanic...
CACTTCATAATGATTGGGGAAATGAACCAAATCCCAATATAGGTGCGCTTTATGATGGATTACTAAATGAGGAAGCAAGTAATACAAAAAATGGATATTCGTATTATGTCCCCGGAAATACTTTTCTGACAAACATTAATGATTCGATGATTGATCTAAATGGTGACGGCGATGCAACTGATCCTGGTTGGATTCGTTTGGGAGGCATGGAAGTAGGTAATGGTTTTATTTACGAATCTGTAAAGGATTACAATCTAGACGGTGTAATTGATATTTCCTTCAATTTAAACGGTACCTGGTCATTAACAGTGGATCCTTCAGCTATAGAGTTTGCGACATCAGTATTAGGACGACCAAGCGTTTTTGATCATTTAGCTTTTGTAATGAAAGGGCCAAATAATGTTGATGGTTCATGGGCTATTTATGATTTCAATTTCCACGATCTGATTGACGATTACGGTGTTAATGGTTTGGATATAAGCTTGGGTGATACAGCATATGCTTTTGAAGGTACATGGGATAAGAATTTATTTGTTAACGATGACGCTTTGTCACACATGAGTGTTTGGGCTCATGACCCACCAGCAGTAAGTGATGTTCCTGAACCATCAACGTTCACCATTTTTGCTTTGGGTTTGATAGGCTTATTGTTACGCAAGACCAGCAAAAACTAAACATTTAGTGTAAGTTTATCAAGCATCACATGTGATGCTGCTTTTTAATTTTCGAATTATGCAACCACGGTGGTGTAATCTGGAATGACAATAGAAAGTACTTTCTCTGTGTTGATGTCCGAGAATCCTCAACACATATAATATGTCTTGGAATGATTTTCAGCTTTTTAGTCGTTACTGTAATGGCCAACTAAAACTGGAAAGAGGTTAAACCATGTTTTTCAATTTATTATATTTCTGGTGGGGTGTTATATACTCAAGACTCGAATGTCTGCGTTTGTAATATAAAACCTAATATAACTTTCTACGTCATCAATCACTGAGGCGTGATTTATAAAAGTGATGTTGTTAAGTCTCTCCGTCTTCAAGCCTCTAAATAGCCGCTCTATTACTGCATTATCCCAAAATCACCCCTTCGACTCATGCTTTTTGTAATATTGAGTAATGCTGATTTATCTCTAAATATTTTGGCTGAGTATCGAATACCTTGCTCTGTGTGAAACATTAATTTATGCGCATTGGGTTGTTGTCTATTCACTGCATCACGTAAGGCTTCATTTGCTAACTGATCAATAGAAAAAAGTTCAATTTATAAGACCTTGCCGGGGTTAATTAGCTTGGGTTGATGTATGTATCATTCATATAAATGGTGATTATCAATATTTTTATATTGAATGTTGGCTGCTACCTGTGCCTAATACTCGTTAATGCATAATGACTACAAGAGAATTAACTATGACAATTTCATCTTTTCATCCGACACCGCGTACTTTGATGGGCCCAGGTCCTAGTGATGTATCACCCCGTGTTTTATCTGCATTAGGTCGTCCAACAATAGGTCACTTAGACCCTGAATTTGTGCAAATGATGGACGAGATTAAAGCACTATTACAATATGCTTTTCAAACCAAAAATGAATTAACAATGGCGGTTTCAGCACCGGGCTCTGCAGGTATGGAAACATGTTTTGTTAATTTAGTTGAACCTGGTGAAAACGTTATTGTCTGTGTTAATGGTGTATTTGGTTCTCGCATGGTGGAAAATGTTCAACGTTTAGGTGCTAACGCTATCGTTATTAATGATGATTGGGGAACACCTGTTAGTGTTGAAAAAGTTAAACAAGCCTTTAAGGATAATTCGAATGTTAAGTTTCTAGCGTTTGTACATGCTGAAACCTCTACGGGTGTTTTGTCTGATGCAAAAACCTTATGTGCCATTGCACGAGAAAATTCAGCATTGTCTATTGTCGATGCTGTTACTTCATTAGGCGGCGTTGAGCTAAGAGTTGATGATTGGGGAATTGATGCAATTTATTCGGGCAGTCAAAAATGTTTATCCTGTGTACCGGGGATTTCACCGATAAGTTTCAGTGAAAAAGCGGTGGAAAAATTACAAAACCGACAATCTAGAGTGCCCAGTTGGTTTCTAGATCTGTCTCTGGTAATGGGGTATTGGGGCGGTTCAGGTAAGCGAAGCTATCATCACACTGCACCTGTAAATTCTTTATATGCTTTGCATGAATCCTTAGTCATGTTGCAAAATGAAGGGTTGGAAAATGCTTGGATACGTCATGATAAACAACATCAAAAATTAAAGCAGGGATTAACGAAATTAGGTATAAAGTTTGTAGTTGATGAACAATATAGGCTTCCCCAGCTGAATACCGTACTTATCCCTGAAGGTACCGATGATGCAGTCGTTCGTCAAACGTTGCTTAATGAATATAATTTAGAAATTGGTGCGGGGCTGGGAAGTTTCGCGGGTAAAGCATGGCGAATTGGTTTGATGGGGTATGCAGCAAGAACTGAAAATGTCACCTTGTGTTTAGCGGCATTAGCTGATGCTTTAGATAAGTAGTAAGATATCTTTCGAAAGTCATAAACGTGACTTTTAATTCTGAAATGTATTAAATGAAAAAAGCCCCGAGTAAAGTTACTCAGGGCTTTATAATTTATCTTTGATACTTACAGTATTTAGCTATCAAACATTGCTGAAATTGATTCTTCGTTACATACACGACGAATAGCTTCAGACAACATACCACTTAAGGTTAATTGGCGAACAATGCCTAATGCTTTAATTTCATCACTAAGAGGTATTGAATCGGTAACGACCAATTCGTCAATCACTGAATCTCTTAGGTTTTGTGCAGCATTTCCAGATAGAACTGGATGAGTAGCATAAGCAATAACACGTTTGGCACCATGTGCTTTCAATGCTTCAGCAGCTTTTGCTAACGTGCCGCCTGTATCGATCATATCATCAACAATGATACAGTCACGGTCAGCAACATCACCAATAATGTGCATCACTTGTGCAACATTTGCTTTTGGACGACGCTTATCGATGATAGCAAGGTCGGCTTCATTCAGTAACTTAGCTACTGCACGAGCACGAACTACACCACCAATATCAGGAGAAACAACAATTGGGTTATCTAAATCACGTGAAACCATATCTTCAAGTAAAATAGGTGTACCAAAGACGTTGTCTACAGGAACATCGAAGAAGCCTTGGATTTGTTCAGCATGTAAGTCGACTGTTAATACACGGTCAACACCAACACTTGATAAAAAGTCAGCTACTACTTTTGCAGTAATTGGTACACGAGCACTACGAACACGTCTGTCTTGACGAGCATAACCAAAATATGGAATAACCGCTGTAATACGACCGGCAGATGCACGGCGTAACGCATCGATCATTACAATGAGTTCCATCAAGTTATTGTTCGTTGGTGCACATGTTGATTGAAGAATAAAAACGTCCGCACCACGCACATTTTCGTTAATTTCAACACTTATTTCACCATCACTAAAACTACCAACTTTGGCATCGCCTAACGTCATATAAAGACGATCAGCTACTTTCTTGGCCAGTTCAGGGGTGGCATTACCCGCAAATATTTTCATATCAGGCACGGTCAGTTCCTCAGAAACTTTTGACATACTAAGTTACGCTGCTAGTGAACGTGAGTTTACTAGCAGCACATTATTTGGTTTTTGCCAGACATAACTGACATTTCATGAAAATAAATTTTCATTGGCATTGTTACTCCCAATTACTGTTTTTGCATTGCTACTAAGTTATTAATAACATTACGTAATGGAGAAGTATTTACCCCTTTCGCTACAAAAGACATCATCCCATTAGGAAGCAATGACTGTATGCGATAGGCCTCTTGCTCAGTCTCAAAGCGGGAAAAAATACACGCTCCGGTACCGGTCATACGAGAAGGCGCGTATTCTACCAACCAAGCCAGTAACTTGGCAACCTCAGGATACTTTTTTATTACTAAGGTTTGGCAGTCATTATGGCATAAGTCTATGGCTAGCTTATCAATATCATCATTTAAAATAACTTTTGGAGTATTACGGGTTAAATCAGGATCGGTGAAAACACTTGCAGTAGAAATGCTGACATTAGGTTTACTTACTAAAAACCAGCACTCTTTTGGTGATACAGGAGTGAGTTCTTCGCCAACACCTTCAGCAAAAGCTGAAAATCCATGAATAAAAATGGGGACGTCAGCACCAAGAGATAAGCCGAGGTGCGAAAGTTCAGATAAGGTTAAATTTGCTTGCCATAAAACATTTAAGGCTAATAAAATGGTTGCTGCGTTGGATGAACCTCCGCCTAAGCCACCACCCATAGGTAGAATTTTGGTTATTTTTATTTGTGCACCTAATTTTTCTTTCGCATTATTAGGCGACTTCTCAAGTATTTTATTCTCTACAATATAACGCTGTAATAACAGTGCGGCTCGAACAATTAAATTGTCTTCATTTAATACGCCTTCGATTGGCGTTAATAATTCAATATTCAAACCCCCCGTTAGTTTAATATCTAAAGTGTCGCTGTGATCTAAAAACTGAAACATAGTTTGTAACTGATGATAGCCGTCGTTACGCTGACCGATAATATGGAGAAATAAATTTAGTTTTGCTGGGGCTGGGAAACTGTGAAATTGATTGCTAATGTTGTTCATTGATTGTGACGCCCCATTGATGAACATTAATTTTTATAGTGAGATTTTCTTGTTTTATCATGAATTTTGTCGCTAATTGATATTGGCCAACTTGCTGATAGGCACTATATGTTAAGACCCATCTTTTCCCATTATGGAAACTTGCCAATGTGTTCGGTAATTGTGTTTCTTCGTTATAAGTGATTTTGTCACTCTGCAAATAAGGTAAACCTTTCAGCCAAAAACTCATGGCTTGCGTAGGCAAAGTAAACCCAGTTAATGAAGAAAGTAGGGCATTCAAATCAGGACCTTGGTAACGCTCACCATCTGCATTAATAACATGCATACCATTAACGGATTCTAGATTAAATACTTGAATACCAAGTATGGAAGTTAAATTGAGTGTCTGGCGCTTTTTTTTACCTTGGTATAGCCAATTAAGTGTTAAACTATGACGTTCATTGGGACTAATCATCCCCAATTTCCCTTGTATTATCCAATCAGACAATGATTCAAGTCTTTCTGTGCGTTCGGTGATGTTTTGATGTTCAGTTATTTTTTGATGGTTATTCGTTAATGAGGTACAACCAGACAAAAATGTCAGAAAACAACTCAATAATGTAAGAAAGGGTAATGTTAATTTGTTCATATAGGCCATTATTATTAGATTACGCGCTTAAATATCGAGTATCGCGCTTTTGTACTTTTAATTTTCTGTGATTTTTCGTAAAATTAACATCATTATTTGTCGAAGATCATAGGTTTTTTATAAAACCTGATTGATAATATGGTTAATGAAAGGATTAATCAAAAATAACGTGATCGATATAAATTTTAATTTTTGCATTAATCGTATTTAAAAGGTTGAATATTTCTCGTTATGTCTATAGTTGCTGTTGGAATCAATCATAAAACTGCCCCCGTTGCTGTTAGAGAAAAAATTTCTTTTAACCCTGACAATTTAAGTGTGGCATTAACAGAGTTACTTGGAAACGTAGAATGTCGCGAAGCGGCAATTTTATCAACCTGTAATCGTACAGAACTGTATTTAGTACAAGAAGGCGATGTCAAAATCACTCAAGAGAAAGTGGTTCGTTGGTTAGAGCAACACCATAATGTTCCTGCCTCAATTATTACACCCAGTTTATATTGGCATACCGATCAACAAGCGGTTAATCATATGATGCGTGTTGCTTGTGGCTTAGATTCTTTAGTATTAGGTGAACCCCAAATTTTAGGTCAAATGAAGCAGGCTTATAGTCAGGCTAAAGCCGCTGGTTCTATGTCATTAGTCATGGATCGTTTGTTTCAACGTACGTTTGGTGTTGCCAAACAAGTACGAACAGAAACTGATATTGGTGCTAATGCTGTTTCGGTTGCTTTTGCTTCGGTAAATTTAGCAAAGCATATTTTTGCTCGCTTAGATAATGTAAAAGTTCTTTTAGTCGGGGCGGGTGAAACAATTGAACTTGTTGCTAAACATCTTTATGAAAATAAAGTGGGTAAAATAACTGTCGCCAATCGCACGATAGCACGTGCCGAAGCCATGGCTGGAGCTATTGGTGCAGATGTTATAACCTTGGCGCAAATTCCGGATAAAATGGCTGATGCTGATATTGTGATCAGTTCAACGGGAAGTACCTTACCTATTATTGGCAAAGGTATGGTTGAACATGCACTAGGCAAACGTAAACACCGTCCTATCTTTATGGTTGATTTAGCTGTCCCACGCGATATTGAAGAGCAAGTGGGCGAGTTAGAAGATGTCTTTTTATACACGGTTGATGACTTGCAAAGCATTATAGCGAAAAACTTAGTAAACCGTCGCAAAGAGGCGGTTCAAGCAGAAAGTATAGTTTCTACACAGTCTGATGTTTTTATGTCATGGCTACGAGGCCTAAATACACAAGATACTGTTATAGGATATCGAAAGCAGTGTTTAGAACATCGTGACCTTTTACTTGAGAAAGCGATTCTACAATTACAAGGCAATAAGTCGGCAGAATCGATTATGGCTGAGTTAGCCACTAAGTTGACTAATAAATTTATGCATGCACCAACAAGTGCTATTCAGTCTGCGGCACAAGGTGGGGAATTAGATAAACTTATTTATTTACGCGATATTTATAATATTAAATAGTTATTCCGCCACCTTTTACATCAAAGGCACTTTCTAAAGCTTTTTTACGCCTTTGATTGAAACTGCTGAACGAACCCTTTAAACTGCACACCATCGATTTTTATCCGCTGTTTCCTAATTATAAGATTTCTTAATGAATAAATCTGTTTATCAAAAACTTGAAATATTAGTTGAGCGCTTTGAAGAAGTTCAAGCGTTGCTCTCTGATCCTGAAACACTGTCAAATCAAGAAAAATTTATCGCCTTATCAAAAGAATTTTCTCAGTTAGAGTCTGTCACTAGTGTTTTTAATGAGTACCAAACAGCAGAAGAAGATTTTTCTTTAGCTGAAGAAATGCTAAAAGATGAAGATCCTGAGATGCGTGAAATGGCGCAAGAAGAATTCAAATCAGCTAAAAAGTCTATTGAAGAGTTAACAGACCAACTACAAATTTTATTATTACCAAAAGATCCAAACGACAACAATAACTGTTTTGTTGAATTACGCGCCGGTGCCGGTGGTGATGAAGCTGCAATTTTTGCGGGTGATTTATACCGTATGTATAGCCGTTACTGTGAAAAGAAAGGCTGGCGTATTGAAGTCATGAACACGAACGAAAGTGAGCAAGGCGGCTATAAAGAAGTTATTTTTAAAGTACTCGGCGAAGGTGTTTACGGACAAATGAAATTCGAGTCTGGTGGACATCGTGTGCAACGTGTTCCTGAAACTGAATCTCAAGGCCGTGTACATACTTCTGCATGTACGGTTGTTGTTATGCCTGAAATTCCAGAAGCTGACGCTATTGAAATCAACAAAGCTGATTTGAAAGTTGATACTTTCCGTGCATCAGGTGCGGGTGGACAACACGTTAACAAAACCGATTCTGCTATTCGTATCACTCACATCCCAACGGGTGTCGTTGTTGAATGTCAAGAACAGCGCTCTCAGCACAAAAATCGGGCACAAGCGATGTCTGTTTTACAAGCTCGTCTGCAACAAGCTGAAGATGAAAAGCGCCGAAGTGAAGAAGAATCTTCACGTAGAAATTTAGTTGCTAGTGGTGACCGTTCGGAACGTATTCGTACCTATAATTACCCTCAAGGACGTATGACTGATCACCGTATTAATCTTACATTATATCGTTTGAATGAAGTTCTTGAAGGTAACCTGCATTTGGTATTAGAGCCCATAATGTTAGAAAATCAAGCTGACTTACTTGCGGCTCTCGCTGAGCAAAACTAGTAACTGATTTGAACGAACCATTAGAACCGTCAATTATATATTGCCAGCAGAGTATTGCTGAAATCATGAATCAAGGGCAGCAATTACTCGCTGCCTTTTCTGATAGTGCAAAACTTGATTGTAAAATTCTTTTAGCTTTTGTCTTAAACAAAGAGACGAGTTATTTATTAACTTGGCCGGACAAAAAGTTAACTGAGCAAGAATTTCATGCTTTTATGGTATTGTTTAGGCGTCGATTAAAAGGCGAACCTATTGCATATATTATTGAAGAACGAGAGTTTTGGTCACTCCCTTTTTACGTGTCACCTGCTACGTTAATTCCTCGCCCTGATACAGAGCTTTTAGTTGAACACATTCTCGCGCGTCACTTAGAAAGCGATTTGTCATGTTTAGATCTGGGAACAGGGTCGGGTGCTATTGCATTGTCGTTAGCTTTTGAACAAAAAAGTTGGCAAATAAGTGCGATAGATTTTAGTGAAAATGCTGTAGCTTTAGCGAAAAGAAATGCGCTGCGCCTGAAGTTACCTCAGGTTAACATTTATCAAAGTGATTGGTTTTCGAATGTAAAATCGAATCAAAAATTTAATATAATCGTGAGTAATCCTCCTTATATTAATAAAGATGATCATCACTTAGTTGAGGGTGATGTGAGATTTGAACCTTTATCTGCACTAGTAGCCAGTGATAATGGATTTTCAGATATCAAACTCATTGCTAAAGAAGCTAAAGAATATTTAAAAAGTAATGGTGCTCTTTATTTAGAGCATGGTTTTGAACAGGCGGAAAGTGTTAGAAGTATTTTGAATCTATTGGGCTATCAATCGATCGAAACGATGAAAGATTACTCCGGAAATGACCGAGTCACCTGTGCCGTGTTTATACCCGGTAAAAAAAACAATAACAAGGATCCTTTATGAAACATCTCCATATGACTTTAGCGGCAATAAGCATAATATTGTTAACCTATCGCTTTGCATTAACCTTAATGAATTCAACAAAATTAGATAAAAAATGGCTAAAAATTAGTCCCCATGTTGTTGATACATTTTTATTGTTATTGGGTGTTGGTTTAGCGGTGAAATTAGCAATCAACCCATTAGATAACTTATGGTTAGTTGAAAAGATTATTGCTATTGTTTTTTATATATTTACAGGCTATTACACGTTGAAATTAGCCCGTAACCGAGCTATGCAAGTGATAGGGTATTTAGGTGCTATGGGTTGGGTTATGTTAGTGGTAAGGGTGGCCATAACGAAACAAACCGTATTTTTATAATTAACACCCTGTTCAAATAACTAATAACTTAAAAAGGCTAAGCAGATAAAGTTAATGTATGAATGAATTATTATTTTCCGAACTAAATGATGGCGATAAGTCTCTTATAGAAGCTTTTGTACTTATTGAAGAAGTTGTCTTTGGTGATAGCGACTTTGCGCCAACGAACCTTAGCAATATAGTTGAGCAATGTTCTGCGTTAATTTCAGATACAGAAGAGTACCTTGAAAAAGCTGAACAATTGATCAATGAACTATTTGTTGCACAACTTTTTATTGATAATCAACGAGACTTTTGGCCGGTTACCGCCCATAAGCTCAATAGTGGTATTGATTTTAAATTGATGTCACCCGCGTTAAAAAGTGTTGTACTTTGTCATATCTTTCGTCTTTGTGGTTTTGATACTGATGTGGTTTTTGTACCAAAGAAAAATATGATCAGAGTCGTATGTGATGAACTTTATGCGATTGTTTTTGATCCCATCACGGGAGAATCATTAAACTGGCACGAGCTTGATTTATGTATGGATGATCTTGATGGTGATCCACAAGCCCATCAAATTGAAGAAGTGTCGAGGTTAAGCTTGATTGTAAAGCATGTTAGCTCATTGAAAAATGCGTTGATCCGTGAAGGGCATTTTCCTCAAGCGTTAAAGTGTGTAGATATTTTAATTACATTACGTCCAGAGGATCCATTTGAACGTCGCGATAGAGGATTTTTGCTTCATCAGCTTGATTGTTTTAAAGTCGCTTACGATGATTATCAATTTTTTGTAGAAAATTGTCCAAAGGACCCAGCAGCGCAACTATTAAAATTGCAATTGGATAAAATCACTATTACTGATACGGTATTACATTAATACGTCCAAAAAGTAGGACTGTAGTTTTATAAAAATAAAATAAAATAAAATAAAATAAAAATAATAAGGTTAATCAATGGAAGATCAAATTATTACGAACACTCCTTTTCTCACGAACGACGCGAGTGTTATGGGTTTACTCGCCATAATACTTGGCTTAGTCTTTTATACGTCTAATAGCGAACATCCTGCTTTTAAAAAGTTTTATAAATATGTTCCTGCATTATTGATGTGCTATTTATTACCATCACTTTTAAATACTTTTGGTATTGTTAGCGCTGAATTAAGCCAAGTTGATGAAGTTGCTAAGTATTATTTATTACCTGCTTGTTTAGTTTTACTCACATTAAGTATCGATATAAAAGCAATTATTGGTCTTGGTAATAAAGCCATTATTATGTTTTTAACCGGTACTGTTGGTGTTGTCATTGGTGGACCGATAGCCTTATTAATCATTTCAGCTATTTGGCCTGAACTTCTTGGTGTTACTGGGCCTGAAGCGGTATGGCGCGGTATGGCGGCGCTTGCGGGTAGTTGGATTGGTGGCGGTGCAAATATGCTAGCGATGAAAGAAATTTATGGTGCGGATGGTAAAATATTCACCATCATGGTCACCGTTGATATCGTAGTAGCCAATCTATGGATGGCAGTCTTGCTGTATTTAGCGGCAAACCATAAGCGTATTGATGCAAAGAGTGGTGCAGATACCTCAGCAATTGATCGATTAATTGACAAAGTGGAAGCATCAGGGCGAAAAAACACCAAAGTACCTTCACTTAATGACTTTATGTTGATTATTGCGGTTGGCTTTGGTGCCGCAGGTTTAGCACATTTTGCTGCAGACTACTTAGTGCCGTACTTTCAAATGAATTTTCCAGCGTTAGAGAAATTTAGTTTACACTCAAAACTTTTCTGGATTATTGTTTTAGTGACAACCATTGGTTTGGCACTATCATTCACAAAAGTGAGGCAGTTAGAAGCTGTAGGCGCCTCTAAAGTAGGTAGTAGCCTTTTGTATGTTTTAGTTGCGACTATAGGATTACATATGGATGTCACTCAAATTGTAGAGGCACCTAAATACATTGCGATTGGCGTTATTTGGATGTTAGTACATGTCGCATTATTATTTGCGGTTGGAAAAATGATTAAAGCACCAATTTTTTACTTAGCTGTTGGAAGTAAAGCTAACATTGGTGGTGCAGCATCTGCGCCGGTTATTGCTTCAGCATTTCATCCTTCTTTAGCCCCTGTTGGCGTTTTACTTGCTGTACTTGGTTATGCTCTAGGTACTTACATGGCTTGGCTATGTGGTCAGTTATTAAGAATCATCGGTAGCTAATAGCTTGTTAATCTCACCCTTTATTTTGGACAAATTATGACAATAACGTCAATAAAACTGACAAAGTATGACATAGAAGTAGCGAACGATAAGCCATTCGTATTATTTGGTGGTATGAATGTTTTAGAGTCTCGTGATTTAGCGATGAGCATTGCAGAACACTATGTAGAAATAACACAAAAACTTAATATTCCTTATGTATTCAAAGCATCATTTGATAAAGCCAATCGTTCGTCGGTTAATTCATATCGAGGACCGGGTTTAGAAGAAGGTTTAAGAATATTTGAAGAAATAAAGTCAACTTTTAACGTACCAATTATCACCGATGTTCATGAAATTCATCAAGCTCAACCTGTTGCTGAAGTTGTTGATATTATTCAACTACCTGCATTTTTAGCACGCCAAACAGATTTAGTGGTTGCTATGGCGAAAACGAATGCAATTATTAATGTGAAGAAACCACAGTTTCTTGCGGCACATGAAATGCGCCATATCATCAACAAATTTGCCGAAGCTGGCAATGAGCAGGTTATACTCTGTGAACGAGGTAGCTGTTATGGTTATAATAATCTAGTTGTTGATATGTTAGCGATGGATGAAATGAAAGATTACGCTCCGGTGATTTTTGATGCTACTCATGCTTTGCAACAACCTGGCGGTCGTTCTGATTCGGCTGATGGCCGTCGTGCAAAAGCAGCTCAATTGGCCCGCAGTGGCATGGCTTTAGGTTTAGCGGGTTTATTTATAGAATCACACCCAGATCCAGATAACGCAAAATGTGATGGTCCTTGTGCATTGCCCCTTGATAAACTTGAACCATACTTACAACAAATGAAATCAATTGATGATTTAGTTAAATCATTTGAACTTCTGATAACGGGTTAATATTTTATAGTCTTATTAGTCGTTAAGATTATAGATAAATAAAAATCTCTGAGTATAACAACTATACTCAGGCCTATAATATTTTTTGAGTCAATAACATGCTTTTATCAAAACTCATTGCTCTGGGGACAGAGCAACAAAGCTTTTCTACAAGCAGTAAAATTCGAATGGTTAATATTATTAGTTTGATCAGTGCGTTTATTGCTGCCGGCTATTCTATCAATTATTTTTTTGTGTTACAGCAACCCTTTGTAGCGTTAATCAATACCTTTTTTATATTCGGTTACATAATCACATTTGTGTTTATGTATTTTCATGCGCCGAAAAACGCCAAGATTTGGTTTTTTATGGTCTTGATTGTACACCTTTATGTTTGTACAAATATTTATGTCACAAAGGATTCCGGCTTTCATTTATATTACTTTCTTGTTCCTACTGGGGCATTTTTACTCTTTGAATTTCACGATAAATTTGAAAAAATCTTATTGAGTTTTTTAGCTGTTATTTTGATGGTTTATTGTGAGAATACAGTAAACTTGTCACCACTTATTGTATTAAGTGATGAGGTGAATAACATACTTTATCAATCTGTCATTATTACGAATATGTTAGAAGTGATTATAGTCATTGTAATCTTTAATAATCAATTAGAAACTAATGAAAAAAAACTTAAATATCAAGCAACAACAGATCCTCTAACAAGTATTGCAAATCGTCATCATTTTTTTGAATTAGGGGAGTTATTGGTCAAAGATTCAAACCTACATCATCGGCCATTTTCAGTAGTTATTTTTGATTTTGATTACTTTAGAAAGATAAATGATAATTTTGGTCATGCGTTTGGTGACTTATGCTTGATAAATGTTGCTAATCTGATTAAAAGTGAGTGCAGAGAAAATGATTTGTTTTCACGTATCGGTGGTGAAGAATTTGCGATTGCTTTACCCGATACAACAGCGTTAGAAGCTGAAAAAATTGCTGAATTGATGAGAAGTAAGGTTGCTAAACATCTAGTTTGTGATGATGTTGCTAATAAGAAAAGTCAATTCAAATGCACGCTAAGTTTTGGCATAGCTGATAAAATAGATCATACAGTGTCATTAAAGTATTTAATGTTGAATGCTGACAAAGCCCTTTATAGAGCTAAGAATGAAGGACGAAACCGTGTAAAAATATTCCATGCGGGTAAATTTTACTAAACAGGTGCCGTTAGGCACCTTTTTAGTTAACGCTTTAGTTAACATTCGATAAATTAACTATCACTTTGATTTTTATCTAAATGATGAAAATCAATATTCTCAATTTTACTTCCTGCATTTTCATCATAAAAAACCTCTTCATCAAATTGATTTTCTGACTTAGCTACAACAATTGAAACCATGCTGTCTCCAGTAACATTTACAGCCGTACGAGTCATATCAAGTAAACGGTCAACACCAATAATTAAACCAATGCCTTCAACAGGTAAACCTACTTGGTCTAAAACCATGGCTAGCATTATTAAACCTACACCAGGAACACCTGCCGTGCCAATAGAAGCTAAGGTCGCGGTAAGTATTACCATTAAATATTGACTAAATGTTAGATCAACATTAAATACTTGCGCAATAAATACGGTGGCAACACCTTGCATTATAGCTGTACCATCCATATTAATGGTTGCACCTAAGGGTACTGTAAACGAAGCAATTGAATTTTTAACACCCATTTTTTTGGTAACAGTTTCAAGTGTTACTGGGATGGTTGCATTACTGCTGGCTGTTGAGAATGCAAAAATAACGGTATCACGCATTTTTTTCAAAAAGGTAATTGGGCTCAGGCCTGTCATTACTTTTAAAATAGTCGAATAAGTAACTGTTGCATGTAATATTAGTGCGAAGAAAACGACCAAGAAGTAAACTATTAGGTTGCCGAATACCTTAAGTGACATATCAGTGAATAAACTCGCTAATAAACAAAATACACCATAAGGAGCAAGGTTCATTAAAATGGTTACCAAGCGCATGATAACGGTACTCATGTCTTCAAATAAACTCGCTACACGATCTCCTGCTTTACCTGACAAGGCAATAGCGATACCAAATAACAAGGCAAAAATAATAACCTGTAGCATATTACCTTTTGCAAAAGCTTCAAACGGATTACTCGGGAACATTTGAATAAATACTTGCGCTAAAGAAGGCGCTTCACGACTAGTGAACGTTGTGTCTGAGGCCATGTTGACGCCTTCGCCAGGGCTTATTAATAACGCTAAAAACATCGCGAAGCTAATTGCTATTGCTGTAGTAATTAAATAAAGTGAGATGGCTTTACCGCCAATACGTCCAAGTTTTGTTGTATCTTTTAATGAACAAGTACCACAAATAAGCGATACAAAAACCAGTGGTACCACCAACATTTTTAAACTTGAAATGAAAATTTGTCCGATCACTTCAAAAATTCCATCGACCAAAAAGGATCGTAATGAAAGTTCAAAGAAATAGAGTGGGATCACAAAATCTGATTTTTCAGGCATAAGCATCTGTAATAAGACGCCTGTCAGGATCCCAGCACCCATACCAGTAACGATTCTAGTGGTTAAACTAGCTTTTTTTTTATCAGTCATAAAGAAATGCAACATTGTTTTTTATTATAAATTATGAAGAGTAGATTAACAGGTAATTCATTGATTAAAAAGCTATTGATTAAAAAGCAATAATAGCGCTATTTTTAATGAAATTTTTAGAAAATAAGTTACTATGAATAGAGATGTAAATAAAAAATACTAAGGGATGCTTGTATGGTACTGCTTCAACGTTTAAGTTTTTGGGTTTTAATTATCGTGCTGAGTGGTTGCGGCGGTAGTGGAGATGGAGGCTTAACTAGAACGGAA
>Ga0209712_10002471_pt1 | contig 15232 bp, 10 predicted proteins | sample ArcOceMetagenome_FD_187443 | JGI IMG/M metagenome (GOLD analysis project Ga0209712, IMG submission 187443) | Marine eukaryotic phytoplankton communities from Arctic Ocean - Arctic Ocean - Greenland ARC118M Metagenome (SPAdes) (version 2) | ecosystem: Environmental > Aquatic > Marine > Oceanic...
CTTCAGCTAGTCTTGACGACAAAGCTGAAGATTGATTATAAGCTCCCGCATCATAACCAGGATCTAAACCTAGGCTTAAATTATTGTCAAAATAGAATTTAGTATCACCTACTAGGTTTTCACCTTCATAGAGTTTTAAGTAAAGCTCGCTACTTGTATTGGCCAGACGTCCAGCGATGAAGTCATCCCCACCAGTGGTGGTTTGCATGGCTTCAGTAAAGCTTAAATCCGCTACAGAAGAACTCGCTGCAGCGACAAAAAATGCTTGACCAGGCGCAATGTATGTGGCTGCGGTAGTATTGTTGTAAATGCTGTATCCAGACCCATCGGCATTGTATCCGTAAATGGCTGAGAAATTGCTATCAATAACTCCAGAGTTTACACTCAAGAAATTATTCGAGGTATGTGCATTAGTATTGGCATTAAGATAAGACGGATAGGGGTTGGCTACTAAATTCCAACGGCGTCCGCCATTGCCTGCATTATTAATGATGGATTGTGTTTGATCTGTAGTAGCAACAGTCCCAGTAAAGGCCATAGTGGCACCACTAGAAGTTGCCATTTGATAACCACGACCAATATCAAAGTTTCCCGCAGCACCCACTGTAGAGGAGGTGTAGTTGGTCCAACTATTATCACTATTATCATAGACTCCAACGGCATAGATTGAGCTGCTAGTGGCTAGTGGAGTACTATTGGTCGTTACAAACGAACTAATCGATAAACCATCGGTTGGTGCACCAATTAAATCCCATTCTCCAGAACCTACTGTATTTACATAACGATTATATACAATGTTACCAGATGAAGAACCTTGAACAATAATAGAAGCAAATTCATCCGCATCAGAATTTAATGTCACTGTGCCATTATTAGTAAAATCACCTGAAAGCGTAAGATCTGAGTTTTTAGCAATAGTTAGACTACCTCCACTATCAACCTGTAGATCTTTTACAGTAGAATCAACAGAATTTATTGTTGTTGATTGACCATTTTTTATTGTAACAAGGGTACTTGAAGTTGGAACACTTGATTTTGTCCAATTTGTTGCTGTAGACCATTCTCCATCACTTGAACCATTTGTAAAATTATGTGTTCCACCGGTCATTTGTACTTTTGTCACACGAAGTTTTGTAAGACTACCTACGTTAGCATTTTTAAAATTATCACTTTTAAGGTATCCATATAATCCAGTAGTTGCAGCACTGAAAACATTAGCATCGATACTAGTATAACTTCCAACATTTGAAACTTCGGAGGTTGTGAGGTTTATTAATTTGGCTGAAAAAGTTGAGCTTGCTGCATCTGCTCCAAGAGTTAAGGTTAATTCAGCTGCAAATTCGTCATTATCATTAGGGTGTGTAACTTTTACAGCATTTGATAAGCCGTTACCCCCTGTTGTAGTACTTAATTGAATTGTTTCATCCCAACCAGATGTTCTAAGGTATATGCATTCAGCGGTTGGATTTGCATTTTCGACATTATTTGTAGTTGAAAAACCAATTTGTAAAAGACCAACATTTGAAAAATTGGAAATATATGAGCCAGCAAAATTTAATTCAACTCTAAATGTGATTTCATCACCCGTAGTTCCGTGATAAAATTCTTGACCCCATGCGACACGAGCATACTCATGATCTGAGTATATGTTCTCATTTGCGGTGTCAGCAAACCACGTTGATCCTGAAAAACTTGAACTCCATCCAGTCTGGTTATACATTGGAATATTATTAGTAAAACCTTCAGAAGCAGTAAAGTTTATACTTGTTTGAGAAAGTAAAAATCCATAACTAATAAAAGACAATAAAAGAGTGATTGAGTTCTTCATGATTTTATAAATTAAAATTTAAGATAAAATTATTGGTGTTTTTTGATTACCTAAATATTGTTTCACCAATAAGTTCAAAATTAAAATAAATAAGAATAAGAAATTATCACTAATGTTCGTTTATCTACAATATATATTCAATTTTAAGTAGTTAATGTTATCAAATTAAGTCTCGTAGTCTTTTGGCTGCTTGTTCTGCTGTAATATCTCGTTGAGGCGAACCAAACATTTCATATCCAACCATAAATTTTTTAACCGTTGCACTTCTTAATAATGGAGGATAAAAACTCATGTGCCAATGCCAATAATCATTAATTTTTCCATTTGTAGGAGATTGATGAATTCCACTTGAATAAGGAAACGAACAATCAAATAATTTGTCGTAAGCTTTAGTTATTTTAGAAATCGCGTCAGCAAAGTTTAAACTTTCTTGTTCAGAAATTTTTGTGATGTTTGCAAATTGATTTTTAGGAACTATCATAGTTTCAAAAGGCCAAACTGCCCAAAAAGGGGTGAGCACCACAAAATCATCATTCTGATAAATGGTGCGCTCATTTGCTTCTAGTTCTTGCTTTAAGTAATCTCCTAATAAACTACTATTGTTCTTACCGAAATATGCCCTTTGTTGTTGATCTTTTTTATTTACTTCATTTGGTAATGTAGATTGACTCCATATTTGCCCGTGCGGATGCGGATTACTACACCCCATTACAGCACCTTTATTTTCAAAAATCTGAATGTAGTTAATCATATTGTTAGAACCTAACTCAGTATATTCATTTTGCCAAGTCTTAACTACTTTATGTATATTTTCAACAGACATATCTGCTAAACTTTTTGAGTGGTCTGGACTAAAGCATATTACTTTACAAATGCCCTGCTCACTTTCAGCTTTAAATAAACCTTCGTTTATAGCAAACTTTGGTGATGTGGTTTGTAAGGCTGCAAAATCGTTTGTAAATACAAGGACGTCATTATACTTAGGGTTTTTTTCGCCATTAACCCTAGTATTTCCTGAACATAAATAACAATTTGGATCGTGTGTTGGACGTTTTTCATTAGAAATCTCCTCGTTTTGTCCTTGCCAAGGTCTTTTAGCTCTATGTGGTGAGACTAAAACCCATTCACCTGTAAGTATATTAAATCGCTTGTGCGAATAGTCTTGTAAATTTGTATTCATCTCAGATTATCTTATTTTTAACGATTTGTGTTCCTCTAGATAGTTTTACACTATACACAGAACAATCATATTCAAATGCTACTTTAAATTTTTTAGAAATCTCTTTTTTAAAGGTTTTAAACTCGTCTTTTTTAACAAGGTTAATAGTACAGCCACCAAAGCCTCCTCCCATCATACGAGAACCTAAAACATTAGGATTTTCTTTTGCTTTTTCCACAAGAAAATCTAATTCTTTGCAACTGACTTTATACTTAGTGCTTAACCCTTCGTGGGATTGGTACATCAAATCTCCTAGAGCTTCGATGTTATTGTTTTTTATAGCTTCAGAAAACTGTTTTACACGATTATTTTCATTAATCACGTAGAGCGTTTTTTGATAATCTTCTTCTGAAATATCACTTTTTACACGATCTAAATCTTCTTTAGAAGCATCTCTCAAAGCATCAAGATGTAATAAAGCCGATACCTTTTCGCATACTTCACGTCTATCATTATATTCACTTTCAGATAAATCGTGCTTTACATTGGTGTTAATAAGCATCCATTTATAATCCTTAAAATCTATTTTGTAAGGTTGAGATTCTATAGTTCTGCAATCTAATAGAAGCGCACTCTTTTTTAGACCAAACATACTTGCGTATTGATCCATAATACCACATTTTACACCAGCAAAATTATGTTCCGCTTTTTGTGAGACTAAAATCATTTCGTGTTTAGTTAAACCTAAATTAAATAATTCATTTAAACCAAAAACAAAACTGTTCTCTAAAGCAGCTGAAGATGACATGCCTGCGCCTTCAGGAATATTTCCAGCGAAAACAGCATTAAAGTTTCCAACTTGTTTTCCTAACAGTTGTAATTGCGCTACAACACCAAGCATATAATTTCTCCAACCTCCATCTTTTAAAGGTTTTATGATTTCTGTATTAAAGTTGTAAATCTCATTCTTATTTAAAGCACAAGCGGCACTAATTTTGGTGTGACTTTTGCTTATGGCAAGTGCAATACCTTTGTTGATAGCAGCAGGAAATGCAAAACCATCATTATAGTCTGTGTGCTCACCAATAAGGTTGATTCTTCCGGGTGAAAACACAACAAGAGATTTTGTTTTAAATTGCTCTTTAAAACTACGCTTTACTTGTTTAACTAATTTTTTGTTCATAATTATTATGCAAAATAAACATAGACACCTATTACAATAATGCAGATTACTATACCAGCATGATTTATATATTTCCAAGGCGTAATATCTACCTGTTTTGTGTATTGTTGTACAAAAGGCTCCTCTCTTGGTTTTATTTTTCCGATTATGAGCATAATCACTACGTTGAGGATGAATAGAATTGCCATTACATCTAAGAAGTGTGGATAAGCTTGCACTTCTACTAGAGTTAAAGCTGCTTCATCAGTCACTCCTGTTGCTTTTGCTGTCTCCAATGCTTTATTTATAAAATAGTCTTTCATAAAGAATTGACTAATGATGTACAGTAAGCATCCAGAAACTAAGCCGATTTTTGCTGCAATAGCAGGAACACGTTTTGTTAAATAACCTACCACTATTATAGTTAATATAGGAATACTATAGATTCCATTTATTTCTTGTAGATAGTCAAACAGACTTCCTGCATTTGCAATAAGTGGTGCAATAAACATAGAAGCTATTGCTAAAATAACACCAAAGGTTTTGCCATATTTTACAATCATTTTTTCATCGGCATTTTTATTAATATGTTCCTTGTAAACGTCAATCCCAAATAAGGTTACAGAACTATTTAAAACACTATTAAACGAACTTAAAATAGCTCCAAACAATACAGCCGCAAAGAAACCAACCCAAGCACCTGGCAATACTTTTTTTACCAGCATAGGGTAAGCACTATCTGCACTTTCTAAATTTCCTTGAAATAAGTGATATGCAATAATACCAGGTAATACAACAATTAATGGCCCTAATATTTTTATGAACGAAGCTAATAATAAACCTTTTTGTCCTTCTTTCAAATTCTTAGCTCCAAGTGCTCTTTGAATAATTTGTTGGTTTGTTCCCCAATAAAATAATTGTACTAACATCATTCCAGTAAAGATGGTATAAAATGGTACTGGATCTGTTGGTCCTCCCATAGATTTAAATTTATCAGGATTTTCAGTTGTTAGTGTAGAAAGGCCATCTAAAATACTACCATCACCAATCATCATTAATCCAAATATTGGAATTAAAACCCCACCAATTAACAGGCCTATCGCGTTAATAGAATCGGAAACTGCAACGGCTTTTAGTCCACCAAAAACAGCATAAATAGAACCAATGATTCCAATTCCCCAAACGCATATCCAGATGGATTGTGTATGTGTTACACCAAGTAATTCTGGCACATCAAACATACCGCTAATGGCTAAAGAACCTGAGTATAAAATTACAGGAAGTAAAACCACAACATAACCAGTTAGAAATAAAACAGAGGTTAATGTTTTTGTAGTGACATCAAAACGGGTTGCTAAAAACCCAGGTACTGTTGTTAATCCGCCTTTTAAATATCTAGGCAGTAAAAACATAGCAGTGACTACCATTGCTATTGCGGCTAAAGTCTCCCAAACCATGACTGATAAACCACTTGCGTAAGAAGCCCCATTTAATCCAACAATTTGCTCGGTAGATAAGTTGGTTAACAATAGGGATCCGGCAATTACACCAGCGGTAAGGCTACGACCACCGAGGAAGTAACCATCTGAAGACGATTCTTCAGTATTTCTTGTTTTGTAAAAGGATATTATAGCAACAAATGCTGTAAACCCGATGAATGTTAAGAATTGCATAGTTTATCAATTAGATGGTTAGTGTTTAGTTTAGTAATAGAAGTTTCAATTGCCATATTCCATTTCACAAGGTAAGTGTCATCTGGTTGCAGTGTTTGTAACCCTATTTTATTATTAAAATTATCCGCAGCACCAGTCATTGGTTCAATAGCAATAACATTGGGCTGAACTGGAGTGTAGAGTTGCAGAAAGTTTTCTTTTGATGTAGAACTTATATTAAAATCATATTCTGGAGTTGAAAAATCAATTTCGTTGGTTTCAAGTGGATAACCGTCATCTAATTTTACATCCTTTAGTTTAAATGGCATTTGAAGATTTAAAGCCGTTGTACCTGAAATAATTTGTTGATTATCACATATATATTTTTTATCGCTTTTAAAATTTATTGTGCTCTTATTTAAATCAGTACTATAAAAATAAGGATGCCACCCTATAGAAAAAGGGAAGGTCTTTTTGTCTTTATTTTTAACTTTGATGGCTAAAGTGATTCCGTTTTTACTTAATGTGTAAGTTAATTCTATATGGAACTTAAATGGAAAGCCTTTAGCCTTACCGTAATTTTTATATTGCAAGGATACAGAAGCGAAATCTGATGTTAACTTTTTATTAATAAGAACAAATGTTTTGTTGTAAATTAAGCCGTGTATGGCATTGTTTTTGTCCGTTTCATTGCAGTTTAATTTATGTTTTGAATCCTTAAAAGTGTATTCGCCGTCTTTGATTCTGTTAGCAAAAGGAAAAAGAATAGCAGATGCGTAATTGTCTTTATAAGTTGAAGAATCGAATTCTTTAATAATTTGAGTGTTTTCAAATGAAAAATCACTTAATCGCCCACCTTGGTTAAGGCAAATTTGCGCTTTTGATTCTCCATTAGAACTTACCAGTTCAAGGGAGTATAATTCGTCAGTTTCTATTTCTTTTAGTGTATACAAGTTCTTATAGTGATTTTCTAAGAATTAAACGGTTAGGGTTTTCAACTTGAGCGAATTCACTATTTAAAATCATTTCGGCCAAGCGTTCTCCCATTAAGTTAAAATTGGTTGATATGGTTGTAATTCCCCCTTCTACAATCTCTTTTAAAAGTGTATCGTTGTATGAAATAATGCCAATATCTTTTGCAAGAATTAAATGCTCATCCTTAATTCTCTTTATGATTCGGATTAAATTTTTATCATCTAAAATGATGTATAATTCTCCTTTGAATAATTCTCTGTCAGTTAAAGTATTAATAATTTTATTTTGAATACCATATTGAGCGCAAAACAAATTGAAGCCTTCTAAAATCCCCTCAGGTTGACGCTCTTCGTTATACAATAAAATTATTTTTTGATATTTCTTTATTTGCTTCAACCCGTCTTGTAAACCTTCATATATGTCTTTCTTGAAATTCTGATAGATAGATGGATAATCTATTAATTCTGAATGGCTTTGGTCTAATATATAGACTTTACCATATGGGAGTCTATTAATTACATTCTCTGTTCCCTTTAAATTGGCAGGCATTATAACGTAATAGCTGTAATCACCAGCATTATCATTTATAAGTTTGTTAAAAACATCTAGGTTAAAATGATGGAAAAATATATTCACTTGAACATTCTCTCCCAAACATGCTGTAAAGGAATTGTATAAATCTTCTTTAAAAGAGTTGAACTCATCAAAAAGTAAAAATATTTTTTGATTAACATCAATATCTTCGCTTAATACATAATAACCTTTACCAACAACAGATTGAATAATACCTCGAGTCTTTAATTCGTTGAATGCAGTAAGTACAGTATCTCTAGAAAGGGAATATTGGTTTTTAATGCTATTCAAGGAAGGTAGTTTATCTCCTTTTTTTAGTGCCCCATTTACTATAGCATCTTCAATAGAAGCGACAATTTGTTTGTACTTAGGTGTGCCAGATTTCTCTTTAATAGTTACAATTCCCATGCTACAAATATAGGATAAAATTTTAAATAATTAAACTAGTAGGTACTAGTAGGTTATTTGATTTTAAAATTGTATATTTGGTTTTTTAATAAATAGGCTGAATAATTATTTAAAATGAAAACTAAAATTATAGTAACAGGTGGATGTGGATATATTGGGTCTCACACTGCAATAGAATTAATAAAAAATGATTTCGATGTGATCATATTGGATGACTTATCAAATTCAACTGAAAAAACCATTTCTCGAATACATAAAATTACTGGTGTAACTCCAACATTTGTAAAAATAGATTTGAAGGATCCTCTAGCAACATCTACAGTTTTTAAAATGCATAACGATGCAGCCGGAGTTATACATTTTGCCGCTCATAAAGCTGTTGGTGAATCTGTACAGAAGCCTTTAATGTATTACAAGAATAATTTTTATTCTTTATTAAATACTTTAGAATCGCAAAGCGAACATGGAATTAATAATTTCATTTTTTCTTCGTCAGCAACTGTTTATGGTACACCAAATACATTACCAATTACTGAAGACAACGAAACGCAACGTCCATTTTCGCCTTATGGAAACACAAAAAAGATAGCTGAAGAAATTCTAACTGATTTTACGAAGTCTAATGATGCATTCTCAGCGATATCACTTAGATATTTTAATCCGATAGGAGCACACCCATCTGGCGAAATAGGCGAATTACCAAATGGTATTCCAAATAACTTGATGCCATATATTACACAAACAGCAGTAGGTCTAAGAGATAAGCTAATGGTTTATGGTAATGATTATCTGACTAAAGATGGTACTCCTGTAAGAGATTATATTCATGTTGTGGATTTAGCCAAAGCGCATGTTAAAGCAATAAATAGACTTATTGACCATAAACAGGAACAGCCCTTAGAAACGTATAATTTAGGTACTGGGAATGGCTTTTCTGTCATGGAAGTCATAGAATCTTTTGAAAGGGTATCAGGCCTGAAACTAAACTATGAAATTGTTGGTCGCCGAGAAGGTGACGTACCTCAATTATTTGCTGCGACAGATTTAGCTTATCAAAAAATGGGTTGGAAAGCCGAGCTTGGACTCGATGAAATGATTGACTCAGCCTGGTGCTGGGAACAAAAACACAGAAAACATAATACGTCTAAATAACTCTATGTTTGAGAAGAGTTTTTTAGTTTAGTCATCATTATTATTGTTGGTTGCAAACAAACTAAATTGGGATAAATCATTCAATCCATATAAAAAGTTCGAACTATCGAATGTTTGAGTCACAATTTATCTCCAAGAATAATAATTTATTTTTGGGGATATTTTTTTACTGTATCCCCCCTCACCTTAATTGGTAAATAGTTCACTATCTTTGCATGATAAACCAATTTAATTATGCGCTATTTTACGTTAGCTATTTTGCTTGCAAGTCTTTCAGGATTTAGTCAAACTATTTCAAAACAAGTAATCGGTCCAGCTGGAGCCACTTATGAAAACGACACCAACAAACTCAGCTATACTGCAGGAGAAGTACTGGTGGGCGCTATGACCTCCGAAGATGGCAGTATCCAGTTAGGAAACGGCTATTATCCGTCTTTAGATTTATCAACTTTAAATACACAATCTCCAGAACTTCAATTGCAAGTCAAGGTTTATCCAAACCCTACCACAGAGGCCATTTTCATCACCCATCCCACAGAACAGTTCTTTGAGGTAAGGATTACAGATGTCAGTGGAAAACAAATTCTACAAACCCCACATCAAAGACAACAAACTTTAAGTGTGCAGAGCCTTACTTCAGGTACTTACTTTGTAACAGTGACTACAAGAGATTCAAAACAAACCAATACGTATAAAATTATCAAGCAATGAAAAAGTTTTACATTTTCCTATGTCTAGGCATAGCAGCACTCACACAACTACAAGCCCAAGCCCCACAGGGTTTTAATTACCAAGCGACGGTTAGAAACAACGCAGGAGATTTAGTGGTCAGTACCAATGTGTATTTTAAGTTTAATGTGATTCAGGGAGCACAAGCAGCGGACCCTATTTTCACAGAGACACACGAAATACTCACAGATGATTTAGGACAAGTAAACCTAATAATTGGACAAGGCACGGCCAACACAGGCGTCTTTTCAGAACTGGATTGGTCTTTGGGGAGTTACTATCTAGGCATTGAGTTAAGCATCAACGGAGATAATAACTACGTCCCTATGGGAACGACTCAGCTTTTAAGTGTGCCCTATGCTCTATATGCAGCAAACAGTGGCAACACAACAACAACTCCTAATTTAGAGTCGGTTCTTGCACAGAGCAACTCAGCAAACAACCAACAAATAAAAGACTTACAAGACCCTACGGAAGCACAAGATGCGGTGACAAAAAACTATACCTATTCAAAAGTAGTCGTCGATGCTTTAATTGTAGCAGCAGTTAACAACCTTCATAGTCAGATTAATGAAAATTTAAATTTAATAGAATTTCTAAAAGGGAAGGTTTATCGTAAAGATATTCCTAATGGAGTAAAGTATGTCCATTTTGACTTATCTTATGTCCCCTTTACATACGACGGGCAGACTGTTGAACAATATGAGGGTTGGTCATTTTATGAAATACTCAATGACAGCACTGACGAACAAGGCTGCTTATTACAATACCCTATAATATCTTCGAATTATCTCCTGGTCTTAGACCCGGCTTTTAATAGTCCCACAGAATTTAAATTTGATGCAATCTATGGTCAGAGTTTTACTGTAACAAAGAATTCTGATGATACGATTAGTATCTTCAACTTCAATATTGATGATGGCTATACAGAACTGACTATAGAAGAATTTATCAGTTTAGATTGTTTGTAACCATAGGCATGTCTTCTTTTTAACTTATCGTTAAACTACCAATTCTAATCTATAGCTAGATTGAATACTAATAAAAATATCATGTCCTAAAATAAATTGACAGATTTTAGAACGACTCAACTTAAATTAAATAATAATATAACTACTAATTACTTTACATTTACAATCTAATTTACCTTCAAACAATTATGAAAAAATTACTTTATTTATTTACTATTATGCTGGTTGTTGCTTGTAGTAGCAATGATGATCCAATTACTGTAGCACCAACTAATAATAACGGAATTACTGAATTGAATGCAACTGGTACGGTTTCAGAACAAACGCCTGCAGAAGCTAAAATAACAATTTATGGAAAGTGGGATTTTTCAGGTAACCAACGCTTAATGACAAATACCTGTACGTTTAATTTCCTTGAGTTTATGGATGAAATTTATATTATGAGTTTTATAGTAAATGGAGATACTGAAACATTCTCTGGAACTTATGTATTGAATGAAGATTCAGATGGAACGGTTTCTAGTGTAGATTTAAAACTTGACATAGAAGGTGTATTATCAACAATTGCAACCTTAACTGATGTTGTAGTAACGGAAACTGACGATACAATCAGTGCCACGTTTAATATAGTATTGAATATTCCTACTAACTTTGAAAACTATGAAATATGTAATGGCCTAGATGGCGATTATGAGGTAGATAAAGACGAACCAATGACTGAAAGTACGTCAGCTTCTGGGGACTCAAACCATTCAAAATTAATCAAAACTTGGAATTTTGTAAGCAGGTATCAATTTAATGAAGATGCCTCCAATGAGTGGTATCAAGACCCATGTATCATAGAAAATGAAGAAGGGGAAGAAGACACTTACATAGAGGGCTGTACAGCGGCAACGGATGTAACCATTTCGATCTCCGCCTATGGAACCTATACATTCACTTGGACAGGAAGTAATCAAGGAGTTAAAACAGAAACTGACGTTTGGGAATGGTCCGATAGTTCTCAAAATGCTTTTCTTGTAGGAGAAGATCAAACAATGATATCTATTATTGATTTGACTGATACGTCTGCAGTATTTACTGAAGATGATGATGAAAACGAAGGAGATGATGATCTAATTACCTATACGTTAACAGCAAATCTTCAAAATCAGACAGGCAATAACCAGACAACTTCAGTAACAGACATCGATGGAAACACTTATGACTACATCACATACGGAGACCAGGTTTGGACGGTTGACAATGCCGCTATGGAAACGTACCGAGATGGCACGCCTATTCCACAAGTCACGGGTGCTACAGAGTGGAGCAATCTTACTACAGGCGCTTGGTGTTATTACAATAATGACCCAACAAAGCCAAGATTTTATAATTGGTATGCGGTAATGGGAATGTACGATACTGACCCTGACACGCCTAACAAAGAATTTGCTCCAGACGGCTGGCACGTACCAAGTGATGCCGAGTGGACGACTTTAGAAAACCACCTTATTGCCAATGGCTATAATTATGACCAAACCAATACAGGCAACAAAATAGCCAAGTCAATGGCGTCTAATACTGGTTGGGTTTTTAGTTCAACAGAAATTGGAGCAGTGAGCAACAACCAAAGCACCAACAATAGCAGTAGCTTTAACGCCTTGCCTGAGGGTGACCGTAACAACAGTGGTTCGTTCGACAGTGAAGGTTACGACACACTCTTTTGGAGTTCTACTGAGGATGATATTGGCGCATGGTACCGTCTCCTTAACTACGAGAACAGTAACCTAGGCAGGGGCCCCAGCAACAATCAGAGCGGATTTTCAGTCCGTTTTGTGAGGCATTAAAAAACCTTGACACTTAAAAAGGTCAGACTTGTGTTTACCTTTTAGTTTTTTAATAGTTTCCCAGTGTATGTATCTGCACCAATACTGAGTTGCACAAAATACATGCCGGGCGAAAGAAATCCAACATATGTTTGTGGTTCATCTTCAGCACTCAACACAAGTTTCCCATGTATATCGTATAGGCTTAACGTCCCTAACAGTTCAGTATCAAAAGTTATAAATTCGCCTACAGGATTTTGTAAATGAAGTTTTAAAACAGCTCTTTTTTGATTAGTGCTTAAGGTGCTTTCACGTTGAAAACAATCCTCATAATTCACAGCCCCTTGATGTATATCACGTATATATTGAATGATGTAATCTGCAGTTGTTTCGTCATAAGTGAAGGAAGGCTCTGGGAAATAGTCTCCAAATACATTTGAAATATAGTCGTTCAAACTAAATTCAATAACATCAGTGTCTTCTAATGCAACACCATCCTTGGTAAACTGTAAAACTTGGTTTTCGTCTTTATTAATTTCAAGAGTGGTTGAATAGGAGTAAGAACTTTGATAATTATTTAAAAAAGTTCTAAAATCAGTAATCGTCATTTCAAAAGTATCCAAGCTATTGCCGAAAGGATCAATAGAATAGATGTCAAATGGTGTGATATCTCCCTCATCTAAATAAGTTCTGATGCCTCCCATGTTCTGAATCACAAAATCAGCGCCTGTTATGTTCTGTAGTGCATCGGTGTATAAGCAAGCTGTTTCACTTCGGGTATGGTCAATTTCAGATTCGCCAATGACGGTATAAAATTCAGGCTGATTATTGTAGTCATCAACTTTGGATTGTGTGGGTTGATCAAAAGCCATTGAGGTGTCAGACAAATCAATAAGCTCAAAATTAAAATCAGTTATCGCCTTGTTGGTTACGGTAAGTGTGGTCTTAGATACTTTTTCAAGGTTTTTTCCAGACATTACCATGTATCCGTTTTCATAAGCATTCCCATATTCACCGTTGGAATGTCCTCCGATAACCAAATCCACAAAAGAATAAGTCTCCAAAATTTGTTGATCCTTATAATAGCCATAATGGGTTAGAGCAACCAAAAGGTCTGCGTCATTATCTGCTTTTAGATTTTCATAATTTGGGAAACTATTAAGCCCTTCAGTAAAGGTCAGTCCCTCAATTTTTTTTGGATGCGTTAAAGGACGTAAGCCAGGGCTTCCAGTCTCCACGACACCAACAAAAGCAATGGTAAACCCATCTTTTGTAATCAGTTCGAAACCATTAACATCTGCTAGTGCACCGCTAGCATCACTTACGTTATCACATATAAAAGGAAATTCCGCTTGATCAATACGCGCATTCAAAACGTCTTGACCATAATCAAACTCGTGATTTCCGATCACGGAAATATCTAGTCCACAGTCATTTAATAAATCGATCATAGGAAATCCTTTGTTTTCATGATAGTCCACAATAGGGTTTCCAGAAAAAAGATCTCCTGCACTCACGAAAAATACTTTACTATTTTGAGTGCGATCGTTTTCAATCAACGTTTTTAGTCGAGGGAAATTGTTAATTTGTCCATGTGGATCGTTGATGGCATAAATAACCACGGTTTCTTGAGCACTAAGCGGCATTATTCCTAGAGCACAAATAAGCAATAAAAGATATTTTTTCATATAACTAAAATATAAAAAAATAGATTGCAAATAAAAAGAAAAAACATTAAATAAGTTGACGAAACCTACCAACTATTAATAACTGTGTTATACTTTACGGTAACCAATTGATTAGCAAATTTTTACAGGTCACTTAAAACCTTACTAGAATCAGTAATGTTTTTAGGACAAGTAAGCTCTTTCCGATCGATTTCATACTTAGTAAACAATTCACTAGATTTGCATTAACCAATTTAACAATGCATCATTTTATTTTAGCTTTTTTGCTGATTAGTCTTTCGGGATTCAGTCAAACCATTTCCAAACAAGTTGTTGGCCCAGTTGAAGCAGCTACTTTTGAAAGGGGCTTGTCAACATCCTTATGTGAAGGATCCTCAGGAAATCAACTAGTTAACCCCTCTTTTGAAGTGCCTTCAGTAACTAATATTGGAAATAATTTCCTAACATGGCCAATAAATGGTTGGAATGGAGTTGGATCAGCTCCAAATTTTGTAAAAGTTGATGGCGTTGCAGGTCAAGGTGGTCCGATAAGTGCACAGGAGGGCGTTCAATATTTAGATATTGTAGATGGGTCAGCAGATTTTTATCAAGAATTTGACTTTGAGTGCAATACACAAGTATTCTTTTCTGGTTATTTTTCCGTTCGTGATGGCCAGACTTCTACAGGAAGAATTGATATATTACGCGTTAATAGCGATAATACCACCGATATTGTTGCTTTTTCAAACCAGTTAAATATGCCATCTACTGCTAATATATGGTATTTAGCTTCAGGGGATGCTGTATTACCGGCAGGCACGTATAGATTTCAAATCAGTATGGGTGACTACTCTAATTTTGACAGTGCTTGTTTTTCTTTTGACTATCCAAATATTGATACTGGTTCGTATGATCCATTATGCGAAAGTAGCAGTAGTATTACACTTACAGGTACCCCAACTGATAGTCTTGGTACTTGGGCTGGCAATGGTGTCGTTGATAATGGTGACGGAACAGCAAGTTTTAATCCATCCGGGTTAGGCGGAACTGCTGTAACTGTAACTTATTCTCATTTCAATGCTTCAGGTTTCGGTTGTTCTCAAAGCACTAATATTAGCGTGAATCTAAATACTCCAACATTCAGTCAA
>Ga0209712_10002473_pt1 | contig 15218 bp, 14 predicted proteins | sample ArcOceMetagenome_FD_187443 | JGI IMG/M metagenome (GOLD analysis project Ga0209712, IMG submission 187443) | Marine eukaryotic phytoplankton communities from Arctic Ocean - Arctic Ocean - Greenland ARC118M Metagenome (SPAdes) (version 2) | ecosystem: Environmental > Aquatic > Marine > Oceanic...
TGTGATCTCGTCAGAGTTAACACGCACAACCACTCGGCTAGCATCAACACTTTCGATAACACCACCACGACGTGCAACTTCACATACGCCGGAGTCTGCTGCTACTTTACGCTCAATACCTGTACCGACTAATGGCTTTTCGGCCTTCAGTGTTGGTACTGCTTGGCGCTGCATGTTCGATCCCATTAATGCACGGTTAGCATCATCGTGCTCTAAGAATGGAATTAACGAAGCCGCAACCGATACAACCTGTCGAGGAGAGACATCCATAAACTGAACGCGCTCTGGAGCCATTACAGTAAATTCATTTAAATGTCTTACCGCAACGAGCTCATCGGTAAACTTATCGTCTTTATCGAGTGTCGCAGACACCTGAGCGATAACGTATTCTGCTTCGTTAATCGCTGAAAGGTATTCAATTTCTTCTGTTAACTTGCCATCAACAACTTTGCGGTACGGACTTTCAAGAAAACCGTATTCGTTAGTACGCGCATAAGTGGCCAGTGAGTTAATTAGACCAATGTTTGGTCCCTCTGGCGTTTCGATAGGACATACACGACCGTAGTGAGTTGGATGCACGTCACGAACTTCAAAGCCTGCTCGCTCACGTGTAAGACCACCTGGCCCTAATGCCGACACACGACGTTTGTGTGTCACTTCTGATAACGGGTTATTCTGATCCATAAACTGAGACAGCTGGCTAGAACCAAAAAATTCTTTAACCGCTGCAGCAACTGGCTTAGCGTTAATTAAATCTTGTGGCATTAAGCCTTCAGATTCAGCAACACTTAAACGTTCTTTCACTGCACGCTCAACACGAACGAGTCCAACACGGAATTGGTTTTCTGCCATTTCGCCAACAGAACGAACACGTCGGTTACCCAAGTGATCGATATCATCGACAATACCTTTACCGTTTCGAATAGAAACTAAGGTCTTTAAAACAGAAACGATATCATCGTTAGATAAGATACCTTCGCCAACAATTTCTTCGCGACCTAAACGACGGTTAAACTTCATGCGGCCAACAGCCGATAAGTCATAACGCTCAGGAGAGAAGAATAAGTTAGCAAATAAGTTTTCTGCTGACTCTTTTGTTGGTGGCTCACCAGGACGCATCATGCGGTAAATTTCTACCAATGCTTCTAACTGCGTACGCGTAATATCGCCACGCAAGGTGTCAGAAATAAATGATCCGCAATCAAGCTCGTTAGTGTAAATAGTTTCGAACTGCGTAATACCAAGCTCTTCAAACTGAGCCAAGATCTCTTCAGTGATCTCTGTATTACATTCAATAATGATTTCACCAGTGTCTTTACTGATGACATCTTTAGCCAGAGTACGGCCATATAAATATTCAGGTGGGCATAAAAGCTTATTGATTTTTGATTCTTCAAGCTGACGAATATGACGAACAGTCACACGACGGCCCATCTCAACAATCAACTTGCCTTTTGCGTCTTTAATATCAAACGCTGCAATCTCACCACGTAAACGCTCAGGTACAAGCGTCATTGAGTAGCCTTTTTTACCGCACTCAAATACGTTGTTATCGAAGAACATCTCGAGCATTTGCTCTGATGTTAAGCCGATAGCGCGCAATAAAACGGTAGCAGGTAATTTACGACGACGATCGATTCGAACAAAGACTAAATCTTTAGGATCGAATTCGAAATCTAACCATGAACCACGGTAAGGAATAACACGAGCGGAATAAAGTAACTTACCCGAAGAATGTGTTTTGCCTTTGTCATGATCAAAGAAAACGCCTGGCGAACGATGTAACTGAGATACGATTACACGCTCTGTACCATTGATAACGAATGTACCGTTATCAGTCATTAATGGGATTTCACCCATATAGACTTCTTGTTCTTTAATGTCTTTAATTGTTTTAGCGGCTGATTCTTTATCGTAAACAATCAAGCGAACTTTAACGCGCAAAGGTGCAGCGTAAGTAATACCACGCGACTGACACTCTTTAACATCAAACACGGGCACGCCGAGTTTGTAGTCAACATATTCTAGTGCAGCGTTACCTGAGTAACTGATGATTGGAAAAACAGATTTAAAAGCTGCATGCAAACCGTATTCTTTGCGGTTTTCTGCGGCAGTGCCATCTTGAGTAAATTTGCGGTACGAATCCAGCTGAATTGCTAATAGAAAAGGTTCTTCCATTATATGAGGCAATTTAGTGAAATCTTTACGGATACGTTTTCGTTCAGTATACGAGTAAGACATTAGCGCTCCTGAGCACACTTCCTAAAGGGAAGATGGTCTAATATTAAATTGAGTCAATGGGGTCAAAGTAAATACTCGTTGGTTCGACTTAATTAGCCATTAACAAAAACAGCTGCAAAGTAGTTGCTAACCAACGCACACAAGCTTTTACTCTGACCTCATCCACTTAATCGCAATCCGATAGTGAGATCAGTAATCTCTATCCACTATCAGGCTTCCTTGCTAAATCTTTAAATTAAAAACAACACACCTAAATAAACTTGTTAGGCGCAATGCTTTTATTAATTGTCACTTTCTAACTCGTCTGTTTTTTAACCAGCCCCATCTTTTAATAAAAAATTTGGCAAATCAAAAATACAAGCTATGCTTTTAAGTAACACCTAATAAAAACAGTTTCTATTTAAATAGAACATTGTTCGAACGTAGTTCGAATAAACATCAGTAACAACAAACGGCAACAACAAACACAGAAGCAATCAGTAACAACAAAAAATTAATGTCTATTAAACTCCCCTGTTTAATAGGCTTTTTTGTGTTTCTTTATATAACAGCTACTAACTAGTAGTTCAGTATCGCGGCTTAGTCTTTGTGATGCTTATCGGCTAATCAATTACTTACCGATAAAGCCAAACTACTACACCAAGATTTATGCCTTTTTTTAACGCAAAACAACCACTAGCAATATCGCGAGATATCACTAGTGGTTAATTTTTTATGCGCCGGCTTTAAATGAAGCCTAGCCAACGCATCTGCTCAGAATTACTTAATTTCTGCAGAAGCACCGGCTTCTTCAAGTAATTTAGCAGTTTCAGCTGCGTCGTCTTTAGAAGCGCCTTCTTTAACAGTTGATGGTGCGCCATCAACCATTGCTTTAGCTTCTTTAAGACCAAGACCTGTGATTCCACGAACAGCCTTGATAACGTTAACTTTCTTTTCGCCAATGGCAGTTAAGATAACATCAAATTCAGTTTGCTCTTCAGCAGCGCCACCAGCGTCGCCGCCAGCTGCAGGTGCTGCAACAGCAACAGCTGCTTGTGCAGATACACCGAATTTTTCTTCCATTGCACTTACAAGTTCAACCACGTCCATAACGCTCATTTCTGCAATCGCGTCAAGAATTTCGTCTTTAGATAGAGCCATGACTCACATCTCCTAATCAAATTAATTAAATAACAATAAAGCGAACCATCTTACGAACTAACGTAAGAATTAAGCCGCTTCAGCTTCTTTTTTGTCTTTAACTGCCGCTACAACACGAGTTACCGATAAAGGAACTTCGTTGAATGTACGAACCAACTTGGTAACTGGGGCAAGAATAAGACCTGCCAACATTCCCAAAGCTTGATCGCGCGTTGGCAAGGTAGCCAACACATCAATTTTGCTCGCGTCGAGCATTTCACCGCCAACTGCCAAGGCTTTGATATCGAACTGTTCGTTCGTTTTAGCAAAGTCTTTAAACAGTCGGGCACAAGCGCCAGGATCTTCCATTGAAAAACCAAACAATGATGGACCTGAAAGTTCGCTACTAACGCACTCGTATTCAGTTCCTTCAAATGCTCGTTTGGCCAATGTATTACGCACTACGCGTAAATCGATATTAGCTTCTCGTGCTTTAGCTCGGAGCTCTGTCATGTTAGTTACATCAACGCCACGCGCGTCTGCAACCACTAAAGACAGGGCGCCACTGGCAGTCTCGTTAACTTGAGCGACAATCTGCTTTTTGCCTTCGAGTCCTAATGCCACACTATTACTCCTGTGAATTGACTGAGCGAATACTGCTGCCCAGCCGTTCGATTTAAGTCACTAACGTAGCATGGCTTAATTAAGTTGAATCGCATTGCGACCCAAATAATAAACGCTGCACACTAACAACCACCTTACTGGTGGGACGAATATAATTTTCGCACTCACCATCTGCGTAGGTTAAAAAATGATGCCAGAGTAAAACTTTCTCTAACGCCAACTTTCTAATTAAGCCTGACCAATACCTGCCAACTCATAGTACGTTTGATTCGATTTATTAAACCTAAACAAACAAAACTAAAACTGGGTCACTGGTCAATAACACCTACGGTCTTTGACGGCTCGCTTTTTATAAAAAAAGCGAAGCGCCTCAGAGTTCTTAATTTCTACTACTTAAGTTCTACTACTTAAGTTCAAGCGAAGACTGATCAATAACCAGACCCGGACCCATAGTAGTAGAAATGCTGATTTTCTTAAGATAAATACCTTTCGCTGAAGCTGGCTTAGCCTTCTGCAAATCGATAATTAATGCTTCAAGATTTTCTTTAACAGCTTTTGCTTCAAAACCAACCTGGCCAATAGCGCCATGGATGATGCCATTTTTGTCAGTACGGTAACGTACTTGACCGGCTTTAGCATTTTTAACAGCTGTTGCTACATCAGGTGTAACCGTACCCGTTTTAGGGTTAGGCATTAAGCCACGAGGACCAAGAACCTGACCTAACTGACCCACAACACGCATAGCGTCTGGTGAAGCAATAACTACGTCAAAATCAAGATTACCGGCTTTAACTTCAGCCGCTAAATCGTCCATGCCGACTTTATCTGCACCGGCTGCTACTGCAGCTTCGGCATTGGCACCACTAGTGAATACAGCAACGCGCACAACTTTACCTGAACCATGCGGCAACGTAGTTGCACCACGAACTGCTTGGTCAGATTTACGTGCATCGATGCCTAAGTTGATTGAAACATCAATCGACTCTTTAAATTTAACAGTAGAAAGCTCACCTAATAACGCTGATGCGTCATCAATTGAATACAATTTACCTGGCTCAACTTTCTCAGCGATAGCCTTTGTTCTTTTGCTTATCTTAGCCATGATCTTAACCCTCCACTTCTATGCCAGCGGAACGGGCACTGCCAGCGATAGTTCTTACCGCTGCATCCATATCCGAAGCTGTTAGATCAGCCATTTTAGTCGTTGCAATTTCTTCTAATTGCGCACGCGTTACTTTGCCAACTTTATTAGTGTTTGGCTCACCACTGCCCTTCTGGATACCCGCTGCTTTACGCAACAATACCGAGGCAGGTGGTGTTTTCTTGATAAAGGTAAAACTGCGATCACCGTAAACAGTGATAACAACAGGTGTTGGTAAACCTGGCTCAAGACTTTGTGTCTCAGCGTTAAAGGCTTTACAAAACTCCATGATGTTAACGCCGTGCTGACCCAGTGCTGGACCAACCGGTGGACTTGGATTTGCCTGACCTGCGGGCACTTGCAGCTTAATATAAGCTTCTACTTTCTTAGCCATTACATAGCTCTCCTAGATGGGTACAAACGTTTCGTTTAACGCCGCCGCTTCAACAAACTCAGCAACAACGCCTCGACACTCCCCTGTTAAAAAAATTAGCTTTTTTCTACTTGGCCAAACTCAAGTTCGACAGGTGTAGAACGACCAAAAATAAGAACCGACACTTGAATGCGACTCTTTTCATAATTCACTTCTTCAACAACACCGTTAAAGTCATTAAACGGTCCATCGATAACACGTACCATTTCGCCTGGCTCGAATAATGTCTTCGGCTTAGGCTTATCGCCGCTGTCTTCAATACGCTGTAAAATTGTATCGGCTTCTTGCTGAGTAATGGCCGCAGGCTTATCTGCTTTACCGCCAATAAAACCCATAACACGAGGTGTTTCTTTTACTAAATGCCAGCTATCGTCATTCAATTCCATTTCAACTAAAACATAGCCAGGAAAGAACTTACGTTCGCTTTTACGCTTTTGGCCGCCACGCATCTCTACCACTTCTTCGGTAGGCACTAGTACTTCGCCAAAATATTCTTGCATACCCGCTAGGTCAACGCGCTCGCGAAGTGCGGTCTGGACTTTCTTCTCGTATCCTGAGAATGCATGTACCACATACCAACGCTTAGCCATCTATATTACCTATTCTACTTTGTGTACAAGAACTGTTTATAAAAACCATTACCACCGACAATGCCAGCGATTAACCAATAACAAGTGACACTAACCAGCCAAGCAATGTGTCCAAGCCCCATAATAAAAGGCCCGCAACAATAACAACTAACGAAACAATCATGGTGGTTTGCACTGTTTCTTGGCGTGTAGGCCAAACAACTTTACGAATCTCTGTGCGCGCACCTTTTAACAATACCCAAAACGCTTTGCCTTGTACGGTTTGAAGAGCAACCATGGCAGCAGCAATGGCAACAACTAGCATACCTAACACACGGTATAACAGTGATTCACCACCAAAATAAGCATTGCCGTAAACACCCGCTACAACTAACGCGACAGCCAGCATCCATAATGCTGAATTCAACGGGCCTTTAGCTATTTGAGTATTACTGTTCATCTATTCCTATCACTCATTCCACAGCATTCACTGTGTTGGGCTGTTTGCATAATGTAGTGCAGTTACTTTTGCTACAACCGTCACGACGGCAACAAAAGTGACGGAATCAAAGCGCGCTTTACAGCATTCGCCTAGACCATTACCTTTAACTTCTACGTACTGCATACCAAACTTCTTTTTAGAGAAGAGTGGCAGGCCAGGAGGGAATCGAACCCACAACCTACGGTTTTGGAGACCGTCGCTCTGCCAATTGAGCTACTGGCCTATAACACTTTACTTCTTTGGCTTTTCTCGACGAAAGCCTTAGCTCAAATAAGCTAAGGCTTTCAGGTCTTTCTACTTAATCTAAATACAAGCTTTAGCCGCTAGGCAACTAAAGCTTTTATGTCGATTAACCTAAGATTTTTGCTACAACGCCCGCACCAACAGTACGGCCACCTTCACGGATTGCAAAGCGTAGACCTTCGTCCATCGCGATTGGCGCAATCAATTCAACAACCATTTGCACGTTATCACCTGGCATAACCATTTCTGTGCCAGCTGGTAATTCACATGCGCCTGTTACGTCAGTTGTACGGAAGTAAAACTGTGGACGGTAACCTTTAAAGAATGGTGTATGACGACCACCTTCATCTTTACCTAACACGTAAATTTCTGCTTCGAATTTTGTGTGTGGGTTAATTGAACCTGGCGCTGCTAATACTTGACCACGCTCTACGTCTTCGCGCTTAGTACCACGCAATAACGCTCCAATGTTCTCGCCTGCACGACCTTCGTCAAGCAACTTACGGAACATTTCAACACCAGTACAAGTAGTTGTTACTGTCTCTTTAATACCAACGATTTCAACTTCATCACCCGTATTAACGATACCGCGCTCAACTCGACCTGTTACAACTGTTCCACGACCTGAAATTGAGAATACATCTTCGATAGGCATAATAAATGCTCCATCAATCGCACGCTCTGGCTCAGGGATATAAGTGTCTAATGTATCAAGCAGCTTTTTCACGGCAGTTGTGCCTAGCTCGTGATCGTCTCTGCCTTCTAGTGCCATTAACGCTGATCCTGGAATGATCGGCGTGTCGTCACCTGGGAATTCGTAGGTATCAAGCAACTCACGAAGCTCCATTTCTACTAGCTCTAACATTTCGTTATATTCTTCTGATCCAGCACCGCCACAATCTTCGGCAAGTAGGTCAGCTTTGTTTAAGAACACCATGATGTATGGAACACCAACCTGACGTGACAACAAGATGTGCTCACGTGTTTGTGGCATTGGGCCATCAGTCGCACCACATACTAAAATCGCGCCGTCCATTTGAGCAGCACCAGTAATCATGTTTTTCACATAATCGGCGTGACCAGGACAATCGACGTGTGCGTAGTGACGCGCAGGTGTGTCATATTCAACGTGTGAAGTTGCGATAGTGATACCGCGCTCACGCTCTTCAGGTGCATTATCGATACCGTCAAACGCTACCGCTTCGCCACCATAGGCTTCAGCTGCTACGCGAGTTAGCGCTGCTGTTAATGTTGTTTTACCGTGATCAACGTGGCCGATTGTGCCTACATTGACGTGTGGTTTGGTGCGTTCAAATTTTGCTTTTGCCATTGTGACTAACCCCTGGTGACGGTTGGTTAAAATATAAAATTAAATACTGGAGCTCATAACCGGATTTGAACCGGTGACCTCTTCCTTACCAAGGAAGTGCTCTACCGACTGAGCTATATGAGCATGTCTAAAAACAGAACCTCTAACTTGAAAATAATTATTACGCTAGTGGGTCCGCTAACCTATTGATGTTCACTAAACTCGTTCACAATCCAGACTATAGTGCTGCCTGCCGTTTACTTACTGTTAAATGCCCTAAGTTAAATACTCTAAAGAGGCATTTAATGGAGCGGGTAGCGGGAATCGAACCCGCATATTCAGCTTGGAAGGCTGACGTTCTACCACTGAACTATACCCGCCGAGATCAAAAAAACGATCTGCCCAAATCAAAAACCGGCGTCGGACAAAATATTCGCCTAACCTGAGCATTTGATACCAAGCCTGAACTTATCGACTAATTTACCGCCGACTTATTTGTAAACTACTGTTCTTACCAACGGTAGCGACTCGACAACCGAACCGCTACTTAATAATGACGCAACCAAGCTAAGTAACTGATTACTAAGCAAGTATTACAAGATTTGGCGGCTAAAACAAAGTCAAAATAACGACTTTAATGCCTGCCAAATCTCTCATTATTTGGTGGAGGGAGGTGGATTTGAACCACCGAAGCTTGCGCGTCAGATTTACAGTCTGATCCCTTTGGCCACTCGGGAACCCCTCCAAAAAGAGCGCGGTATTCTCCTCGTGTAAACCCTTGATGTCAACAGGTATTTCGAGGCAATAGCCGCACGATATTTTATATATCGTATCGTCAATCAGCAGATCGGGCAGTTTATGCCAAGTTATTCACCTGAGCATTAAATTTTATAGCCAACAAGTGCCTGCTGAATGATTTTTAAGCCAAATACAAAGGCTCACCTTACAAAACCCTAAAAAACGACCCTAAAAGCACACCAACACTAAAACAATGCGCAATATATTCGATCGCATACAACGAGAAAGCGCTCGCCCCCAAAGGGTGGTCACTTTTTGAGTCATGCAGCAATGAATAGTCTTTTAGAAAGGCTTGGAACATTTTTAAAACATTTAATGAAAATGGAGCTGGCGAGAGGAGGATTCGCGAGCTACGCTCACTCACCCTTCGGGCTATCGGCGCTACGCGCCAACGTGATAGTTTGCTTTGCAAACTGTTCGCACCCCCTTCGGGCGCTCGACTCTCAGACAACACGATAAATTCATGCTTTCAGAAAACTTTAAAACCTTGAATGAAAATGGAGCTGGCGAGAGGAGTCGAACCCCCGACCGGCTGATTACAAGTCAGCTGCTCTACCAACTGAGCTACGCCAGCACACATAATTTCATTATCACAAGTTCAGATTCTAATCATTCAATAACAATGACTTGAGCCCTAACTCGTGAGGCGCGGAAGTTTATGCGAAGTCGCGGTCGGGTGCAATCCCTAACGGCCTATCTTTTATGCCAAATACGCTTTTATCTGCGCTGTTTTTTATTTTTTGTAGTTTTAGCTTATTTATCGGGCCTTTCACCCGCCTCATCGCTGTTTTTCAAAGCCGTCGATTATGGCTGCCGGCCATGACCGTCGACTATGGCAGCAACCGCGCCAAACCATCGAGCACTAAACTCGGCTCATGCTGCAAAGTGATGGATAAATGCTGCTGCAGCATCTCGGCATCACCGCCAGTAATAATAACGGCTACGCCATCCTCTGCTTTCGCCACAAAGGCTCGTAGCGTGCTTTCAATTAAACCGGTCATACCTAGCAGCACGCCCGACAAAACCGCATCACCGGTGTTATCAGCAGGCTTTAATGACTGCTCAGAAGCCGTATCAACAAATACGCGATCAGTGCCACCCAGTAACGACTTCAATTGCATGGCATAGCCTGGCGCAATATGGCCGCCTTGATGCACACCCTGCGCGCTCACAAAATCGAGCGTTAAAGCACTGCCGGCATCAATCACACAAAAAGGCACATTACTGACCGATACCGAAGATAAATGCGCCGCCGCAATAACGCCACACCAACGATCAACACCCATAGTAGAAGGCAAGGCATAACTATTTTGTAGGCCGCAGGCACTGCTGGTGGTTTCTGCAAACTCGGCAGTGACTTGCCACTTATGCAAAATGTTAGCGATGAGCGTATTGAGTTGTTCAGAATCACGCACCGAGGCAATGCGTACGCGTTTAATAAAGGGATCGGCACCTTTAGATAGAATGGCTTGCTCAATATTGTCGAGCAGCGTCGTTTCGTCTAGAGAATCAACGCCAGCAGCTATAGGCTTATCACCTTGCAGCGCCCGCCACTTAATACGGGTATTACCGACATCGATATCCAGAATCATGATTAATCTTTTGGCTCGCGTATCCATATTGGCTCACTCATCCACACTTATACGTATTTATACTGACTTAATTATACTGACTTAATTTGCAGGCATGCTTATACATTGCTACGCAAGCTTACTTCACCGCCATTAAAAGTGCGAAGGCCTTCGGCAGTTTCAATACAGAGTGAGCCATCGGGCTTAACACCTACCTGCTTGCCTAATAATTCGTCTTTGCCCAGTTTTAAAACAATATCGCGCCCCAGAAAAGCATCTCTCTTTAGCCAGTCTTGCAGCAAAGGCTCAAAGCCGCTGGCTTCAAAGGTAGATAGCATAGGGATTAGTTGATTCAGCAGCGCGGCGGCAATGGCATTTTTATCGATGGGCTGCTCACTTAAGCTCGCGAGATCTATCCAAGGCTGGTCAATATCATCGGCGGCTTGTTGCTCAGACATACTGACGTTAAGGCCAATACCGACAACCACATGGCAAGGGCCTGCGGCATCACCAGAAATTTCAATAAGAATACCGCCGAGCTTTTTGCCCTGCCAGAGTAAATCATTGGGCCATTTAAGCCCCACGCCTTTATAGCCCAAAGCCTCTAACGCTTTTACTATAGCGACACCAACCGCAAGACTCAGCCCAGACAGCCCAGAAGCGCCGGCAGAGAAGCGCCAGACGGTTGAGCTGTAGATGTTGCGCCCCAGAGGACTCACCCATGTGCGCCCTCGACGGCCGCGACCAGCGGTTTGTTGCTCAGCGAATAATGTATGGCCGCTGTAATCGGCATCATCACCGACTTGCTCAATAAGCTGCATAGCCGCGCTATTGGTAGAGGGCATAGAGAATTGGATATCGAGATTACTAAGCAGCGCGCTGGCTTGCCCGGTAAGCGCCGCCTTAATAGCATTGGCATCGAGCAATTGCATAGGGTGAGTAAGACAATAGCCCCTACCGCGTTCGGACTCGAGCGCAATGCCCGCGGCTTGTAATTGCTTGAGCTGTTTCCAAATTGCGGCGCGGCTGACATTAAAGTGCGCACCGAGGTCCTCACCGGAATGCCATTCGCCGTCGCTGAGGACAGATAACAAATCTTGCTGTGAAAGCATGGTGGAAACCTGTGGGGAGTTGAGTTTATGTGTTGAAGGGGATGATAGCAGAGGTGAGGGTTAATTTTGAAGAAACAAGCACATGCCCATTTTAGGAAGCAGTAAGAGAAGTCTAAATAACCCAATAACCGTTTTTACGCCCATTTAAAATTCAGCTTTTCAAGCTAATGTAAAACTTATCATTTTTTCCAATGCATCGATTGCAGAAATAATATCGCAAGAGTATCTTTTGTCGCTTGGAATTTTTGTAGTAAAAGGAATGATTAATGACTCAATGGAATCCAATTAAAAGATTATTAGCACTGCTAGCTATCATGTCATTTATCTCATCAGCCAATAGTCATGGACTAGATGATATCCCCACCTTTAACCATGCCGACTTAATTGCGAATGCCTCCATAACTGTCTCGCCTGATTATGAATTCACTTACCTATACTCAATTACTAATAGTGAAAATAATACGGGGGAAATCTGGTCTCTTACTTTAGATATATCAACTAAAAGAGCGCATTACAAAACACAAGACTTTCCCAAACTAAACACAGCCCCTCTCCCAAGAGGCTCTACCCGCAGCATGATAGAAGATGCTATTGATGGCGCGCCCTATATTGGCAAGCTAGGCTCTTCCGTTGTACCTCTCGGCCAAACAGCACCACTAGGATGGGCCGGTGGCTATGCGCGTAGTGGCACCGTTAGCTTTAGCGGCTTAGAGCCAGAAGCAAAAATATTACCCGGCCAGTCGCTGTCCGGATTTAGCATAGTGTCTAAACACCCTCCCAGCTTACGAGATGCCACATTAGACGCTTTATGGTTTCATATCTCAGATTCGGATGAACCATCTGATGAAGAGTGGGCATTAGTTGCGGATGCAGTGGATGCCACGAGAATTGAATCCATTTCGCTCGGCCCCTCTCCCGAGGGTAGCCTAGGAACATATGCACATTGGATAAACTTTGAAGCAGATGTTCTTCGCTTATCCGATATAAACTGGATTACTCATACAGATGTGGCCGAGGCCATTGAACAGGAATTACTTGCAGCTAAAACCGCTCTCGATTTAAAGAATGGCAAACTAGCGAAACAACGCTTAGCCATATTACGAACCTTGGTTACCAACGCGCCCAATGGCATCATAACTGCGAAGGCAGTCGATTTACTCTTAATCAACATTGATGTGTTAATTGATAAAACCCCTGACACTCCCCTTTTATTTGAGCCGTCTTTTTCTGTAATCCCAGAACAGACCCGTCGCGCAGTGAATGAACCTTATGAGTTAGTTATTACCGTAACCAATGTGGCAGACAGAAATAATCCGGTTAAAGGATATTCGATATCCATAGCATGTTCATTCAAAAGCTCAATAGGCACAGACAATAACTGTAATTCATTTAGGCTAAAAAAAGAAAGAAATCACTTTAAAACCGATGCTGCAGGACAGGTGAAAATTAGCATTGATAATCCCTCACTTGGCAGAGCTAAATTTGATGTTATCGCGCTTAATGGTGAAGTTATTATTTCTCAGCCCACTATTTTATGGGAAGGGGGCCTGACTTAATTGTCCCTTATTTTATTCCGCCGCTGATACAGGCCTCAGCCGGTGACACTATTACATTACATGAAAGGACAATAAATAAAGGCAATGTTAAATCTGCATCTTCGGTGACTCGTTATTACCTATCGGATACGAACCCTATTGATATAGAAACTGCTTATGTTATTGGAGAGCGAGAGGCCGATGGTTTACAACCAGGTGAGTAAGCACCACGATTTAAAACAACATTTATAGTGCCTGCAGGTTTACCCGAAGGCATGTATTTTTTAAACGCTTGTGCTGATGCGGAGAGAAATAATGTTGAAACTTATGAGAATAATAATTGTTCGAGTGGTGGGGGTTTTGGTATAAGTGTTAATCGATAATAAATCAAGTGCTCTGATCCCTTGGAATGTTGCCAAAAGCGAATATTAGACTTTGGCTATAGAAAAATAGCAAATGGGGTCAGTAGGAATATCCTTTAACTAACTGCATTATTGATCAAAAAATATTCCTACTGACCCCTTTTTCTTTTTTTCCTACTGACCCCTTTTTCTTTTTATACTTTTTTAATCGGCCCAAGAAATGAGAGGCTAAATTACAGGCGCTACAATCACAGCCCTAGCTCGGCGATGACGGCCAGAATTTCCTGTTCGCTGAACTCTTCCGACTTTGGCTTGCGCTGATTACGATCATGTACTGCAGTTTGCCGCAGCTTCTGCTGCAGCGCCGCTGACACTGAAAGGTCTAAGAACGAACAAATGTCGCCAACGATTGCCGTAGGATTCGCAACAAAATCCTCATAACGCACCGTCAACAAATTAGCCTCGCATTGTCGAGCCTCATCCTGGGTAGTCCTCAACACCTTGCTGATCTGATACGCAGTCGCCGCAATCGGGTCGCTCTTCAAGCTCTCGAAACGCGCAAGTTCCTCTTCACTGTAGGCTCCTGTCCACCACAATTGATGCATACCGAGATCTTTCCAGAAGGGTACGGCCAACAGCGATCGTACCGTCACCAACGGATCCCTGACCACATTGACAAAACGGGCATCCGGAAAAATACTTTGCATATATTCGATACGGCCAGGGCCGGTAAGCTTCATTGAGAATCGCTGCTTTCTCTGCCAGTGCACGATCCGTGTTATCGCTTTACGAATGCGAAGTTTCTCCGTTTCGTCTGCGACTTCGCCGAGTAGAAATCCGCGAGAGAAATCTATCTCCGGACGGGTCAACAAATCCCAAAACGGAAATGCCTCTGCTGGCAGTGGTAACAAGCTATTGAGAAAGCGAGTTTTGTTGAGCTGGCCCTTTTCGCCAATAAGTCGCCAAAAGCGGTTATCGAACAACGGCCGCAACAAGTTGACCAATGCCGTTCGTGGAAAATACTCCTGGTGATTAGTCGGCCAAGCCAGCGACTCGTGCGCAAAAATTATTTCAGAAATGATGGTTGATCCAGACCGGCCAGGACCGATAAAGATGGCTGGTGATGCTAGGAGACTGTCTTTATGCTGCATTGAAATTTCTGCCTTCTCTACAGTAGTTGCAACATGCCTTACAAGCAACGCACCAGAGTTGCCAGCTCCGCTCTACGACCGACCAAATAAAGTGTACCGCCTTCTTGAAATCGGAATGCGCACCAAGGCCTTCACCGGAATGACATTCGCCATCGTTAAGGACGGCAAGTAATGCTTGCTGTGAGAGCATGGGGGACCCTGTGGAATATTGGAGTTATTTTTGGAAGGAATGATAGCAGATGTGTGCAAGGGGGGGGGAGTTATGAAATCAGGCCCTTAGCTCATCTAAAGCCGGATCTCAGATGTTCAGCATAAAGTTGATGTGGCCGGATGGATTTATTATTAACGAATAAAAGCACTGTTACTATTGATCAATATTAATCCCCCCGCGCTCTTCATTTAAGCGCAGTGATCTAACTTCCAGCCGCCCTCTGTTTCAGAGAGCTGGAATTTGATCTCATGAATTTCGTTATCCAAGTCTTTAAGGATGGTGAGAAAATCTGCAATA
>Ga0209712_10002474_pt1 | contig 15217 bp, 14 predicted proteins | sample ArcOceMetagenome_FD_187443 | JGI IMG/M metagenome (GOLD analysis project Ga0209712, IMG submission 187443) | Marine eukaryotic phytoplankton communities from Arctic Ocean - Arctic Ocean - Greenland ARC118M Metagenome (SPAdes) (version 2) | ecosystem: Environmental > Aquatic > Marine > Oceanic...
CTGCATACCTTGTGAAGGACATCGCCCTTCAAGCTTTTCGTCACGTGTATCAAATCCGCCATTGTTTAGACAGTAATCGGTGGTTTAGATACGTACTCCGAGTAGATACGTTATGGCACGTGTTCACTAGGGACGGAAATACCCCGGATTACACCGAAATGTGCCGGATTACACCCTGTAATCCGGCACACAAAAAAAAACATGTATGTAATTCGGGACAGCCGTGTAATCCTTCTCTTTTCGCCTGTTATTACCTATTCGGCATGTAATCACTGGCCTTTTTTACAATCATGGACATGTTCATTCTCCCTTCCGGGTTATTATCCAAGAAAGACCCCAATCGTAATTGTTACTTAAAGCCACCCCAGCCCGTCATTTGGTTTCCTTCCGATCCAGTACTCTCCACTACCATTTCCAATTAGGTTGGGGTCATTTTTAGACGTCTCTCTCATTTCGTCATTGGTTCCTTTTTACATCTGGCCTGACCTTCACAACCACATCCCACTATTCCTTCATCCGTCATCATCGCTTCATTCATCACCTCACCTTCCTCCGCCCTCGAATCACAGCACATCTGCACCGGTCGTTCACCCACAAACATCATTCCCATTCGACACGTCGACCACCCGACCTAAAATGTCAACGAATATACCTAACAGTCAGGACCCTGTAGTAAATGATCTGGAACAAATGCACCATGCCTTTGTACTTGCAGGAAGAAAAGTACACAAATGTCCCAAAGCCGAAACACCTGCCGAAACATTTCACCGGGTCCGCGAGACCGAAGAGCAAAAGATAATAAAAAGAGCCAAGTCCGCCGCGAAGAGGTCAGTGAAGAAAAAGATCACCAAGAAGATGACTTCTTACTTTCCCCTCAAATGAAATAAATTATAATAGGCGAAATTTTACATGATACAATCATTAATCACCACATATCACTCTCCGTTATTTTTAATTATTTTTCCGTGTTTTTTGTCCGAAGCAGGTTTGGTAAAATTATTTCGACCCCCGTCGCCTCGGTATCAATCGACGAAGCAGCCAACTGCGGTTCCACCGTAGCCAACTTTATAATTTCCTCGATAATTTTGGTCCTAAAAGACACAGATGAATTTTGTTGCAAGATGAGTCCATTACTGTTTCTCTCTCCAGCCTCGCAAAATATACGACGTGTGTATGAACGTCCGGAATACAGTTCTAGCAAAATATTTTGATGAATGTCGGAACATACTACTGCACCGTTCACACCCGTATTTCAAGTCAGGTTAAAATACAGTAGAGTAAAGGTTGGAAGAGACGCACTCGTTAGGCTAGTGGACGCAATGCTGCGCTTGAGACGCTTCGTATGTTGGACCTGTCGAGGTCCGAGACCCCCCTCTTATCTTCTTTTGTTTTTGCCTGGCAACGTCGTTATCTACAGCAGGGGATTTCTCGATTTGATTAGATAACAACTGATCGAAGAAAGATGCATACGCACTAGGTGGCTCAGTGGTCACGATGCCAACGAGCCACGGCTTTCGGAGGACCCACTGAGGTCCGACCCCCACCCCTATCGTCTCTCCTTTTGTTTTTGCCGAATACCTCAGAATAGTCCTACTGGTACAGTGGTATACATTTCCACGAGAGGTACTTTTCGAGAGGAATCCCTCATTCATCTTTTTGTCGTTCGACACACACCGCATGAGGTTTGAATGATGAAACCAATTTTATTTTTTGCTCATATAATAACTGACGATACGACAATTGTTTTAAATTCATCTTCTCGTGGCGCCCCCTCTCCCAACCGGCCTGTAATGAATCTTCGAGTACGCCACAGCGCCAACAACCAAGCTCCTCACTCCCTCCATGAGCAGCGCTTTGTATTGTCGCTAGAACAGATTTCAGATCTGGCACCAGCGCTAACCAGCACAGTGTTCTCAGGGCCAAACGATGTTGAAGATGGAATCGACGCAGAAGATTGGGGCATTCTCTTCACTCCCGAGGGACAGTCCGTGCATCCCGCGATAAAAAAAATCGTCCATCATATAACGGACAACAATTTATACCTCAAGTCTCACGTCGTTAAAGGTCGTCCCTCTGTTCGCCGAGTTTCAGTCGTCAAAATGGACTCCTCCCCTCCGACACCAGCAAGAAACCGATTCCAACCCCAGCATCACTGGCACAAGGATGGCGGCACCTCCCTTATAACTGTCGTTTATACTCTATACAACGGTGAATGGGATAGCGAGAATAGTCCCGGTGCCTTTGAACTTGGTGGGCGGGTTGCTCTCGCCGACACGGCCTCAGGGACCGCCGTTTATGCCGACTCTTCGTTTACTTCTGTCCGTTCCGGCCGTATCCGCACCTACTACCCCCGTACCAATTCCCTCTACATCCTACCAGGCCAACATGTATCTCATGCCGTCTTCCGGGTTGAGGTTCCCCTCACAGTTCGATACGCTATTGTTTTTTTCCTTGAGCCAAGGTCACACTTCACCTTCTATACCCATCGTCTTCCTGTTGACGAGTATTTCAGAATTTGCTGGGCTCTCGGGTTTTATGATGACGGTGCCACGAAGCGTCCTTTATTTTGCTCCCGTTGCTTCCGTCTTTTCTCCAACAAGAAGCAACAATACGACCATAATCGTCGAGTAAGCAACTGCAAAGCGAAAGAGGCCAAGCAGCGACTTCTTGATTCTTCTAAATAGAAAAGCTATGTATTCATGTTCTTAAATTAAATATCTTTTATCCCAGTTCACAATGCCATCAAATTTTTCTCATCCGAGGCACCGACCCATCATTTATTCATCAAATAAAAAATCTATTGCGCCCTTCTTTAGCCCCCTTTCGATCTAGAAAACTTCTTCCTCCCTTCTTTTTGGTCCACCGAATAAAAAAAGAGTGTCCGGTTCCAACGCATCATCTCTTACTCCTCTACGCCAAAAAACCGTTCTTAAACACACAGATGCACTTTCTGTTGCCCCATCATTGTTACTTTGGTTTACTTTCGCCTCCGCTATAGCTCCCTTGACCCTGAAAGCTTTTTTCTCTCTCCTTTTTTGTCCACGAGATTAACAAATATCTTCCGGTTCCAACGCATCATTTCTTATTCTTCTACGCCAAAAATCCGTTCTTAAACACACAGATGCACTTTCTGTGGCGCTATCATTGTTACTTCGAGTATTTTTCCACATTCCATGTCATGTTTTATTAAAACTTCTCACTTTCCTTGTTGAATTCTCGACTGGTAATTGGTATTCATCTTTGTATACTTTTGATGGTCTTGCACCGTCTGAAAACAAGTTTCGAAACGCTCGTTTCAAAAATGTACCCTCTCACAATTTCCCTAAATAAACATGTCACAGTCCTTTTGATCTCAACTGTTTTGTCTATGCCTCGCTCCATTTTTGAAAATTTCCAAGAATTGCGCGAAGTCGAATAACCGTTCAAATTATCTCTACTGCCGCTTCCGTAGAGACGGTACTCACGTTCAAAAAATCGCCTAACCGTTTCTTCGTAAGTGTTCCTGCGTCCCCTATTTAATTTCTGAGAGCCTTTCGCGGCCAAACGAAGTACAAACCACGGCTAAACACGTGGTGACTCTACCTACTTAGGCATCCCAACCCTGGCGAGATGCGTGGCGAGCGTAATTACTATCGTAATTCCGCACCCGACGAGACTCTTGGAGATTCCACTTACGCACGCAGTACATTTCCTAGCGAAAAGAGTTTATTGCGAGTACCTTATTTTATATCTATTTTCCACACTTCCCCCCATCACCAAACATCACATTTCGCTTGTGCTGCAGCCATACAGCCATCCGCTTATTGTTCCTGTCATCGAAACAGCAGACCAACCGAAACCCGATATAATTGCTGTCTCTATTTGCGCCTCGACTTTCCGTAACTCTTGTTTTTCTGGTTTCCTAGTCCGATCTTCAGACGTGAACGTCAGGCTTTGATTTCTAGCTAACTTGAGGTATCGTTCGTTGTTGTCGAATACTAGCGGCTTTTTCTTGGTTTCGTGTTCCAACCCGAGTCCAGCATTGCTTCGTGTATTATTTGTTGTTCGATCTTCCGTAACTCTTGTTTTTCCGGTTTCCCTGTCGGATCTTCCTTAGTGAACGTCAGGCTTGGATTTCCTGCTAACTTGAGGTATCGTTGCTCGTCATCGAATTTTAGCGGGTCAAAGTTGTGTTTTTCGTGTTCGAACCCGAGGAGTCCATTGCTTTGTCTATTATTTGTTGTTCGATCTTCCGTAACTCTTGTTTTTCCGGTTTCCCTGTCGGATCTTCCTCAGTGAACGTCAGGCTTGGATTTCCTGCTAACTTGAGGTATCGTTGCTCGTCTTTGAATTTTAGCGGGTCAAAGTGGTTTTTTTCGTGTTCGAACCTGAGGAGTCCATTGCTTCGTCTATTATTTGTTGTTCGACCTTCCGTAACTCTTGTTTTTCCGGTTTCCCTGTCGGATCTTCCTTAGTGAACGTCAGGCTTGGATTTCCTGCTAACTTGAGGTATCGTTGCTCGTCTGTCGAATTCTAGCGGCTTTTTTTTGGGTTTTCGGTTTTGGCTTCACGGTCCCCCCTCCAAACCAAGTACCATGAGGCGACCTGCTTCACCTACCAACTTTAGTTTGAAGGAACCGCCCCCTGATTTAGGGAAACAGCCGGTTTTGGTAATAGAAGTTCCTCGTGAGCTTGTAAATTCTAAGACCACGTCGAAATATTTCGATCAAAAGCGGTCGACTTTGGATCTCGACCTGGTCATTGCTCCTGACCGGTGGAAGTTCATTGGAAAGTTTCTTCTTGTCTATACTAATATAGAGCAGGTAAGTCATTTACTTTATCGTCCTCTTTAAAGTCATCCATTACCTCACCCGACTTTCGATTCCTTCATCATAGGTATACTTTGCTACTCGACTCGATGTTCCCCATTATCAAGTCGCCGCCGAAGAACTTTCGAAGTTTCTTTCGGCCATAGAGAATTTGAAGAGGAAGGATCTTGCAGTGGTGCATTGTCGGAATTCCTCCGATCACGAAGGCTTTGTGAACGTTGTGAACGTTGTCACAAAGGAGATGAAGAAGATTGCAGATTCGATGGCTCTTTTGGAGTTGGCAAATGTCGTCCTGACTTCGACGGCGTTAGACAAGAGCAGAGGCAACCGCTGCATCGATGTTGGGTTTGCGTCCGACTTGAGCACCAAGCGTGACGACAGCGACGAGTGGGGGGGGCTCGCAGTGCCCAATCCCCTCAAATATTCCAAGTCACCTATTTTCATCCAGGCCCTCGTTGGCATGTCGAATATGATTAGCCACGCTTGTCCACAAGAAATGGTTGGGAAAGTATTCGCCGACCTCAAACGCCAACGCCTGTTTGCTGGGAAATTGGGCCCAGGGAACCTCATTGAGGCCCTTCGAGTCGCCCTCACCAATGAGAACCACCTGGTCCTTCCGCATGTTGACAAGCACAACTGTGAATCAGAGTTCTTCCAGGGAGTCATCAACTATTCTTGTTGGCTCCAGTTGTCGGATGGAAAGTGGTGGCGGCTGTCGATTATCGGATATAGCCGAAGGTCGTGTGCTGGAGCATTACGACGGCGTGATCTCTACTGGCCCCTGGTGGAGAGGATAGCTTCTTTTTACGAGTCGATGCCAGCTGAACGGAAGGTCATTTCTTCCGCCCTTCTTGTTGAGGCCAACAGCAACGAGGCCAGACACCTTCCTCCGCACTCTAACAAGTGCGTTTTCTATAGTGTTTATGTGGATTGCCTACGGAGGCTTCAAGCGAAGTATAACTTTTCTATCTGGCACCTCCTCGCCATGCTCACCAATACCGTGGCCAGTGAAAGCCCAGATTTCTTCGTCGCCGCCACAAAGCACTACCTTTCGCTTACAGGGAAGGATGAAAAGTGTGTCGGCTCTTTGTGTTACCTCGATTTGGCAATCTCATTTTATGACAGAATTTTCGACGACAAGGAGAAGAGGCAGCTTGCTGGCACTCCCACTCCCGGCCAGCGCCACCAGCCTCACAACAACAGGAGGCAGCCAAGGAGTGTCCTGGTGAAATCCATTCACAACTTCTTTGCGCTATACGACGCCTGCCTACTGCTGGACAAAAAGTTGTCGTCCGACGCACATTACTTTGCCCGGGCTGTGGGCACTCTCGTGCAGGGATGCGATGTCACCGGCGTGTATGGTGCCGGGCCGCTGACAGCCCAACACTTGGTCCACATATCTGTCCTCTGCGGCTGCCTGCCCGTCCAGTTTATTCGGCAGGCCGAGATTGGCGAGAAAACTGGCTCGTATGCCTACCTTGCGCGGTGGGAGGGTCTTGTCGATCACCAAGAGGATACGAGACAGCTGTTGGCCTGCGTTTGTTGTCGATTGGGTATTTCGTCCTTTGTGGCCGAGAATCTGGTGTGCAAGTTCGGTCAGGCCCAAGTCTTACAACCGCCGAAGCCCCTCCCCGTTCCGAATAAACCAGAGGGCCTCCATTCATCCCGTGTGAACAAGCGCCAGAGAAGTGGGAACGGTCAAGAAGTTGGTCGGCAATCGAACAAGAACGAGTGTCTGGTCTGGACAAAAACCAAGCCAAGCCCCTACAGGGACAGCGTCTACCCTCACCAGTCTTTGTTTGACTTTGACAACGACAACAATTTGGTTGCGATAACATCGACGTCGGAGAGGACTGTGCCAACCCTTGCCAGTCAGTGCGATGTTGAACCAAGGCCTCCTACTCTGACGAAACAAACTTTTGCTTTTTGGGGTAGGAAGATTCGTGGTACACGCCTGATACCAGTGAAGGAGAGTACCCGTAACCATGTGAAGTTTCTCAAGGCTACCCACCCTGCGATCTATGGCCAAGGGGAAGACGCCAAGGACGCACTGCCCCAAATGGAGTCCGCGAAGAAACAGCGTCTTAGAGTACTTGCATCCAAACCGTCAGCGAAGGTAACCATGTCGGCCATCATTACACCGTCGAAGAAGAGGGCTCGTAGGACTAGGGAAGGCGCAAAGATTTCCAAGGCGGTCATCATTACACCGTCGAAGAAGAGGGCTTGTAGGACTAGGGAAGACACAAAGATTTCCAAGGCGGTCATCATTACACCGGCTCGTCGGACTAAGAGAGCCGCTGCCTACGCCATCTGCGACGACAGTGACTTGGAAGACAATGGAGGGGGCACTGATGAAGGCGGCAGTGATGACTATTACAAACTCGCACAGCAACCAAGTCTTCGTCTGCCTGACAGATTGATGCTGCCCCTCCAGGACATGGCGATGGCTGCCATTGGTTTTCCGCGTTTCCAACGGAAAATGTTGATGATCAAGAGGGTGTCTCGACCTCCACCAGATGGGGGGCGAGAAGTGATGTTTGTAGCCGCGAGTCTCTCCTGTTCCCCATCCGAAGGGCAGGGCAGACATCTCCCCCGTTTCTGGAGACCGGTTGCCGCTAGTGCCGGTGTTGAGATCCCTGAAAGCTTCTTTCCCGCGCCTTTCATTGTAGAAGATGGTATCCGTTACCACTCTACCCAATCCCAGGCTGAATTTGACTGCTTCATGGCAGCCATACATACAGGAAGCAAGTCGAGGGTGAGCGAGTTGCTGTCAACCAAAAAGTTTAGATTCCAAGGTCCCTGTGTGTCGCTCTACTATGATCGACGGTGCCCTGGTACCACGCACGCTATCATTGTAAGGAATCTTGGCGGCACCTGGTTATTCTCGTTTGTCGACGCTAGAGGCACCTGTTTTGGTAAAAGTTTCCCCGTAGTAATAACTTAACTCACATATTAGTATGTGCTATTCATAATCCGGTGTTGATTGGTCCATGTAATACACCCTCAAGATTCAAGTGGCGGTGGCTCCGGTCAACGACGGTGAATATTCCCGGTACAAAGTCTGGGTTGTCGAAGTCCATAAGTTGGATCCGCGGTAACAGTACGGCTACCTCATCAATTGGATGATCGTACAGGCCGCTCTTTGTACCCTGTAAATCCCTTTTGAATTTGAAGTAATGAAGGCCCATTTTGGTGGAGTTATATGCGCCAACGGTCAAAGGGACAAACTCTGGCTCTTTACTGGCATTCAGACAAGCGACCCCCAAACAGGAGCGTACTACAATGCAGCTGATCGTTTTTTTTCCGTTACGAATTTGGACGTCGACGGACCGCAGGCTTCTGTAACACTTGAAGGATCTCGGTTCGTGTTCTAGTATTTCATTTCTGTCCTCCTCCTCGTTTCCTTCCTCTATGGGTGGGGAAGAATCCTCATTCATCGATCCCATAACCACTTGCAACCCCTTCATCCGCTGCATATTGGTCATGGTGGACCGCTGCCAAAATTTGCGAAGACCGTGCTTGACGGCAGGCTTTGCAAAACGAAGGAAGCCCTCCCCGACCCATGAACCCTCCCATATGTTACGGATGGGTCCATACAGCCGGATGATATCTGGCAAGTTGAGAAGCGAGAGACAATTGAAGCACGTCAGCCAGCTTGGCAGAGCATTAATGTTCACCAGGTTTTCTTCCAGGTCAGCAAACCGAGTTAAGAATACACGAATGGTTCTCTCCAATTCAATGTAGTATTTGGCCTCATCTATCTGCTCCACCATCAACAGAGACATCATGTCATCAAGGGCCAGGATAGTTTGTTGTACAGTCTCAACAGGCCCACCTGGCTGCTCAACGACAGCAGGTTGCTCGTTCAGGGGGGTGCTTCGGAAGGCCGCGACCTGTGCTCTACGAAACGCCGCAGTTCCGTCCGGATCTAGGCCCCGCTGACGAAGCCACTTCGCACAGTCGTCACCCGTCCAATCCTGCATTTGACGATCTGGCTCTGTCCACGTTTCTTGGTCTGCAGCTATCTCGTCAAGTGAAGAATAAAACCACGCCATAACCCGAGACATGGTAAGGAAGTTCTCGCTGACCCAGCCTCCGAACTTTCCTCCTTTGAAAGGTAGGATGGGCAACCACGATAAATTGAGTTCGTTAATACTCTCCATCATCCCCTTCATTTTTCGAACAAAGGGTTGGGCCTTGTGCTTCTTTGTCAACCACCTATCAGTGCGCATGAGCACGAGCTTCACGACGCCTAGGCACAGTAGATGCATTGGGATGTCTGGGTGTTGGTACAGGTGGACTCCGCGGTTCCACACAGCCGGGTGAGGCCACTCCTCGTAAAGCTCTGGATTTCTGGCCTTCTCTGCAGTGACGGCGGCTTTGAGGGCATTGCTTGACTCTGGGTCGCCCATTACGTCCTGGTACTCTTTACACTTCTCAGCATGGCGCAGAACTACCTGTGCTGTTGCAATGTTTATACAAAGGATTTTCAGCCACTCCCGTACGTCTAATGCAGACCAGATCCCGTCAACATACATTTCATGTGCCAGAGAGACGGCATCATTAAGCACCGCGTAATCAAGTTTCAACAATCCTGGGTGTCGAAATTCAATTTCATCCTCCAACCGATCTTCGGGGGCTGCGATTTGCAGCAATGGATGTTTTAAATCATATGCGAAATTGGTACAATGAGCACATTCAGAATAAACCCACGGATGGAACTTGTCAAGGAGGGAGAGTCGACACCCGGGACAAGGACGTAGCTGGGGACCGTAGTCCTGCCACGGGAAGGAATACCCAAATCGTCGATGGTAGTCAGACGAACCCCCAGTTAGGTGATTCTCTCCTCTCCTCTCTGGCTGATCCTGCAAAGAGACGAAAATTTTGGCTCTGACACGTAGGAGTCCACCGTGTACCTTGGAGTATATGACTACGCCTTCCGGGCGAGCAAGTCGTAGAAGGTCGGCGGCAATGACGGTTTCTGCCTCTTCGTGGCTCCTGTTTTTGGGGCCCATAGCTATTGGGTAGGTGTAATATATTTGATTCTTTCGACCTCCAGGTGGACCTATCGTAATGGTCTTCACCCATACTCCACCACGATGGCTTTTGGTTAGGGACGTGTTCGGTTCGAAATCATCTGACCATTCAAAGATCCAGATGTTCAAATCGGCCTGAAGGGGTTGGTTGCAGTCATTAATGTCAAAGAGTTTTTTGCACATTGCTGTTGAGGCTATGTCGCGAACCGGAAGTTCTGGTGGCAGGCCAGCATCGTTCGTGTTGCTGACGAAATCAAGTGGAAACCCGTGCCCGGCCAAGTTCTGCAGACATTCGGATGGAAGAGAGATGGCATGGACTCCCACTTCTTCTACATTTACGCGGGGGATTGTGTGCATCATCGAATGGATAGAGCCGTGCATCATCTGTCGTCGCATTTCGAATGGGGTAGTGATGGGGAGAAGGGTCCAAGGACGTGGCTGTTGGAGACCGGCATTAACTTTCTCAGTTTCCAAAGTTTGGTTCCGCACCACCTCACAGACAGTACTTGTGTAGAGTGCCAGTCTGTCCCTGTCTTTCTTTGGCAATGACAGGGCCAATTCCGCAGTTTGCATCATCATTTTAGTCTCTAACGTGTTGAGACTAGACGGGAGTATGCCAATGGAACCAAATTGAGCTCTTGCGGCTAGATACTTAAAACCATTGCCAGCTGTTTGGTCATGATAGAAAAATTCACGGGTGGCTTCTACATGGCTTTCTGCGATGGACGAAGGGTTCGTCACGACTGGATAAATAGGCAAGGGCGGGAGGGGTGTGTCTTCAAATGGAAACTCCTCGTCCAGGTTTGTCGCCATATCCACAGGTTCCACTGGAACAGTAGAGAGGTCGATAAAGTTTCTTGGTACAGACCGCCGACAAGGTCTGGTTTGTGGCATGTCGGTCCTGGTAGGGCTTTGTTTCTTTCGTTTCTTCCGTATCCTAGCAGTTGCCTCAAAGTATTCTGCATGGTATTGGCGGATATGGTCGGATATTTGCCGGGGGCTCGTCAACCTAGTGATAGATGTTGGGCAGTCAGCACATATGTTCCAATTGGATGACGGACAATGTTTACATTTGATTGCAGCAATGAAAGGAGGACGACAGCTACCATCATTGCCCCCGCATGAAAAAGATACCTGTTTTGCAGATCCAAGGCTAGTGGAAGGACATGATTCAAGGGTGCAGGACAGGCTTGTTCGAGTCGCCCGGACCCCTTTCAGCTGTAATAAATCATGCATCGAGATCAAATCTAAGCAGTACGAAAGTGATTGCTTCTCAAACATCCTTTCATGATGATTGATCTGCTCGCTTGATGACGCCATTGTCGACATGTATGTGTATGGTAATGAAAGAATCACCAGAAAGCCAAGGTAGAAGTGGGAAGGGTGGCGAGGAGCCAGTGTGGCTTTTACGGCGAGGAAGATGCACGGATCTAGTGCATCATCGGAATATCGGGCAAACGTCGAGAAGGAAAATGTGAAACGGAAATTTATTTTCCGTTTTTAACGGCTATTTTATTTAGCGTCGGGTCGACAAGCTTCTATATGCAGGACTGTATGTATATAAGTGTGCACATGTTGCATGAAGCGGCATTATTTAGAGGGAGGCATGTATCATCGAGTGGAAAAAAGGAACGGTGTAAGTAAAATTGGGATGCTGCGATCGAAAATACTTGTGACACTAATATTTGATCCCTGGTATCTAAAATTACAATGGAGGCCCGGGTGCCACGTACGTCACAATTGACAAAAATGCGCGGCAGGAAATGTGTGGCTGATGGAAGCTTGATGAAGGCAGCTGAAAAAAATGATTTTAGAGACAGGAAATATGTCTCGACCCGGATCACATCTAGGAACCATGGAGCAAATCAGGTCTGCAGTTCAGGAGGCGTTAGCGGGAGAGGCACCGCCGGAGGTAAGCACGGATCACTACTGTACTACTACGCTCAAATAGCCCTGGCTATGGGATTTTGTGGACTGTACATACATGTTAGTGGGGGTGTTTCCTGAAGCTGGTTGATTGTTGGCCGGTGATGGTTGGGCACAAAATAGAAAGCAATGACAGGTTTCAGCCGAGGCCTCCCCCCCTGGCAGCCATGGTGGAATCAGCAAGGCTGGACACAACAATCAGGGTTCCTTGCGGCGAACAGTGCCCCCTTCAATCCAAACTTTGCACGCAGACCGTACTCTAACTACCCTACTGTCCCCCCTTCCTTTGCCCGGGCGCAATTCTTCAATACTTCCCTGCGTATAAACGCATTGACCCAATGTCCGCAACAGGTACGACGCAGGCGTCTCAAGGATACCGGAATGCACGGACCAAAGGATGTCTACGAGAACTATCCTGGTCTTTTCCAAGGAGATGGAGACCTGAAAGCCATGGCAATGAAGCTTGACCAAGAACGAAGGGATGTGAGGATCTGGGCGACCGAAAAACTAAAGTTGAGGATGTTGAGCCGCGCCCACGCTTTGAACTTACAGGTTGGAGGTCTTCGTGTCAACAAGTTTATGGACATTGGTAAATCGTGGGAGAACGATAACAGCGATGCGAATGCAAAGAAGATGTACGAAATCCTTTTCGGTGACTTCGAGGGGGCAAATGTGTCCTGGAGCTTTGATTGGGAAGACGAATATTTGATGGAAAAAAATCGGTCTTATGTGGTGGAGAAGGTCAAAAAGGAGAACGAAAGGATTGGCTGCTACAGAGCCCAAATAACAATGACCAAGCTTGCACAGGTGAAGAACATCAACCGAAATTTAACCTGGAAGATTCAGATGAGCGTCCCTAAGGAGTATAAAGGTGAAAGGAACGGACGCAGAAAGAAGGGCGACTTTTACCTAACAAACAAGGAATTGGTAAATATATCGGTGGCATCTGTGGATGGATTGTGACCTAGGTTTGTGGCCTGACCCATACGCTTTTCCTTTTTTCATCCCGCTAATTCTCCGCAATTCTATTATAGAAATTGGCAAAGAAGAAATCCAGCGTGGATGTAAATCTACTTACAGATGGTGAAGAAAGTAGCGTGGATGAGATACTCGATGATATAACTTTGGACGACGACTTCGAAATGGAACAGAGCGACACAACGATCGAAACTGCTATGGTGGTAGTGAAGAAGGAAGGGGAGGAGTATGCCCCGACCGTCAATGCTCTAGCTTGTCGCCGCTTTCAAAACAATGGGAGAAAATCGGGAGTGGAAGATTTTGAAGAGGTGGGTATGGGTGAAGTAGTTGACCTGTCGGGACGTGATAGGAAATCGGGAGTGGAAGACTTGGAAGTCGTGAGTACGCGTGAAGTAGTTGACCTGTCGGGCCGCGATATGTTTCCAGTTGCCGCGGCCAAGAAAGAGATGCAAAACAGCGAAAAGAAGAAGGCGTGGAAGAACGCACGAACAGTAAGTTAGACAAGATAGAGCGGTTGGTGTCTCTTTCAAAAACATGATGGCTAACCTTTTTTACGGTGGGGTGGAATACTCAACCACAATACAGACAAGTGATCTAGGTGAGAACAAGAAAAAACATGGCAGTATGAAATTTGCTTCAGGGAGGAACAACGGCAGACAAACAGTGGCTTCGGCCAATGGATACAAATCGGAAATCCAATTGGTCGGACAAGGGCCAGTGTGGCAAAAGCGGAAGTTATCGGTCAGAGACAGCGACAAGGTAAGTGGTGAGACTGACGATGTTTGCTTGTTGAGTAAATACACTGAACTCACCAAGGCTCCTATGGACAGGTTGGAGAGCAGGCGACTGACGACAAGAAGAAGCTTAAAAAGCTGGAAAAAAGAATGGCGGAAAGGGAGGATGCAGTGGAACTTGAAGCACGGCTAGAGGACAAAGCCAGAGCCGAAAGGAAGGCTGAGTTAGATAACCAAGCCTTGATTGAGGCTAGCAGACCGGCCACCGGGAAAAAACTACAGGCGGAGGAAAAGAAAGAAGAAAGGATGGCTAAGGCAACTGAAGCTAGGTTTCAGAAGGCGTTGGCAAAGCAAGCCAAGGCGGACGAGAAGGCATTGGCAAAGCAAGCCAAGGCGGACGAGAAGGCATTGGCAAAGAAAATTAAAGCCGAGGAAAAGGCCAAGATGGCGAAGAAAAAAGCGGGCGAGTGGTCTGAGGAGGAAGAATTGGGAGATGAGGTTTTCGTGGACGACATCAATGACGAAGATGTGCTGTCGTGGGAGAAATGGGTGATCATGAGCCACGCGGTCAGTGAGGTGGATGGTGTCACACCCTTTTTCAGGGTGGCCATGTATGGGTATCCACCTAAAGATGGAGAGGAAGAAGAATGGTGTCAAAGAAAGGACTTGGTGAAGGACGAGGCGGGGCCGCTCATCGACAGGTACATCAAGGAGAAGGCAAATTATCGGCCTTACTCCGACCTTCTTGTGCCACCCAAGCCGAAGCATCGGGGAAAAACCAAGGTCCCTCTACCGGTGGAGGACAATAGCAGTCCCTGTGAACATGACAACTACAGAGACTGTTTCAAGATGGAAGACCACCCAGGGTTCTGTGTTGAAGGCCGGTACCTTCATGGGTTGACGTGTGGTGGTGTCGGCTGCCAGAGAACCTTCGTTTCCAACCTGAAGGAGGAGAGAAGTCTAGGCAAAGAAAAGTCGTCCAGGCCAACAGCCGACAAGCCAGTGTACTGCTGCATCAACATGGATAAGGGGGTTGGAACTTCCCGAAAGCATCAATGCAAGCATGCATTGTGCAACCGGTGCTGGACGATGGCGATGTTGGGCGAGGACACCGACAGGCAAATGACAGTAGCGGGCAAAAGGAAAAGAGCGACCAGGACGGTGATCAAGTATGTGGAGTTGTGAAGATATAATAGTGTATTCAACCTTAGCTGTTCGATTTGTGAGGTTTGGATTTAAATATAAATATGGAATATATTTTTTTCACTGCAGCTCAAATTCTAGCGTTTTTTATATATTCAGCAAAAAGTGATTGATCGAAAAATAAAATGGAGCACCGCCGCCTATTAGTGTGAATGGGAGCAGGGTGCAGGTGATCTTCGACTCATCAGAGTGAGAAATATCATGATAAAAAGGAGACGGATCCTAGTTATGGAAAAAGGAATGGGTCATTGAGGGAAAGTTGGGAAAAAAAGGGAAGGATTGCAGCCACGTCATTGCAATGTGTGGCATAAATGGGTGAAGGATTGCATCAGAAATTGGGGGTAATCCATGGCATTTCTGGAAAAAGCCACGGATGACTAACGAATGGACGCCGGATTGCATATCCAGTGACTAGATAGAGCGAGAAGCGTAATTTGTAATCCGGGACATTCGGGGAAAAAAATGTGCCGGATTACACGGAAATACGGGGTATTTCCGTCCCTAGTGTGTGTGCAAATTTTCGCGCATAGTA
>Ga0209712_10002476_pt1 | contig 15203 bp, 8 predicted proteins | sample ArcOceMetagenome_FD_187443 | JGI IMG/M metagenome (GOLD analysis project Ga0209712, IMG submission 187443) | Marine eukaryotic phytoplankton communities from Arctic Ocean - Arctic Ocean - Greenland ARC118M Metagenome (SPAdes) (version 2) | ecosystem: Environmental > Aquatic > Marine > Oceanic...
AAGCACGCACGGAATCTTGCCCGCAAGGAAACTCTAATGAATGCGACAGAACGCCATGATGCACTTGACGACACCCATGATTATGCCGTAGACCTCGCTACGTTGTCACCAAGAGAGTGTTTTGGTGAAATTAGCTCGTTTATTGAAGTGCCAAGAGCGGCTACAGTCACTGCTTCGTCGAATGTTTTGCTTTTATCGATCTCTAAAACTAGTTTTCGCTCGATCTATCACTCTTAAGCCCACACCTGGAGGATGATATCGAGACTGTGTGTAAACAACATATGCTGCATACCCTTTTGCAACCGAAGTCGCCATTCTTGGAAGATATGAATATGGTTTTGATTAAAAAGATGGTAGCTTTAGCCAGGATTGAAAGTTTGGAGAAAGGTGCAATTGTCTTTCACGAAGGAGATAGTGCCCAGTCTGGTTCTTTGTACTTTATCTACAGTGGGAGTGTGTGCGTTCAAAAGAAACAATTTAATCATAATGAGACCATAGGAACATTAGGTTCGGGGGAATATTTTGGGGAGCTCGCATTGATAGACTCAACAGATAAGCGTCGAGCAACGATAAGTGCAAACACAAAGACAGTTCTTTTGGCAATAACAGGAGAGGATTTCGATAGATGCCTTCAACACGCACCTCAGCTTCTCGCCGAGCTTAGAGTACGGACACAAGGTTCGAACGCAGGACTGCAAACCCTTCTCGGACACAAAAAGACAAGAGACGAATTTGAAGCATGGCTAATAAGCACAGACAGCATTCGTATATTGACGTGTTACGGTTACACCAAGAAGTACGAGGAGTGTTCCGTGCCTGACGAACAAAATGCAATGTTGATAACCTTCCTAGAGACATACACGAATCAAAAAACTTCGCCACAATTCATTGAGTTTCCTACTCAACGGGTTGTCACATTGGAGCTCGAGACTGCATTTATGCAGAGATCTAGAACCAAACAGGAGGGAAGGCCCGACGCACTAAATCCACTTCAGGAGGTTGTATGTAAGATCCTGGAATGTGACATATTGCCTGCGTTCAAGAAAAGTTGCTTCTGGACATCTTTGAGCTGTTCTCTTCGTATTTATGATCACATTGATCAGAATGCTATGTCTTGAGATTCGACATTCTGAAAAAGAGGAGCTTCACGGTATGTTTGTGTTGAGACTGTTCCAAAACCTACGTTTTTTAATAACATATTATAGGGAAAACATCATTACCACGGAGCGTCTCTCGCCAATGTCGCCAATCTGGACAATTTGAACTATCAGGGTGGGACTACAAGGGAAAGTAGAGTTTAAGTGGAAGCAGCATCACTTCACGACCATGAAAAGTCCTGATCACATATGGGCATCGATGGCGTATACCTTTGCAAAGCACATACTGACTCCCAACAGAATAACATCAAAAAATTGTCCATATGAAGACAAAAAGAAGTTGGTCGCTCGTAATCACATCTAATACATTTTCGTGCGTTGCTGGCATCAACTGGGAGTCATTGGTTTTTCCTCAATTTTCCAACTAACTGTAGATAAGTTTTCCACTACAACCCCAACATTAACCGCGTCCTATGAGACTATTATCATGTCTACCACAAAACGAATACTTTTGCTCCGGAGCAAAGCCATGTGCAGTCAATCCATTACGCGAAATGTAACCGGGGGGGGGGCTGAAATCTTGAACTGAGGCTTGGGCGAGCTTACTAAAAGAAAATTTTGTTCTTAGTGGACGCCTTTAGTGCTAGTTAGGCTTCGAGCAATGTTATCCTCGGTTTGTTACGTCTCCATCCAGTGACGTGTCCAGAAGACATGTTTTAGTTTCACCTTCTTGAGCTTGGCTTTATTTCGAATGAAAATCCACATATGCGACCACTGGTCGGGTACCATATGCAGCCTTCCACGTCCGCATTGCATTGTTGTTTGGGGTATCAGTGCCACCATTGTGCTTTGGATTGTAGGTGGCATTGATGGTTTCCATCCCTGGCGACGAAGTTTTGATGCGTACAGTGCATCAGGGAGAGGAATATCTTAACAAATTTGCAGGGGGGTTGGAATATTGAGGGTTATGGTTTGCGAGGGTCCATTTCAAGATCCAAGGACCTCAGCATCGTTGCATGGATTCCAATGGGCGTCGACCTTTACGTTTACTTTTGATACATGGTGACAATACTTATTCCCGGGTGGTTAATTGGACCAACCTAGTCTAAAAGGTGATTGAGCTTCAGTTATTTTCTGAAGAAATACTTCATTGGAACTTTTGTTCTTGTTTTGGAACTTTCCAACAAAGACCAAAGCCATGGAGACATGAAGTGGTCAACGGTCCTCGTGCGTTTGCATTTATCATGATAACTTCCAAAAATTCCAGATTCTCCGTCACCTAGAACATCATCGACATATAAGTATGAATAGAACCTTCTCAAGTTGTCTTTTCTCTATGCACTGCAATTACAAAGCACTTATCAAAATCTATGTGCAGCATAGTACGCCCACTTATTTGATCAAGCATCAGATTTGAAGGATGGTGGTCTCCAAGACGTAAAACGTATCTCATCATACTCATGTTAGCAATGGTACATGTAAACTTTGTGAGTATGCCAAGCCACTCTTCGCTGTTGGTACTGTTCTTTTGATCCGCATTATGTGGTGAATGGCATTACACGTACCTTTCCCAAAACAAATGTTTTGACCTTTGGATTTTACTACCAAAGAGCTTCACAAAAAGGCGTCCTCCAACTACACGGATCTGGAAAGCTATCATTAACTAAGTTACAGTTGCCTCATTACTTTAATGGCACCCAACATTCAATGTCCGCATCTTGGGCATCAGCACCAAACACTGAAAACTACGTGACCACAATTTGCCAATTTTCAGTCGAAGTTTTCTGACCATTGAGAGATAGCATCGCAGTACTGTATCGGATGACAACAGAAATCCATCTTTTGTAGTGCCAAGGGCAGCAGCGACACTTTAATCGTTTCTCGGGGGCTTGGTGATCCTAGAGACAATTAAATCAAACTCTACTGCCCATTGGTTCTTTCCAGATGTTTTATATTTCTTCAATGCGATTGGTATATTCGCAGTATTCTGTACCGGAGTAGCCCTGATATCAGTCAGAGCCCTGCCGGAGAGACCAAGGGACTTCAATTCGTTATCACTCGCGTATTTTGTTTCTTTTAAAACTCTAGACCGAATCCTTTGACATACCAGGGAACGTGTATAAAGATTTTTCAGGCTATCACTATCATATCACAAACGACGAGAAGGCGACGATGAGAAATATATATATTTTACTTACCATCGACCGTGTTGTATTTATGATTTGACGGACAACAGTGAACATACAGTTCGAAACTGTACTCAGCTGTGCATCCATAAGAGCGACCGTTTCAATTGTACTAACAACATGGCCAGGTGAATGGTTCCGAAAGAAGGAAGTTCCCTCCAATGCAATGAACATAAATAGAATGCATTACTTGAGGATTAGATAGACTACCACTATTATGTAGCCCCTATGTGTAGGAGAACTGCTTGTTATGCCTGCTTCGGGAATCAATCCTTTCTGCACGCCATTTTAGCAGGAGGGAAAAACCTTCCACGAAGATACAATGGCGGCAGCTTCAAAGTGCTAACATCCTGTGTCCTTTCAAACTGAGTATCATCAGAAACGATAAAATAATCAAGCCAATCGTGGCGCTAGAAGCAACTTTCCACAACACACTGCTGTCCGCTCAGCTAAACCATGTCAACGGCCATCTACGTGTAAATACTTCTTCCTGCTTCCCATACGAAGGCAGTCATCGGTTCGAGGTGCTTCCACGCAGACCAAATTCTGGAAAATCGTGCGAATCTTCCAAACTTTCACTCGTTTCCCATTGGCTTGCATGAGGAATTATATATATCTGTTCAAACGTAACACCCTTGACAATTGGATATTCTGATATTGGGCAATGCCTGTTCACCAGTGTATACTCACCTACGGATGATTTTCGCAAACAACTACCAAAAAACATCGCTAAATGAAGTGACAAATGGATAGCTTCTTCTGTGTGGTCAATTGCTTCGTACGGAATAGAGGTTCCTGGCTGCAATCCGTATTCGAAGGTATTTTTCTCCGGATGATATTGAACCCCGAAAATTGGATAATTCATGGATGACTCTATGGTCGAAACGAATGGATTGCCATCAAGGTCGATACTGGTAGACGTCGCTCGAAACATGGTGGTCAAACGTGCATTCCCCCCAAAATGAGAAGGGGTGATACCATTTCTATGATTATTCATAGTGATATTCTTGGTCGAGACTATATTTTGTATGTATTCTTCTTGGTACAATTGGCTTTTATGCTCTGTCGACAGTATCAATGGCAGGCTCACATTTTCAGCATTGAATCCAGTTTGTAAAACGTTCTTTCCTCCAGCGAGTTCTATCAAAAATTCTGATTGAGAGGCGAGATGAAGCAAGGAGGTGCCAATGAGCCCATATACGAAGATTATGATTAATAATTGTGTAAGTATCGGCAGAAACTTACCGAATCCTAAACAGGTTCCCCAAAGAGGAAAATATTCGCCACGTTTATTGCTCTCTAATGCCAACTCCCACATCACGCTTGCACTTAACGGCAGTAAAGCGTCTCCTCCAGGGAATAATACACCATTGATTTGAGAGAATATCTCTCTCGTGAGTGTTTCGTCAGCGTCATATGGAATTGGAATGGCTATTGCGCCGGAAGACTCGATCCATTTAACATACGAAGCCGCGATATAATGATATGTCTCATTCCCAGAAGTTTTTGGTTGTGAGAGAATTCCAACGACTGGTACAGCTCCGCAGCAATGAACCGACAGCAGCAGGATTGCGATTGATTTGAATAGCTTGGTCAACATTTTTTTGGTAGATTGAAGATATCAATGTATGTATGCTGGGCTAATTCAAATTATTGGATTGCTTCGTGGTTCGTGGTTCGTGGTGCTTCGATCTTCGATCGACTGGTGGCTTCTCTACAGTAGATAGGTTCTACAGTATGAAATAGAAATTAGTTGCAACTAGGTTATGAAATTTCTTCAGGCCGGTTGCCAATGCATTTTGCTAGTACACGCGTATTATGAATTATTACACTGCAGAGACTTAAAGAGTGACCCCGACAAGATCAAATCATACTTTCCCTGCTCACTTTAGATAATTAATGTTACAAGAAACTCTATTTTGAATGATAAGCGTTTCACTTTTATCATTTATCTGTAGGATGCAAGAATCCGCTGGCGGTAATGGAGTCTCTAAATGTTCGAAAATCCTTCAACTGATCCTCTACAAAAGACTTGTCAACTATAGAATTTTCCCCAGCGCCTTGCTGATTATCAATGCTGCTGAATAACTTCAACCTTCCAGCAGTTGAGCATCGATGTGCTAGAGATGTAACCACCTGCGACGACATATTGGTACCTGACGAAGCCCCCAATTCAATGGCACTATTTTGCCTCGACACTTTTGAAGTGGTCAGACTAGATTGGTTGGAAAACTCCATATCCACCGCAAATGGCATTTCTTCGCAATCGTTATCTGTTTCATCTTGTTTTCCAACTGCGCTTCGAGAAATACGATCACAGTTGGAGCGGGAAGGGACCAAAGATGATGATGCATATACGGTGCTGCTCCCACCGCCACTTGTAAGAGCAAGAGGAAAACCTTCGTCAAATGGACCAAATGCCGCAGAACCTTTTCCCATTACAAGAGAGGAAAACACAGAGACACCGGGAGAAGAACTTAGTGGCGGACCAGACGAATTCTTACCAGGAGCGACGCTTTGTGACAATGCAAATGTGAAAGGACTGGAAGCAAGTGCATCTAAGGAATTCAAGGGTGGCAACAGTGACTCCTTAGGGTACTGAGGTGACGCATTTCTCGCACCTGGAATTTGCAATGCACTCTGAGTATGCGCCAGTTTCCCCGAGGAGTTCGAAACACCCGAAGCACCAATGTTCTCAGCTGGAGCCTTTTGGAGAGAGGTTGGGTTCTTGAAGGGTACATCTTGGTCCCTACCAGTATCTTGGCCAGAAGTTGGATTGCTATTGATACCAATAGTACCTCCACGCTGCATAGATCCAATGAACATCGGTTGTGGAGGTGTATTCACAATAGGCACTGTAATGGGACTAGCCCCTCGGCTAACAGCATGAAGTCCACTTTTTGAAAAGTTGGAGGGAGGTATTACGATACCGTTGTTATAGGCGTATCCATAGGTGGAACTTGGTTTTGCTCTCTCGAAAGGAGCGCTATCATTAGGCGAACTCGACGTACGCCGCAAACTCTGTTCATCGAATGATGGAGGCGGGTGATGAAAAGCCAGCCTTTGTCTAATAGATGCCGAATCTGTATTACTTGGTGGCACGGACGACGTGGCAGCGTCTACGCTACAAACTGTAAGAGGCTCGTGTACATTACCCTGGCCTAGATCTTCTCCCATTAGAGCAAGCGATAACCCACTTAAAACTTTTGCGCTCTGTTGTCCGAACGCGTTACCAGTATCGCTGCTTAAATGATCTCTGATATACCCTGGCTCTGCACTTTTTGGCCTTTCAATGTTAGGCATTTGGTGAATTCGGGCGAAGTGATCCGATACAACATTGGGCGACGCACTCAAAGGTCCCATCGCATGCCGATTGGGCATGCTCATTTGTTTCAAGTATGGTCTCTGCCCGTTATCGTGACTACCATCGCAGTCGTGGAAGGATCGTGATGAAGTTGACTGCATTCTTTGGAGACGATGATCCCCTTCGTTACTAGTAAAATTACCTTGTATTGGTATTGCTCTAGATTGCGAGGAGTGACGCATTGGTGAGTTTTGCTGATTGAGGTGATCGTGTGACTCGGCTTCATAGCGGCCATTCCCCTTTATATCCTTGGAGGTTTGGACAGCGGAGGGGACAGCCATGGGCACTGATCTCATCTCTGCCCATTCCAAAATTCGTTTCGCTCTATTCGCAAGAATATTTTCAACGCACAAGCCTTCATCATAATTCACAGCAAGATGCAAAACCCCGAACGGTGTGGGTATTGGATTTAAATCATGCCTCGCAAATGGGTTATTGGTATTGGATGAGAAAAGAGTAGCATCAGAAGCTAAGCGCTGATTTGGAGCAACTGTATCCGACACATAAAATGAATAATTAATCTGCCCTCCCACCAAGTCCCTCACGTTTTGGCGTGCATTATTATTCTCCGCAGATTCATTTCCTCCATAACTAAAATTTCCTGCGTTGTGATAGTAACCTCCTCCAAGCCCAGGTCCGCTGCCAAGAGGACGATTCAAATTCGACAGAGCATGACTGCGACTGCCATGTTGCAAGTCATCCATGAGAGCGTGATGAAGTCTATATGCAGGCATCATTCTAGTGAGAGAATGAAGAACTCTTAGTTGAATGACGACCCGTTTCACGACTTGACGCAATTGGGCGATAGTTTCATCTGAATTGTGTCGCGGAGAAGTATTATTGTGGTTGTTTGCGTAATGCTCATTGGAAGGGAGGTAATCAATGCACCACCGTTCCAGCAATTCTTTTCGCGTGTTTTGCTCTGGAGCGTTAGGATCAGTGCAGTATTCATAGTAAACGTCTAATCTTAATGGCACGTGGAGAGATCGTTTCCACATCTGCAGGATGGATCGCACCGCACTCACTTCTTCCATTTCTAAGTGAAATCTTGAGCTAGCGCCTCCCATTTTGGAAGCGGTCATATTTTGACCAGAGCTGCTTCTATACCCATGATTGTCACTATTATCGCATCTGGATCTACCAGTTAGGATCGTCTCTGCAGCCTTGGCTATTGCTTCGTAAACCACCTGATCGCATTTTGCTCTGGGGCCGACCTTCAATTGCTCTGAAGAATTCATTACTTTCTCGGATTGAAACTTTGCAATGTAATGATGCCTAACGGAATTTCTCTTTGATCAGATAGTTGAATTCAATAAGCTCGAGCTAAGGAAAAAATTGTAAATACAGTACAACCAACTGAGCTCTTTCTTTCCAAGCGTGCAGAGTAGTGAGTGCAGTAATGTGCAATCAGCAATGATATTATCATAGGAAGAAAGAACATCTCGGTGTCGCAGAATTTATTGAGGCGTCATGGTACTAACAGGACACCTTCCAAAATAAACCCTCTCTTCTTGGGGCTACCCACAACCAGTCATCAATCATCTCATCTTCAATCTATGAAACAAGCAAATCGGCCAACAAACAAATAACATCTGCATCTATCAACAACTTCGCTAACACTACCTTGACAGGCTACAATTATTTGAGACAAATCTTCAAGTTGAAGGCAGCAATACACAATACAATGGCAACAAAGACAATGAAATTTGAAGATGGCGCTGTCCAATTTCGACAGCGCCTAGTTGTCTCCATCTTGTCACATCGCCCATTGCTTATACGCAACATTAGAGCTGACGACTTGGAATCCCCAGGTCTTAGCGAACACGAAGCTAGTTTTCTAAGATTGCTTGATAGGATGACAAATGGTACATCAGTAGAAATCAATGCGACAGGCACACAGCTGCGATTTAAACCTGGTGTCTTGGTTGGTGGGGAAATTGAACATTCATGCCCTGAGGGGAAAAGTGTTGGATGGTTTCTGGAAGGGGTCTTGGGTCTTGCCCCTTTTGGAAAAGATGCTCTTCACTTGACATTGGATGGAACAACTGATTCACTTTCACACTTGGATCCATCGCCAGATTACATTGCTACCAGTATTTTGCCTCTTTTCGTAAAGCTTGGTATTGGTGCAGATGCTGACGAGGGTCCTCCTCCAATGATCAAAGTGACAAAACGTGGTGCTGCTCCCACTGGAGGTGGACAAGTTGTATTTACTTGTCCGATGATTAAGGAAATTACAGCACCTCTTGAACTTACGGATGTCGGGAAAATAAAGAGAGTGAGAGGAACAGTTGTAAGCTGTAGAATTCCTCCTAGTAGTGCCGCGAGAGTTGCACACTCAGCAAAGGGCTTACTTCATCGATTATTACCAGATGTTTGGATCCATACTGATACTCACTCTTCGAAAAAGGGCAAGCAGGGGGGTTGTGGGCCTAGCCCAGGTTTGTCCGTTTGTCTTGCTTCAGAGAGTAACACGGGTATTGTCATGGCTACAGAGACTTGTCTAGATGCGAGTAAGGATGGGCGAGGGGCGTTATTGCCTGAAGATCTTGGAGTCAGAGTAGCAGCTATGCTATTGGATGAGATACGGAAAGGTGGTTGCATCGATACAGGCGCACAGAGCATAGCTCTTTTGTTCATGTGTCTCGGACCTGAGGATGTCTCTCGGATAAGAGTCGGAACACTAAGTCAATATTCGATCGTCAGTCTGAGATTGTTTAAGGAAGCTTTTGACGTCGAGTTCAAGGTAAAGGCTGATACAGACAGTCGAACGGTTATTCTTAGTTGCTTAGGTAGTGGATACAGGAACATGGCAAGGGCAAGTAGCTAAAAGGTCGCTATTATTTATTATTGCAATTATTTTCTATTTGATTTGTAGTATTGTAGGTTTTGAGCTTTATGATTTACCGTTATGCTAGAAGCTAGTAGAGCTGCTTTTCAAAGTAGTACCACCAGTACCACGGACCACGGTTATACCGCCGGTAGTTGACTCAGCAAGCACGAGAAAAACGCGGATCAAGCACTAATCAAGCATTCATCGTCTGAACCTGCACACAAGATACCACCAACAGTGAAAATGGGTTCAGAGTGCAAACACTGCAGCAAATCAATGAAATTATCCTTTTGTCCATTCTCAGCGTTCCTCTTTGCATCGTCTGCTAGTGCTTATACAAGTTACATTCGTCGCAAAGCTAAAAGATCAATGGGCACTACTTGCAGCAAAACTAAAAAGTTCCAGGTTGTTTTCATCCTTGGAGGGCCAGGAGCTGGAAAAGGAACTCAGTGCGAAATGCTTTCCCAGAAACTTGGCTGGGCGCATCTTTCTGCAGGTGATCTTCTACGTGCGGAAAGGAAGTCGGGATCAGAGCTTTCGGAGATTATCAACGCAAAGATATCAGCTGGACAGATTGTACCATCCAGCATCACTGTTACTCTTCTTCAAAATGCAATGGAGAAAATCTACGCAGAAAGTGGCAGCACTCAAACTAAGTTTTTGATCGATGGGTTTCCAAGGTCTGCAGAGAATTGCAGTGTTTGGGACGAGAAGATGGCCACTTCGTCGAATCTTGAATTTGTCCTCTTCCTTGATTGTCCAGAGGACGTCATGACTGGACGCCTTCTTGAGAGAGCGAAGACATCCGGGCGCAATGATGATAACCTCGAGACTATTCGTAAGAGATTCAAGACCTTCAGAGATGAGAGTATGCCTATTGTGGAAATGTACGAGAAGACTGGTTTGGCAAAGATAATTGTAGCCGATCGCAGTGTGGAAGATGTTTACGAGGAAGTCCAGTCCTTATTCAAGGGAATTTAAAGACAGGTCTGAGGGAAGTGTTTCCTAAATAGACAACAAATTGATAGGATAATAATCTTATAGAACTTTCAAATTGGAACTCTTTACAGTTTAGAAACAAGAGGCACTTTTGATAGCTCTCCACTTCACTTTGCATTACAGAATCCGCAGGTTTCTCTGCATGATCTTGTGGTACCTGTCATGTACCTTGTGTCCGGATCTTCCTTGACCCATTCGCAATTAACCTCAATATAAGATTTCCGCGACTTCATTCACTTTGCATTACAGAATCCGCAGGTTTCTCTGCATGATCTTGTGGTACCTGTCTTGCACCTTGTGTCCGGATCTTCCTTGACCCATTCGCACTTAACCTCAATATCAGATTTCCACAACTTCATTGTCCGAGGCGAGTCAACGCACATAAATTCTTCACACGCCCCGCATGTTTTAGGACAATGTTTTCGGTTCTTATCGTATGCGCAACGCTTCTGAGAATTTTCTGCTACCCACTCACAAGTTCCTTCTTTTTCTCTAGTTCTGACAAATTTAAGAGAAGAATCCTTGCACATGGATAAATCGAAATCGGCGGTAATTGGGGTGTCGGGAATGATGCTGATTTGATATGATTCGATATCATAACCTCCGTCAGACAGTAGATCGGTTTGGTGCTGGGCAAATGATGCGGCTGCTGCATTAGCCATTTTGAAAAAGTCTTCAGCAGTGCAACTGTCAAAAGCTGTACAGTAAGGAACATTGTCAATTACTAGAGTCTGAGAGTTACCGCTGTTGATGCCAATGGTTTTGTTCAGGAGATCTGTGAGCGAATCTTTACCTTCGTCACCAACAAATGTCCTATTAATAATAAGGCTGGCAAATACGACAGATCCTTCCTTTCCGTCGTAGTAACTTGGGCACCATTCGGTGTTAGGGTTCAAAATACCATCTTCCAATACCTTTGGTGAAATGCCGAGAAGTTCTTCGCAATTGCCTTCGTAATATTGCATGGGGCCTTGAATGACACCTCTCAAATTTGCAATTTGGCATTCTGTAATAATTCTAGAATATAAATTTGACCAGTCACAACGAAGAGCATTATTATCATCGGTAGCTTCACACCCAAGGTTGCTTATTTTGGAGATACCTTGTTCTTTGTAGGCTTCGTCATTGAATGCATTTTGAATTGCTGCAGCGGATCTAATCGAGATCGATGAGTAGTCTACGCCAGCATTTCTAGAAAAGACATCTACGCAAGTATCTGAAACATCTCCAACCGTGGTAGGATCAAAATAGTAGCTTGGAAGATTATATGCCTCGTTTGTGTGCCCAAGAGTGGCATCGACATCGTGGAAGAATTGGTTGCCCATTCTGCCTACAAGTAACAAGTAATGCAGCGTGGGTACTGTAGGAAAATATGTTTCATTGCGCTGCCGTTTATTGCTCGAAGAAGTTCAAAGTGACAGTTGGAATTTTGAATTTCTTAGATTTTTAAATTCAAGATTTCCATTTAATCGTGCATAGTTACACTGCTTTTTAGTATGATACAAGATACCACACACCCACACTAACCACTAACCACTAATAAGACCCGTTCTGTCAAGCCGATATTTGCCGATATTCGAGCCGATATTTTGCCGATTTTCGTCCGTCTGTACACCCGATATCGGCTGATATCGGCCGATATTTCATTCATTCGAGATTTACCGTAGGTATGTGGGCACTGACTGGGCTATATTTTTGAACAGCGACTTCCCAAAAAGAAAACTCCCTCTGTACCATCCGATTTTTATGCGAAGTGCGAACATTTCAACCGAATTCTTCGTATAAATAGCTACTTGTAGTCGAATTAGCTCATCATTACACACCTTTCTCTGCATAAAGAATAATTCAAAACCTTTCATTACCTCAAGAAGTACCTTCTCAAATGACAACACAACTAGATTGCGAGGTGATGCCAAGTTCAGAGGCCAGGATTCCAACGAGAACACGTCCCCACTACCAGCAATTGCCAAGGTAGTGGTATCGGTATGTATGTATTTGGTCTCTCAACGTTTTCCTACGCCAGCGCCGAACGTATTAAGTTCATATGTAAATAAGTAGTGATCGTGTTTAATAAATTATATGCACTGTCTCTTCAATCTGCTCTTTCGTTCGATTTGATCATTCATTGATGAGAAAATGCGTTCAATCAATATCATTATACATATTTTTACTCCATCCTCTTTACGAATCACGAAATCCATTGCAACTTTCGCTGCTTCAAACATTTCGGTGTTCTTGTTAGTGTTATTATCATTGTCGATCTTGGTGTTTTGAATTTTAAGTTTGTGGAAGGGCGTTTTATCGAGTTGTGTAAACTACTAGCTTTCGCATGTCAGATGTTATAAGTTTTCTCTCCATAGTTGTTTTCTCTGTCACATACCGGTACGCCCCTCTCATACTTGTATTATGTAACTGCCCTCATCCTCTTTCATATCTTCAATCGATATAATAATACCAGTTCATCATACACAAGTATGCTACAATTGCAATCGTAATCCACGCATCAAAAGAAGGCACTCAAAACTCAATGACAATTATTTTTAGTACAAGTAGCCAAATACTACTCGCCTCAATAAATTATTTTCGACGGCAAAAAGAACTTCACTCTTCTTAGCATCGGTTACTGACGTCTCAGAAATTCCATTCCAAATCTTTTGAACAAATTCTTTCAATTCTTCACATTCTTTCGAGTTGTCGTGTCCATTGCGAGCTTTTATCGTCATGGGATGCTCAAAACAGGTCTTAACAGAAGTTACTTTTCCCCTTGGGTCGGGAGGAGTCTGAGTGACAACCATTTTTTGGATTCTCATTTCTCTCTCCCCAAAGTTCAACACTTTTGATGAATACAAAGCAAACTGAGGTTCCCAGCTCACCTTTTTCGTAATCCCCGCTGACATTCTTGTTTGAGAGCAGTCAATCCGAGAGATCTCTACATCAATTTTGCTATCACAAGTTGGGATAAATCCAAAATTGGACAGGGCAAGGGATAAAAGAGGCTTATTGATCTTTTCTGATCTGGGTAGCGCACCTGCTCGAATACAAATTTCAATCCACAATCCTGTGAATACTCTAGCTAGTCCTTGTCCCCGAAAGTGCTCGTCGATTTTCATTCCCATGATGGAACTAACTAGAATATGATCGTTCTCGGCCTTCCTCTTTCTATTCCCAACACGTGCATCTATCAAATCGAGATGATTTCTTAGTAGCATAAAACCAAGTTTTTCTCCTTCAACTGTGTAGAAAACTAATGATAAACCATTGAGTGCTGGATTTTTGTGCTGCTGAATGCCAAAAACAACGGACTTTCTGGGAAGTCTGTTCAAAGATTCACTTTGAATTGTTCCCAAACGATACCAAGTTTTTTTTGCATTATCAACTTTGTCCAAATTTTCTAGGTCTTTGATATATGCTGGAGTTAGAGGATTGTTCACTGTTGTCGGTGGTGCTGATGAGCCAGCAGCCTTTATAGCCATGTGTTCCTTCACTGCCGCTACGTCATTATATTGGTTCTCTTTAGAAAATATGCTAATCAGAGACTTATATGTAGCATCGGTGCACATTTTTTCTTCTTCCATTTCTTTCCATATGATCTTTGTCATCTCGTAACGCTCCTCGGATTTCGTGTTAGCGAGTGATGACAGGACGTGGTTGTAAATTACCTTATCTGGTTTCATTCCTCTCGATATCATACGGTTTAGTATTTCTATGGAAGAACCAGACGCCTTACAACGCACGGTACCAGACACTGCGGTAAGATAAGTCATTCGATCTGGAGAAGGAAAGGTATAGCGCACGACAGCACATGGGCCGGTGTTTTCTGACGTGATTGTCATTATCTTGTTCGTCTCCATGCTATTCAAAATATCCAAGATGCAATCAATCCGACGACACTTTCCAAGTGCCGCTATGGCCACATGATACAAATCGATTGAGGGCGCCGCTCCAAAATTGGCCGGTATATCTATTTGTATTAATTGAAGTATTTTTCGATGAAGATTTAGCTTTTCCTTTTGCTCTTGAATAGCCATCATTCCAATAATAGATTTGTATACTTCTTTCAAATAGTGGGTAGGAACTAAATTTTGACCATGTAGCTCGATCGTTGTCGAGAGAAGCCCAAGAGCTACCGAAAATTGATTGTTTTTGGAGAGAAGATTAATAACGATGCAAATCGGTTTAGCATCGAAGATATACTCAGGTGTTTGTCTCCCAGTACGCGATTCCGTTGTCAGAAAGGGCTGGCTTTCCAGCAGGATTCCTAGCGCTGAATTAGAGTCATTTCCACAATCTCGAATTCTCTTCACTATCTGCTTTGGATGAATAATCTTTGATGTCGTAGAATTAGGTATCTTAGTTGTTGTGGACGACAGAGCCATAATATTTCCTCTTTTTGACAGCATTTTTTCTGGTATTGGACTGTTGTTGCCTTCTATAGTTGAGAAACAGTGCACTTGATTGGTTATTAGAGAAATAAGGATGGTGACGCAGAAGGTGACAATTCTCATCTTAGGACGAAATCATCAAACCCGCGTATGATAAACGCTTTCAGTATGTGCCGCACAAACTACAGTATTGTACCGGTACTGCTGTAGGAGAAGAACTACGGTATTTCGCGAATTAAATGCGTTTGCGGCGGACTGGGGTGCTAAAGTGCGAAGTGGCGCTATGTACCATGAAGGGTATCGATGTACTGTTGTAAGTACTACAGTACAGTTACGTGCCAC
>Ga0209712_10002478_pt1 | contig 15199 bp, 12 predicted proteins | sample ArcOceMetagenome_FD_187443 | JGI IMG/M metagenome (GOLD analysis project Ga0209712, IMG submission 187443) | Marine eukaryotic phytoplankton communities from Arctic Ocean - Arctic Ocean - Greenland ARC118M Metagenome (SPAdes) (version 2) | ecosystem: Environmental > Aquatic > Marine > Oceanic...
TATTCGTGTAAAGTTGCAAATGATGAAACTGGAAAGTTCTATTTAAATAACCTAAAAGAAAGTGGTGTTGAAACTAAACTTACTCCAGAAACTGCAACAGCGGGAACAACTGGAAAATGTATGGTTATGGTTACACCTGACGCTGACAGAACAATGAATACATTTTTAGGAATAACAGGATCTTACTCTGAAGAAGAATTAGATTACGATGCTCTTAAAAATTCAAAATGGTTATATGTTGAAGGTTACTTAGTTGCTAGTCCTACAGGACAAGATGCTGCTGTTAAATCTATGGCCTTTGCTCAAAAGAACAATGTTAAAACTGCTCTTACTATGAGTGATCCTAATATGGTTAAGTTCTTTAAAGATAACATTAATTCAATCATTGGAAGTGGAGTTGATCTTCTTTTCTGTAATGAAGATGAAGCAATGGAATTTGCTGGAACAACAAATTTAAAAGAAGCTCGTGAGGCCTTAAAAGCAGTTGCAAAATCTTTTGTCATTACTCTTGGTAAAAATGGAGCAGTAATTTGGGACGGAACAATGTTTATTGATATTGAGCCACATGCTGTTGATGCAGTTGATACAAATGGTGCCGGAGACATGTATGCTGGAGCTTTCCTTTACGGAATCACTAATGGTCATACTTATGCTTCAAGTGGAGCTTTAGCTTCTAAGGCCGCAAGTAAAGTTGTTTCACAATTTGGTCCAAGGTTATCTTGGTCTCAAGCAAAAGAAGTACACAAAGAAGTTTTTAACAAATAAACAATAAAATAAAGAGAATGTTATGGAATTATGGACAATTAAGAATATTCACGCAAAAACACCAATTGGCACTGAACTTAAAATCGGTGGTTGGGTCAAATCCCTTAGAAAATCTAAAGCTTTTACATTTATTGTATTAAATGATGGATCTACTCAGGTGGATGTTCAGGTAATTGCTGATCAAGACTTAGAGAATTATGAGGAATTTACAAAGTGCGGGATTGGTAGCTCATTCCTAATTCATGGACTTGTGGTTGAATCTCAAGGTAAACAGGCCTTTGAAGTTCAAGCTAAGAAAGTTGAATTTTTTCATAAAGCTGATGATGATTACCCTCTTCAAAAGAAAGGAACTTCAATGGAGTTCTTGAGAGAGAATTCTCATCTTCGAGCAAGAACAAATACATTTGGAGCTGTGTTTCGTGTTCGTCACGCACTATCTCAAGCAACACATAAGTTTTTTAACGATAAAGGTTTCTTTTATGTAAACACTCCTATTGTTACGGCAATGGATGCTGAGGGTGCTGGAGAAATGTTTAGAGTTTCTGCTCTAGATCCAAATAAATCACCAAAAGATGATAAGGGACAAGTAGATTTCTCAAAAGACTACTTTGGTAAGGAGAGTTACCTAGCTGTTACTGGTCAACTTGAAGGTGAAGCTTTCGCTAGCTGCCTTGGTAGTATTTATACTTTTGGTCCAACTTTTAGATCTGAAAATTCAAATACAACTAGACATCTTTCAGAATTTTGGATGATTGAACCTGAAGTCGCTTTTGCTGATCTTGATGATATCGCAAACCTTGGTGCTGAATATATTCAATACATGATTAACTATGCCATAGAGCACTGTGCTCCTGAGATGGAGTTTTTTAATAAATTTATTGAAAAAGGTCTACTTGATAGATTAAACCTTGTTGCTAAGAATGACTTTAAGAAAATTACATATACTGAAGCTGTTGAGATTTTACAAAATTCTAAAAAGAAATTTGAATATAAAGTTGAATGGGGAGCTGATCTTCAAACTGAACACGAAAGATTTTTAACTGATGAGCACTTTAATGGTCCTGTAATTGTTACTGACTATCCACGTGATATCAAAGCATTTTATATGAAGCAAAGTGATGATGGAAAGACAGTAAGAGCTATGGATATTTTAGTTCCAGGTGTTGGAGAAATCATCGGTGGATCTCAAAGAGAAGAAGATCATGATAAGTTAGTAGCAAGAATGAAAGAGATGGATATGGAAATGGACCTTTATAAATGGTTTATAGATCTTAGACGTTTTGGTACTGTACCTCACTCTGGCTTTGGATTAGGCTTTGAAAGGGCCGTAATGTATATCACTGGTATGACAAATATTCGTGATGTTGTCCCATTCCATAGGACTCCAGGTCACGTAGAATTCTAGTATCATTTACTTTACTCAAGTATTAAGTATATTAGATACTTAGCCGATAAGTTAGTATGAAATTATTTATACTCATTTTCTTATTTATGGTCTCTGCTTACAGTTTTGGTAATCAGACAAGTACTGAACAAAATGAAGAAGTTACTAAAATTGTTAAAATCAACCAGCTTCTTGAATTATTTGAAGTAGACGAGTGGATTGACTATGTAAAACGGGTGAAGAATGATGAGCTTATACCGGCTTATTTTTCATATAGCGAGCCAAGTACTTTTGAACGAAATATCTTAATCAAATATGATCTAACTGGTTACGCTTCTGGAATTATAAAACAATTCAATAAACATCTAACAACGAATGAGCTTAGAGCTTCTATAGAGCTATTTAAAAGACCTTTTTTAATTAAAACCTTAAAAAAATTAGATAATATAAGTTTTGATTATTCTCAAATTGTTTCTGAGTCTAAAGGTATTTCTCTTAGCGATTCAAGATCCAATTTAATTAGAAGTATTTATAACTTAACAAGTATGCAGGTTATTGTTGATTATGAATTTAAAAAATATCAACTATTAGTTACACACATTACTAAGACAAAAGAAATTCTTAAGAATGATAAAAAAACTGTAGCTTCTAAAGATAAAGTTATTGAACTTGATCCTAAAAGATTTATGGGTCTTGTAATCATAAGTATTAACAATGAATTATCGAAATATAAAGATGTAGAACTTGCTGAGTTTATAAGAATTCTAAAAAAGAGTAAAGATGGACAAAAGTCTATACAAGTTTATAGAACTTTTAACTATTTATACTCTCAAAAGTTTATTTAACAAACAATTCAAAAGCGTTTAAACCGAGAATTAAATCTCGTTCTTCTTTAGTTATATTCTTTTCTTTATAGGCCAAATGAATATGAGACAAAGCATGTTCTATGTTATTCCCCATAATAGGCCAGTCACTTCCGAATAATACTTTACTTGCTCCAACCTCTTTAACAGCGTTAATTATTTTTTCTTTCGGTTGCCAAGAAGTTTCTAAGTATACATTACCATACTGTTTACAAAGTTTAATTGCTATATCTGGATGATGATAGTTCATGTGTGCCAAAATAAATTTACATTCAGGAAATCTATCAAACCACACATCAAAGTGTTCTGCGTGGCCCATTGTAGGATCTTTATATAAAGGTTCTATATGAATACAGCCAGTATGAATTATAACTGGAAGAGCATGATCATTTGCAATTTTTAAAAGACATAAATAATGATCACTTTCAGTTTCTCCGCCATCAGCAGCTGCATGAATCTTTAACCCCTTCGCTCCAAGACTTATATATCTTAAGAAATCTTTTTCTGCAGTTGGAGAGTTGTATGGAATATTAACAATAGGGATTATACTTTTATTCTGTGTTGCTAAGTGTATTACAAAGTCATTTGGAATAAAGGGAGGATGAGCAATTATAATTGTGTAATTTATTAAGTTTTCATCCATATGTGTAAATAAGTCACTCACACTACTATCTACCAAAGTATTAATAGCACCAAAACTAGCTATTAATTTATCACAAATAGGTAAGTGTTTATCTGGAATATTTCGAGCACTCTCTTGGGCCTTATGCAGAACTGATAAATAGGGTGACATGGCCATTTTGTATAATCTTTTGGCAGTGCTAATAGGTTTGAATTTTAAGTCCTCTTTACCTGTAATAAAGCGCTTAAAATTAGGATAAACATGACAGTGAGAATCTATAATCATCCTTATATACTAATAGATATTATAAAAATTACAATGGACATGATATTTATGCTGCGCAATGTTACATTCCTCCATATATTATAAAGGATAGAATATGAACATATCTAAGTTATTAATTTTATTAGCTGTAATGTCTACATCAGCATATTCACAGGTGGCCACAAAACCAGCTGTAGATTCAAATGTAGGTCTCATTAGTTGTCCTGAAGATTCTAAAAAAACTAGCCTGGGTTATTGTACATACACTCTAAAGAACTTAAATAGAGCGCAAAACCTTATTAGAATTATTGAGCAGACTTTATTTAGAGGCCTTCAGCTAAATGCACCGAATGGAATGATGGAAACTCTTGGTAATAATAATAAGGTTATGACTTTCTGGCATAAAGACCCTGTAATGCTAATGAAGATGAAAGAAATAATACCAATCTTAGATACTAAGGAAAGTTTTTATCCCAACACAATTGTTGAGATGAAATTAGATATTTATGAAATAGCTGAAAGTTCTTTAACTAATATAGGTGCTGAAATTTCTAATCTTCAAATTGGAGCAGGTATTGGTGATCTTGATAATTCATACGGATTAAGTTCCGCTGAAAGTGGTGGTTTAAATGTAGATCTAAAACTTGGCGTAGTTCAGCTTTCAGGTTTGTTGTCTGCTGAAAAACAAAAGGGAAAATTAAACAGAGTAATATCTATAAAAAAGGCTGTTCCAAACTTAACATCAATTAAATATAGTGACTCAACGATGATCTATAATGCTCCTGGAGCTGGAGTTGATATAAAAGAAAACAGAAGTGGAGTTTCTATGAATGGAACAGCTTCTGTGGAAGCCCGTGAAGATGGACTCGTAAATATCAAAGGTTTTGAATTTAACTATGGTTTACCAAATGAAGATAATACAGTTCGAATTGTAAGCTCTCCATTTGAAACACTGTCAATTCAACAAGGTGTTGCTCTTCCAATTGCAATTTCTAGTTCAAACAGCCAGATGACTACTTCTGAAGTTGGATTTTTGGGATTTGGTAAAAAAGTAGTTAAAGAAAATGCTCGTTTAATTGTTTATGCCTCGGTTCAAGTTAAGTCTTGGGAAGAGTATGTTAATGAAATTCGTAGTATTCTCAATGTTGGCAAACAAAAATTTGATAAAATTGAGTTATCAAGTCTTTTGAATACAACATGTCCAAGTAATATTGAATTATTAAATGGTATTATTCTTCAAGCTAGACGTGATCTTAATGGAGATCCTCTTTTAACTTTAAGGCTAAATAAACAAAACGCTTGTATTCAAAATTTAAAACAAAGAGTGAAAGTTAGAATCTCAGGTGAGGGACTATCAAAAGAAGAAAATGAAGACTATCCCACAATTGAATCTCTAATGCACATACCAATGAGGATTAAAAATCTGGGATTAACTAAATATACTGATAAATCATTATTAAAATTTAAAGTTAGATTAGAAACATCAAAAAATGGTGTGAAAACAAAAATCACTAAAAAAGTTTACTTTGCACCAAGTAACTATGATTTAGAGGATAGTTTTTGGATAGAATAATACTAAAATCTATTGCGTTTATATTAATGTTAGTGTGGCAAACAAGTTTTGCCTCTCTTTCATTTCCAAAGCAATTCCTTTCTCCAAATAGTATTACTAAAGAGCTGCGACTTGGCCTTGTAAATAAACTCGTTCAAATGAGACAGAACTTTATTGAACGAAAAACAACGACTGGTTCTAAGTTTATCTCTGACAAAAACGTTTCATGTCCTCTGGGGACTAAAGTCTTTAAAAATGAAAATTTAATGTCTCTTAGTTTTTCAAATCAATATCAAAAAAATGAAATATCAAAGAAATATCATTCGTATGAATATAGAAACTATTATGGTTGTAGTGGAACAATTGCTCTTAAAGAAAGTATTGTCATTATTGCAGACGTAAAGCATTCGAACTCAAAACAAGATCAATTAGCAATTGAATTAGACTTAAGGTACAAAAATAATTATGATTCAGTTGATTACAAGATGATAGACGGTAATGGAGATCAAGTTTTAAGAATTGTAACAACAAAAACTAAAACTGTTTTAAACTCTACGATTTCAATTGGTAATGAGAAATATATAGTTATTTCTATCAATAAACTAAAGGATAGATCTGTTTTTAGATACCGTTTTAATCCCATTCCATTTAAAATTAATCGAAATGGATTTAATTTTGAAATGAACATACCAATGCGCTTTGATGGTTATATTAGAGCTGAAGTTTTCACAAATGGAAGGATTCATTATTTTAATCCTCAAGGGATTCAGATCTCCCTTGCAAGTTTCTTGCAAGAGTTTCAACTGGATGGATTCAATTATATAATGGACTCCCTTCTAGCAACAGTACCAAAAACTAAGTTTCTTACCTCTGGTAATGAAAATGCAAGAATATTAGAAGAGTTAAGAAATGCACAAGCTTGGATTATTTCAGGTCAAGATAATTTAGTTAGAAACTTAATTGAAGGTTATATCAAGAATATTAAAGATGGTTTAATCTTAGATAAGAGGCCAAATCCACAGTAATGAAAAGTCTTATAATAATCCTATTTATTGTTACTAGCTTTAGTGCGACAAGTGCAACTTGGCCTTCTAATATGTATTCAATAAGTAATATATTCTTTATTCAATTCTCAAGTTTGAAATCCTATATGAATAAAATTATGTCAAATTATCCATATCTTATACATGATGATCAAATTGATTTTTTTAAAAGTGGTAGTACATCAAAACAAAAAGTTTTATCAATTATAGTAACTAGAGAGATTGACGAAAATGAAATAACTGAAATATTAAACTTTTATGTTCGTGGTATGCTCAGAGAAAGGTTAGTTATTAATCGTGTTGGAACAAATGTACCAAATTCAATGGATAATTTAATAAATTTTAAATTTTATCTAGACTTATCTTTAGAACAAACGAATATTAAGTTCCTTAACCTTAATATATCTCAAAGAGTTTTAAAAACTATCGATGGAACTAGGTCAACGTATAGACCGTTCGGTGATAATTATGCACAAGTAAACCTAATTGAAATTGAAAATGAATTCGAGCTATTTAGTAAGCTTTATTATCAATGTGATGTTTGCGATGGAAAGCCTATGATGGCCAGAATGAGTTTATTACCTGAGTCAAAAAATGATATGAGTTATTATTTAAATAACGAGACAGATACAACAACTCCAGAAGTATTTTTTAAAAGATCTGCTGGATATTTAGGTGGGTTGTATGGATCATTCAGTTCCATTCCTAGTCAGCTAGTTAAACAGTATGGTTTTCCTAAAGATAATTAATATCATTAATAAATTTTCTTTCATGTTATATTCTTAATCACTCTGACCTGTTGTTATTGAAAAAAAGCCACTTGAAGAATCAGTTCTATTTAGTACTGATATCAAAATTTTTCGAGGTATCTTCTGAAAAATATTGATTTTAAAAAAGAGCAAATACAGAAAGTATTGTAATTAATAATAAGACTTTATAACTTTATGTTATTGAAAAAATTAGAATTAGGGGGATTTAAAAAAGATAGATTACCATCAGAAAAATTATTATTTAATACTGAGTTCTTTTTAATCTGTTTGATTTTAAGATTAAAACCATCAATTGATTTTGAAGAGAACTCTTAAAGTCCTAAACCTTTTAATATATCATCTATTGATTTTTCATTCATATCAACACTACCCCCGTCATCCGATACTGATATAGAAGACATTTTTATATTTTGAAACCTCTGTGCTAGCCATTGAATTCTTGTTGAAAAAGCTTCCAAGTTTACGCCATAAACTTTTTCTTCTTTTGCTATTATTATATTTTTATTCATTGATTTTAAAATATCAACAGTATCAAAGAGAACGGCTACAACTATGTCTAGAAGTTGCTTCTCTTCACACTGACTCGCTTTGTAGCTAATTATTTTACCTAGTTCACAGTATAGGCCTGATTTATGAGCATCAATTGATTTCACAGCATCCATGACTCTATCTATAGTCTGACTAAAATTTTCTAATTTCTTACGACAAGGCTCATCTTCATATTCTTCGAGCATTGCTTCAATCTGATCATAAATAGCACTAGATTCATCGCAAATATCAATTATTACTTCTTTCATTTCTGGGTCTGTAAGCATGCTCATAAAAAAATCCTAGCTTTTAAATATTTTATATTTGTTTAAGTGATAATTGAAAATAGTTTTCTTTGTACTTACTTGAGGCGACTTTAACCGCAATGAAAACAAATGCTTATTTAGCTTCAGTTGTAATGATTAAAAATAGAAAGTTTCGGTATATTCCAATTAAAAACAATAGAGTCAGAAGCTCTATTGTTAGCTATGTTTAGCTTGTTAAGTGTCATTTCTTTTAGCATATTCTTGATGATCTTTCTCATGGTACACATATAATCTAAAACTAACATTTTCAGTCTTGAGTCAATTGCCATCTCTGCTCCTTAAAAACTAAGTAATATTTATAAAACTATTAGAAATGTTTTAATCTTATTTTGTTAAATAACAGTTAAGAACATACATGAAAATAAAGCAAATGGTTTTATCAATGTTTTATAAATTAAATAAGGATTGGTTCTGAGATATTTATTTATTTATGCGTTATCAACTTTAGAACCAAGTCTTGAGCATGGATTAATTTATATTTAGAAATTCCAAACTAAACTATCAGAAATGTTCTTTGTATATTCTTTGTAACGTATTTTTGAAGAAAACTTTGTATTGATATCTTATGGCCAGGAATTAGTTTTAAGAACTCTAAAATCTTATGAGGTACCCATCACTCTCTAAGACTCCATTCATACCAATCATTGCTGTTATATCACCCTTAGCAGTTTGATTGTCTTTCATTTTAAGGGATTGACACTTTATATCATTATCTGCCTTTAATTTAAATGTATCTGTTAGTACATCAATAAACGGTTTGGAGAATTGAGCTCATTAATTTTAATATTCATTAAGTGTTCTTTTTAAAAAACGTAAAATATTCATTTATATATATCGTCTAGATAAACATTTTCTTTGAATTTATTGGAACCTAATATTAATAGTAGAGTTTCCAAGTTCAGACTTATCTAGTTGTATATTTATAGGAATTCTGTCTGCTAATTTTTTTACATGTGTAATTAGGCCTATTGATTTTCCGCGGGCTTGAATATTATTTATCATCTCTAATACATCCTCTAATGAGTCATCATCTAGAGTTCCAAATCCTTCATCAATAAAGAATGAATCTATTTCATTCGTTCCTCGACTAAGCTCTGACAACGCCATGGCCATGGCCAAAGAAACCATAAAAGTCTCTCCGCCAGATAAAGTTGAAATCTTTCTTGTTAGACCAGCTTTATACTTATCTATGACATAAAAGTCTGGAGCCATCTTATTTAACTTCGATAAATGAATTATTTTATATCTATCATCACATAACTGTTTTATTTCATTATTTGTTTGTGCAATTAATCTTTTTTCAATTATAGACAATACATAATTTCGAAACTCATCTCTACCTACTAAAGTGTAGAGATCTTCTAACTCAGACCTTTCACTTTCTCTGCTTTTAATCTTTTTATTTATTTCATTAACTTTTTTTAATGATCTTGATTTTTCTTTTAATAGGGTTTTGTGTTCAGTAACGATTGAGTTTGTCCTATCAATAGAGGTCTTGAATCTATCTGTTAGGTTTAAGTTAAATTGAAATGTCTCAGTTAATAGCTCGGTTTTAACATTTTCTAAATTCTTGGAGTCTTTAATTTTTCTTATAAACCTATGGTAGTCTTCTAATAGAGTCTTTTCCTCTTTTTCAAAATCCTCATCAATTTTGATTTCACTAGTATCCCTTATAAGATCTTTAATTTCTTTAAACGAGATATTAAGTTGATTCTTAATATGTTCTATTTGCTCATAGTAGCCTTTTAGTTGTGAAGACTTTTGTGCAAGTGTTATTTCTGATTGCTTTAGATTATTTCGTGAGTGTTTTAACTTATCATCAATTTCTATCTTTTGAGATTTTAGGGACTTAAGTTCACTGTCAGGATCTTTATCTTGGATCATTTTATTGATAAATTTGTTATTCTTTTCAATCTCCAACTTCATTTTTGTTAAATAATCTTTCTTCGTTGATATCTCTTTTTTTAAATGTTTGATTCTTTCAACTTGTATACTAAAATCGATATTTATTTTGTTTATATTGTTTTCATCATTAATATGATCTTTGGTAAAAAGTAATGATTCCATTAGATTTTCATTAATAGTTTTATTATTCATAAGTCTTGTTATATTATCTATTAGAGGTTTGAGCTGTTTATTAAGGTCGTTTATGGATAGCTCTAGTGTATTCAGTTGCTCTGATTGTTTTCTATACTTTTCTCTTAACTGAACTAAATCTTTTTTAGCTGATTCGCTTTTGTATACAGTTTCATTAATATGTTCCTTCTTCTTAGTTAGAACTAATATTTCACTTTTTATTTCTTCTGAAATTTTGAGAAGTTTAGTGTCGAGTACTTCCTCTGAGAGAATTTCTTTCGTTTCAATCTTTATTGCAAGTTTATTTATTAATTCTTTTTGAAAATCTTCAATTAAGTATTTTCTTTTCTTTTTATTACTATCAATGTTTACTTCTTTTGAATTTGAATTTGTTTCTTCTTTTAGAATTGAGTCATTAATGTTTTTTATATCTTTTTCTATTAGATCTTTTGTTGATAGGGTTTTTAAGTATTTGTCATTATCAATATTGCTTACATCTTCAAACTCAAATTCTCTGATGTCTGTTTTACATATTAGACAGTTACCAGTTTTTATTGATTCATGTTTACATATTTCTATAGACTCTGAAAGTTTGTAATACTTTAGTGCAGCTTCATTTTCAATCTTTCTGTCATTTAATAATTCTAGCTTAATTGTTAATTCTTTGATGGATATAAGATAATTATCTTTGTGAAAAGTATCTTCCTTAATCGTTTGATTTAAATCGATAAGGCGTTCTCTAATGTTTTTATAATCGTTTTGCGCCTTAAGGAAATTGTTCTTTCTTTCTTCTATATGAATTAATTCTTTATCTACAGCTGTAACTGAATTCGACTTTATAAAATCTTCATATCTATTATTTTTTGTTTTAATGCTATTTGCTTCATTCTCTATTTCTTTTAACGATTTTTCAATTATTTTGTATTCAGCTATAATTAGCTTTAAATCAGACTTCTTCTCTTTTCTATTGGTTTCTAGTTGGATTAATTCTTGTAAGTTTTTAGAATCAATATCTAAGAACAACTTGTTCGATTTATTGCTGGCCAATTTAGCTTCTAATATTTGCTTCTCTTTCTTTGTGACTAAGTGAAGATCACTTTCATTATTAAGATTTTTTGTGCTTTCAATTAATTCATTTGAATTTTTTTTGTTTTCTTCTTCTAACACTTTATTTGTATTAAATATGTCTCTACATTGGATCAGTAGTGGTTCTTGTTTGATGAAGTTTAGGTTATAATTATACAAGCATTTTTCTAAACTTTCATTTTCTTTGATTAATTTGTTTTTAGAGCTTGTTAGCTCTTTTATATCAATACTCATCCTAGTGATTCTATCTGTATTAGTTTTAAGATCTCCACTTAAACCTAGTATCTCTTTCATTTTGTCAGATGAACCTGTGAGAAATTGATTACGCATTTTATAATTCTCAATCTTAGATTCATTTAAAGCTATTTGGTCTTTGGTTTCATCTTCATTTATCTGAGAGTGTTCAGTTAAACCTGCAATTTGATAAGTAAGGTTCTCAATATCTTGATTGATTTTATTAATTTTTTGTCTTGTTTTGAGGGAAAGTAACTCAAGTTTTTCACCATCATAAAATCTTTCAAGTATATCTTTTCTTTCTTTAAAACTACTTGTAAGAAATTTTGAAAATTCACCTTGATTTAAAATCATTGTTTTGCAAAATTGATCAAAGTTTAAGTTGATGATTTCTTCAGGTAAGTACTCTTTTGCAACCCATTGATTCTCTTCTAGCTCGTATAAGTCTCTTTTTGGTTTGGGCGTTTTTAAATCCTCTCCATTACTTTTTTTAAGTCGACATGACCAATTTGTTTTAAAGGTAGTTTTGTTTATTCTAAATTGTAATTCTATTAAGCCTTCTGATTCTCCTAAAGTTATGAAATCTAGTTGGTTTAAATTTTTCTTATAGTTTTGTCCGTACAGGCTAAGAGATATTGCATTTAGAATTGTTGATTTGCCTGAACCAGTCTCTCCTGTAATGGCGAAAACAGAATTATTATCTCCAAAACTTTCGAAATCGATAAAATGCGGTCCTTTTAAAGATGCAATATTTTCAATTTTTATATTAAGAATCTTCATGATTTATATCTTCCAATATTGAATGAAAATGAGATTCTATGTGTTTTGGTATACTTGTTGATTCTGGATGTTTTATTTTATAATAGTCTTGAAAAATTTCTTTAATTCCTAGATCATTTATATTTTTATTACTAAATTGACCATCATCGTAATCATTATTTGATTTGTAAATGGGAACTAATGATAATAGTTCTCCTTTTGAGTCTTTGACTAATTCTATTATGTTATCAATAAAGTGATTGTCTGGTTCATCCAAGTTTAAAATAATTTCAAAATATGTTTTAAGCTTAATTGATTGAGCTGTTACTTTTAGTTCTAGTTCTTTAATTTCTTTTTTAAGTTTTTCAATTATATTGTTTTTGTTCCCAGAGACTTGAGAAATATTTCTAAACGTTGGAATTTCTATCTTTTCTATTACTTCATTTTCTTTCGTTATATTAATTTGTATAATATTCTTTTTTTGTCTTTCGGAGAAACGAAGTGGAATAGGAGCTCCACTATAATAAATATTCTTATTCTTATCTATCTTCTGAGTACTATGTATGTGTCCTAAGGCCATGTAGTCAAAGCTATCACTTGGCCAGTCAGTAGATAAGGAGTCTAGGCCAGCTAAGTGTAGGGTATGCTCACTACCTGTTGCTGAAAACTCTCCAAAGGCATGATGTGCCATAATAATTCTATATGGTGTGGCTTTGTTATCCCTGGTAATCCAAGTGTCAACAAAGCTATTTAAAAAGTCTTTTATCTCTACCTGTGATAACTCTGCTGAGTCTGGTTGAATGCTATTAAACAAATCATAAGATCTGAAATAAGGCAGGGTTTTAATTTCAATATTTCTTGTTTCATTTTTTATTGTAATTATATTGTCTTCAATATTTGGATATATCTTTGTTCTAATATGAATATTATGTTTATTTAGAAATGATGCTGGAGCCTCAATGAAGGATGCTGAATCATGATTGCCTGAAATGATAACAGTATCAAAATGTTTGTTTTCACTAATTCTATTTAGAAAATTAAAGTATAGTGCTAATGCTTCATTAGGGGGAGTTGGTGTATCAAAAATATCTCCACTTATGAGAAGTATATTTATACTTTCTATTTTAATATACTCTTCAAGCCAGTTAAGAAACAGAGCTTGTTCCTCAATACGAGGCCTCTTAAACAGTTTCTTGCCTAAGTGCCAATCGGATGTATGTATAACCTTAATAGTCATAGCTCTTAACTACTTGGTTTATCTGTTTTGTTCTTATTTCTATTATTACTATTTTTATTCTTACGATATTTATTATTATGAGGCTTTTTCTTATTCTCTTGTGTTTTTACTTCTGTATTCTCAGGCTTTTTATTCACTTCTGCTACTTCTTCTAATGCTTGCGTCTCACTAGTTTCAGCAACCTCGGGAGCTTTTTTCATGATAATTTGATTAGTAAAGTCATTCTCATCTTTAGCTTCAGGTTCAGTATAAGTAAATTCAGGCTTTTCAACACCTGTAAGCTCGTAAAAAGTATTAAACGCATATTCTTTTGTTTTCTTAGTTAACTTTTCTATATCTCTTTGGAAGTTTTTAGCCTTAATTGATTCTTGTTCAGTAAGACCAATTACATTTCCAGTTTCATCAGAAATATTATCGAACCTTTTAGGCATCTTTGCATCAGCTTCAGGTATTGTTTTATCAAACATATTTGAGACATATCGTTTGATTTGGCCTCTATTTGTTAAGACATCAAATTGTTCACTTAAAAGATGAATTCTTAATACTTTTCCAGAATTTCCATCATTGGTTTTTACAAATTTCCCTTCATCAGGAATTCTTTTTCTTTTATTTGAATAAACTTCATCTTCATATTGTAAACAGCACTTAAGCTGTCCACATACACCATTAAGTTTACTGTAGTTTAATGTTAAGTTTTGATTCTTTGCCATTTTTACTGAAACATTTCCGTATTTTGATAGGAAAGAAGAACAGCATAATTCTCTACCACATGGGCCTAGTGCACCCATAGAAGCTGCCCTGTCTCGTACTGATATTTGTCTTAATTCTATTCTTAGTTTTAACTCAGACACTAAATCTCTTACAAGATTTCTAAAGTCTACTCTTGCTGCAGCAACAAAGTAAAAAACAACTTTCTTGCCATAACCTGTAAACTCAACATGTGTTAAATTCATAGATAAATTATGTTTTTCGATTAACCTCTGACAAAGAGTTTCTGTATCTTTTTGCTTCTTATAAGTATCTTTTTCATTTTTAATATCTTCAGCTGTAGCAACTTTTGAAATAGATTTTATAGGTAACATTTCTTTTTTAAATTGTGCTTCATATGGAAATGAATTTATATAACCAACAGCAACACCGCGATCACTCATGGCCATTACTTTTTGACCGTACATTAATTTTCTTTTACCGATCAAAAATGGATAACTTTTCGCATGACCTGGAAACCTAACTCTTACGAAATTAAGAACTTGGCCTTCTTGAAACTTTGAGTCATCATCTTTTGATTCATTATTATTTTGAATATTTGAGTCTGAGATTTCATTTTCTTCTTTGTTATTTATATTTTCTTGCATATCGCTCACTGATTTCTTAATTTAATTAGGGTGTAATAGTCTGATTATTTTGGTAACACGTCAATATTTAGTGCATTAGATTATAATGTTCGTCGCATGATGTTAAATAGCTTGTTTAGGCGGTGAAGTGGTGCTGCATGATAGATGAGATCTTCTTTATATTCTTTATTCACTTGTTCTAATTCCCAAAGAATTTTTGCGTGTACATCGTTATTTATACACCATGTGTTAAAATCTAGAAGTAACTTTTGTTCTTTATCTTTATCATATCTGTATTCATTGATAAATTCATCAGTATCAATTCCATCTTTTATTCTTGGAATAATTTCATCAAA
>Ga0209712_10002479_pt1 | contig 15194 bp, 8 predicted proteins | sample ArcOceMetagenome_FD_187443 | JGI IMG/M metagenome (GOLD analysis project Ga0209712, IMG submission 187443) | Marine eukaryotic phytoplankton communities from Arctic Ocean - Arctic Ocean - Greenland ARC118M Metagenome (SPAdes) (version 2) | ecosystem: Environmental > Aquatic > Marine > Oceanic...
CCAGTCCCCGATAACCTCTTTATAAAAATGATTACCGATAATCAGTAAAAAATCTGGGTTAGCAGTGGCATGAGTGAATTCGTCTTGGCTATAAGTTGGTGGGTAATAAGTGCTTTTGCTAGCTAGATTTTTTTCCCATAACTCTTTTTGAACAAGATGAAATATATAAGGATATTTTGTGGTGTATTCACTCGCTGTATCTTCTTTATCTGCGAAAGCTGGTGATTGAAATAACATCATTAAAACGACTATCAAGGTGCTGCTCAAAATGCTTCTTTTCATACTTTTTAGCTACTTAATTATTCAAGGACTATAAACAAAGTATCTACTTAAAAACTTAATGTCAAAACTTACCTTATGAAGTTTTCGGCATGCTTTTATTTGGTGCGAAACACCCGTTAAAAACCCCAAATGCACCAACAAGAATGTAAAAAAAGGTTATTTTGACCCTTTATGATGCACAGTGCGAATCTCAATAAAGTGTATCTATATGCAAAGTAATAGGTTTGTTTTGGATCGTCTTATATTATTTTGGTAAGTCAAAGCATGTGCTGCGCTGACCGGAAGCCATTGCGTTTTTTAAGCAGTATTTTATGCGGCGGCTGCATTCAAGTGCGTTGCTTTTCCATGTGTACATTAAACGCTCTGGTTCTATTGATTTTTAGTGAAAGGAAAGAGGTAAAGCATGTGCTGTGCACACCGCAATCCATTGCGTTTTTGACTGCTTTCCATGGCTAGCCAGTCACTTTATGTTATGAATGACATCCATGTAATTCTCCCTTCGGGCCGCACTAAAGTACGTTCTAAATTTATCCCTTAAGTTTAGTCTACAGCTAAGAATAAAGTAACCACAAATTCTTCTGGAAAGAATTTGAACATCCTCTGGATGGGCCGAAGCGTGAAATACAGCCGACTCCGCGCAGGACGTATTTCATAAAAAGAAGCCGCTCACCGGATATATTCTTCATCCGATTATCAGGCAAATTTAGCAGGGTGAAACTGGATTCTTTAGAAGCACAGCTTCGCCCAGTTGAACAACTCGACAAGCGGACGCCTCGCGAGACGTCGAGATTGTTACGCGGTAACCGAGTGCATATCATCATGGATGTGCGAGTGACTATGTCAAAGTGTTTACATAAGGCAGGAAAATAGATACGAAAGCTCAATTGGCTATCCTGCCAATTGACCTACAAAATCTCAAAAATAATTGGCGAACATAAATGCGAGGGTAGTTCAAAAGCAGCGGCCGCGCGGCGACCGCTTTGCCGCCAAAGCATGAGCTGGGCTCACAGGGATTAAAAACCCGGGGGAAATATTCACTTTGCTTTATTAGATAAAAATAGTAGTCATCAACTGATGGAAAAAAATATTAAAAACAACAATTTACGTTCGATGGATATGAATAGGTATGGCAAGTGATTTGGAGTGAGTACACCTTGCGTTTAATCGGGTAAAGGAATTGTAGCTTAAATATGGTCATTCAATTCCCCATCTGATTTCCATTTTTCAACGAACTTAGCCCAGCAGGTTTCAATCACTATTATGGCTGTCCCGATAAAAGCTCACCAAAGATCAACAACTCTTAATCTCATAACGGCTTGAACGGCCACCGCCAGCTAATGGATCAAGGCATTTTTTATTGACTAGGTCGGCTAAGTCACGGGTAGCGGTTGCTTTACTGACTGCTGCGATACTTTGATATTTACGGGCGTTGACACCTAACTCAAACTCTTCACCTTGAGAGTCCAATAAACGATTTAACACTTTAACTTGGCGTTCAGTTAACACCGTTTGACTATGTCGTTGCCAAAAGCGCGCTTTATTAACCACTCGGCCAATACGATTAAGACCTTGCTCTAATGCTTGATTCAATACCGTTAGAAACCACACCAGCCAATCTGTGACATCATGTACTTGCTCGTTTTGCTTTTGACTACTGGTTTTGACGCCTTGGATAGCTTCAAGTATCTGATAGTAACCTTTACGGTTTTGCTCAATAGCACTACTGAGTGAATAAAAACGAACGCTACTATTTTCGCTTTGTGCTAAAGCGCGATCTGTCAGAGCGCGAGCGACACGGCCATTACCATCTTCAAAAGGATGCAGGGTGATAAACCATAAATGAGCCAAAGCCGCACGTATAATGCCTTCGGAATGTTCACTTTGTTGTGAGTCGACGTTAAACCAAGTGGTAAAAAGGCTAAGTTGTTGGTCTAAATCCGCTCTTGGCGGCGCTTCAAAATGCACTGTTTCTCGGCCAGCACTTTGTGACACCACTTGCATAGATGTTTCATCACGTAATTCGCCTACTTTTATTTGACGCACAAGCGGTGCTTGTGGAAATAAAGCACTCTGCCATTGGCATAATTCATCTACCGTTAGTGGCTCGTCTAAGCTTGATGTGACTTGGGTTAACAGACTCACTAAACTATCAGTTTGCTCGGTAGGCGGCACTTTTTGTCCTGCAGTAAAAGCAACATGCTCAAGGCCCAAATGCCGTGCGACAGAAGAGCGTACAGACCCCACATTAAGTAACTCTCCCTCAATTTCAGATGTTTTGATGGCATTTTGGATCAACGCATCCATTTGTGCCTCTCTATCAAGATCATCAGGCAACTGGGCCGCTTTACCTATTAATTGCTGTTGATTGGCTAATACCTGCTGTAACAAGGGCGTTACTGCAGGATCTTGATAGGTAAATTCTGTCCAATTTGGGTATTGCCAGATATACATACATCAACCTTTATGTGTCAGATTTTTGATTTATCTAAGGATGAGCCGATTAAGCCGTACTATTCGGCTCATAAAGTGAGCCGAATAGTACGGCTTAATCAGCTCAAATGCTAGGTGTTAATTGTGGGTTACTCGTCGGGCATGTGTTTCTCATATTAAAGTAATGCATGGCTTCGCCACTTATGTGCAGGGCACACCGCAATCCCACGCGGCGTCCGCTGTCATTTGCCCAAAGAATAAGCCATTTTTTGCTGAAACTTTATATGCGGAAAAAGCAGTGGCGGGGCCACCAAAGCCAGTAAATCTCAAAAATAATTGGCGAACATAAATACGAGGGTAGGGCAAAAGCAGCGGCTGTGCCGCCAAGGAAGTTTTGTTATGGATCTAATGGATTCACTATTATGGCTGTTCTGATAATTATCAAATATGAATATTCTTGCATCAATGGTATTTCACGTGTAGTTTCAATGTAAGAACAAAACTTACATGAGGTTTTTATGACTCGTACTATTACATTTCAACCCAGCAGTGAGCTAGGCACTTTTATCGAGGACTTGATCGCGGCGGGTGAATATAACAACCAAAGTGAAGTCGTGCGGGAAGCTTTGCGCTTGCTTCAAGAGCAGAAAGCACAATCTAGCCTAGCGGTTTTGCGGGGTTTGTTAGATGAGGGTTTTAACAGCGGTATAAGCCCCCGAAGTGCTAAGGATATTATGCAAGACGTATTGAGCAAGAAAAGCATACAGTGACGTATGTTTTTACAGAGAAAGCAGATGAAGATCTTAGCGAAATATCAGGGCCTGTTGATCTTTCATATGTCAATCGAGACTGAGGTCATTTATTTGGATACCGAGGCGTTCGTTTTGAAGTTTAGTCACTCTAAACGAAAGATGAACAACGAAGGTAGCCGGATAAATGGCCCAGCCCTTTAGGGTTTTCCTCAAAACACACTTACTCGGCGTTGAAGCCTGTTTATTTGGATGGCCAAACTTCACATGCTTCGCCTTGATTAAGTACATTTTGAGGAAAATCTCGGTGATATATGAAAAATCAACAGGCCCTACTCTGGAGTTGAAGAATATGGCGTTAACGCGGCCATAATTTACTATCAATCTATCATTGAAAAATGCCAAAGGGCGGCTGAAAATCCTTTTCAATATGCCGCTATTGATGGCATCTATCCCAATTGCCGCCGTGTAATTTCTGGCGCTCATTCCATTTATTACCGCATCGAATCAGACGACATTGTTATAGGCCGCGTACTTCGTGTTGAAATGGATTTCACCCGACATATCTAATTTAATGTTTGATGGTTGTCTTGTTAATTGTCCTAGGTGTTAATTGTGCTTTGCACGCAGGGCATGTGCAAAGCACATTAAAGTATTAACTGCGCGACAATGCATGGCTTCGCCACTTATGTACTGTGCACACCGGAATTTATTCATTTTTTAAAACTGAAAATCAAAAGCACGCTTCGCGCCATCATCCCTGATGGTTTTTGACTTGAATCCCTTCAAGCCAGTCACTTTTTCTTCTACAGCTAAGAATAAAGTAACCAAAAAGAAGCCGCTCGCCAAACTATGTTCTTCTTCCAATTATCAGGCAAATTTAGTAGGTCGTTTTCACTCGTTCCCGACGAAGGAAAACTCAATTGGCATCCTTGCCAATTGCCCTACTAAATTCACCTGATAATCGGCGAACATACATGCGAGGGTAGTGCAAAAGCAGCGGCCGCGCGGCGACCGCTTTGCCGCCGAGGCATCAGTTGCGCTCACTGGATTAAAAACGTTCGAAAAATAACTGCTTTGCTTTATAGGGTAAAAATAGTAGGCTCGATTGTTCAATAAAAAGACTAAAAACAGTAGTTTACGTTCGATGGATATGAATATTTATGGCAAATGATTTGGAGTTAGAACACCTTGCGTTTAATTGGGTAAAGGAATTGTCTAAGTGTCAGAGCCGTTTTATTCAACTAAATTGACTACGACCCCTTTTATTCGAAGGAATTGTCTAAGTGTCAGAGCCATTTTATTCAACTAAATTGACTACGACCCCTTTTATTCCTAAAAAAGTAGCTTTAATCGCGGTGATGTGAAAATTACTAGTACTGGCTTTCGGTGTATTGAAATCAGGAAAACCGTTTGATATAAATTATCAACATTAATCAGATTTGGGCTTGATCATCAAGACAGTATCTGACCCCGATAGTTTTACTTGCTTTGTAATATCGGTAATTTTACCTAGGCATACTTAAATATATTTATACGCGATAAGTGAATTTTACTGCATGGGTAGAAAGATTAATGCGATTACATCGTTACAGTAATCATTGGTAGTTTTATACTCACGATAACCCTTAGCTGCCGAAACACCCAAAGTATAAAATTTTTGTGTAAATTCATAAATCACTGACAAACTTTTACCATCCTCGATATTCAGGTATTGTTTTGGTATATCAATTTTACTGCCAACTTCAATATTGCTATTACTTGATACTGAAATAATCATACCGTCACGCTGACAATAGATTGCAAAAGCGCCCTCTATAACATGGCCATTTTCATCACTTGGAAGTGATTCATCTAACATTGTACTGAATTGTGGTTCACTATCAAACACGATGCCTATGCCACCCACTATCTTGGTTGAGTCAGCTAAGTCACGCACCGCCGCATTGTAAATATAAGTAGGTCTATCGTTATAGAAGGGTGTGACAACAAACGACGAAACACTATAGCACTGACTATTCTCGAGCTTCAACGCGTTGTGATATCCTGTTTTTTCATCTAGTTTTTGACCGATAATGTGTATTTCATTCTGATTAGAAACAGCTATCACTATCCCCTGACTATCATATAAATATAGGTTGGTATAAACCGTATACAAGTCGTTAATATGATTGAGAATATTTGTGATTTCTTGGCGCTCTTGCTGACTAGTTTGAAGCTTTACTAATAATTCACGGAAGGCAGAGGTTAATGCCCACCAACGAGAATCATTAGCTCGTTCATAAAGGTTTCGATCCATAATATTGACTGACAGTGAGGCTAAAAACTTTGCGTCGTTTAATTGCGATGAGACCACTGTATCTTGCAGACTACTAATAGAAGAACTAAAGACATTAGAAATATTGGTACCAATTTCCTGAATCGCTTCAAGTACTGGCATAAATTCCCGAGCTTTTTTTCGTGCTGAGGTAATCTTGCCGTTCAATACCACTAAACTAAGGTCGTTATTCACCTCAACTGAATTTTTGGAGATTAGTTTTAACTCTGTTGGAAACAGCCTACCTTGCTCAATCAACTCAGAGGGAATTGAGATCTTACTTGTCTGAGTGCTACCACTAAAGTTCTTTAAAGGTGTCATTACCATGCCACGCCAACCTAGACCAAAGAAGCCTTGATAGCCATTCGTTTCACATAAGGTATATAAGCAATTTTCCCCCCTATACTTGACGATACAAGGCGGTTCAGGATAGTTAATACGCTTACCAATGCTTAAGTAACTCTCATTGCTGCTTGCAGTAACAACTCCGTTAGCATCAACTAATGCAATAATACTTGGGTCATTATTTTGTAAAAGATCACTGAATATTCCTTTCATCTCGTCATTAAAACGAAAGCAGAGGCAAATTACACCCACTACCTCCGAATTGATAAGGTTATCAGCTGTGATTTTACAGGAGTAAATCAGTGATTGATCTTTATCTGGCATCAAGTCGCTATATCTGAAAACCTCAACATATTCGTCATGGGAGTTAATTGTCTGTTCAATAAGCGGATCTGTGCTATGACTGATAGGATTGTTTTTATCTAGGTGGCAGCGCACCTCACCCTGTGGACTAAGGATAATGATTTCATCATAAACACTGTACTTTTTCACATACTCAAGCAGTCGTTCACGGAGTAAATGCTGTGCCTCATTACTGGGCTCTGGATTTTTTAGAAAGGTACGAATATCAGCATCTGTTGAGAGAAATCCAACATCTGCAGTTCTTTCAAAGAGGTTACGGATCAATATATCAATCGCAACCTGGGCACGGGAACTATCATCGTTAGACCGTTTTTTTAGATGCTCAAGTAACAGGTTGTGGATAAGTCGTTGCTGTAAATCGGCAAACTTAGATTTAGTTTCTTCCATGTCATTAATAATGGTTTCGGCTATATTGTAGCTGTTTATCTTGCCTAAAAGTGCGATTTTATCCCACCAAACACTGAGTGCTTGCAGCTTAGACTCATAATTTTTAACTTCGTAAAGTGCCTCTTTTAAGCAATTCTTATTTTTTTCCAATACAACGTCCATACTCACCTCTTTAGACAATTTAGAAAGTAAAATGTAAATTTTTTGTTGTTAGTAGGCAAAAAACGGGCCAAAATAATGATTGATGTCCAGCACCTTAACCAAGCATTGTTCACTTTACTTTTTATACTCAACATTAAGCGATAGCCATCTTGACCAGCCGGTCAAGATAGCTATCGCGCTGCAGTGCGCAAAATGAAACAAGAGTTAAAATATGACAGGGTTACAAATGAAGATGTGCATTTTTGGTGCGAGCGCACCAAAAATGAAAGTATGAAAATAATCAATGAAAAGACGAATTAACAAGACAGCCATCATAGTGTTACTCACTGGAATAAAAACGTTCGAAAAATAACTGTTTTGCTTTATAGGGTAAAAATAGTAGGCTCGGCTGTAGGAAAAAACATTAAAAACAATAATTTATAGCTATCGGGGTCAGAACAACATTAAATTATCTTTTTCCCAACTAATTAACGAAACAATTAACGCAACTAACGAGACAGCCTTCATAGTGTTAACGAGTCAACCATCATAGTGTTGCTGGTTGTCGGCAAAGCCGATGCTCTTATCTTTTGATTTACCCTCGCATGTATGTTCGCCAATTATTTTTGATATTTTGTAGGTCAATTTACATGCGGACGCCGCGCGGGATGTAAATTGAGTCGCAGAGTGCCGGGAGCAGATTGTGACGACCTGCTAAATATCAAAAATAATTGGATGAAGAACATAGTTGGCGAGCGGCTTCTTTTTATGAAATATGTCCTTATATTTCACCCTATGGGCCATCCCATGGATGTTCAAATTTTTTCCAGAAGAATTTGGGTTAACTGGGGTCGGAGTAAACTTAAATTTCTGAATTAATAGAAGGTGAGTATTTTTATTTTAAAGCAGTGAAGTAGGCCAGTTTTAGACTGTCGTTGAGATGACTCTTTTGCTGAGGTTTGGACATCAAAAATCAAAGACCTGACCCGGGGTTCCTAGCTGTTATTATCCGCGAAAAGTCATAGGTTCAAACCCTGTGCACACAACCCAACGATTCTTCAATTATATTTTAAGTTCCCATAAAGTTAAAAGCACAATCGCCCTCGGGCTCGTTGTTATTATTCGCGAAAGGTCTAGGTTCACATCCTGCTCCCGTAACCAACCTATTCTTCAGTGTTATTACTATTATTCACTTAGGTTACACCTGCTTTTTTGCGTCTATACCAGATACCATACATACCGATCCCTAATAAAGCCAAAACCGAAGGTTCAGATACCACTTCTGGTGGTGTGGGATCTTGGGGGGTAACCGACGCATCGCAAGGCTCGTGGGCGTGCCCTCCTGGTTTTTTATCTTGGTTTGTAAAAGCGCCTTGACCACATTTATACCATGGAGATTTTGGATCAGATGCATGTAAACTATTGAGCGATACTAAAATGGTGTTGTTAGCGACCTCAGTCCCAAGCCTATCAAGGCCAAAAGCAAAGTTTTCAGGTTTTAAACTCGATATATCAACTAATTGTTTTGATAACTCTACTTCTAGCCCCCATTCAAATTCCCAGTCGGTAATTTTAGAATCCACACCGTCAGCCAATTCGTAACATGACTTGTCACTGCTGCTCTCTCCAAGTGGGCAATCGATGGTTTCTGGAGAATGGTCTGCATATTCACCCAAATCGCCATAAAAATCACCATTATTCAGTAAGCTTGCGTTGTAGTTCAGTGTCGACAGAAAGCTTACATTTAAGCCATTATCCAAGCTATTCGCTATAGGGTTGAAATCTGAGGCTAATCTGACATCATTACCATTTAATTTGTTCTCTTTATCAGGAACTGATGGGTCCAAATTCAATGTATAGGTATTATCCCCATTTTGAAATGAAAGCTCCATATACTCACTGCCAACGGCCTTATCTGCGTCTTTTTGATCGCTGTTCATCCACCCAACTAAATAGTCGTCAGCAGAAGTTGCACCTGTGGCTCCATTTGCTATAGCTGCTGCCTTTGCATCATTTTCAGCCTGTTTTCTATCAGCCTCGCAAGATTTTTTTTCAGCTTTAGGTTTATCTGAACATTTTCCATTAACCTGCTCATATTCAATTTTAGCCGTTTCTTGTGCTGCTTTTTCACAATCTTTGTCACAAGTGTTGCCTCCGTTAGAGCCCTCACCATATGACAAATCTTTAAAGCCTAAGGGATGGCTAATGTACATGTATTGTTTGCCATCATAATTGGCAAAGGCAAGTGTGCCTCCAGAAATTGTCCGACTGATAGAGCCTGAGCCTATGACTCCATCATCCACCGTATATTCGATATCAAAACTGAGGTCATATTCGTTAGCGTCGTAACGGCCATCGTAAGTAAAAGTGTTATCAGCGATAGCAGCTAAACTTGCGAAAGCCGCGGCCGATGAGATGAGTATTATATTAAGCATAACCAGCTACCTCTTAAGGTAAATATACTTCCTATTTAATGAATGATTTTGCTCCATTTATAACCATTTTCAGACAAAATTGTCTTTTTCTCTTTGTACCAACCATTTATTCTATTGGGTATTGAAAAATATTGTGAATATTGAAACTGTCACATATTCCACCACATCAAATTTGCCGCGACCTAGATATTCTCAACTCACATTAAATAGACTGTAATAACGCGATAGCAAGTTCGCGCTCTGAAAATTTATCCTTGGAAGATATCGCTTTATTAAGCTGATTACGGGCGGCTTTCAGTTGACCGGATTTAAACAAGTTGTAGCCAATATGGTATTGAATAGCAGGATTACTCGCATCTTTAGCAGCAGCTTCCCTCAACAAATCGAGTCCTTCAACCAGTTGACTTTGATTGGTCAGTATCCATCCTTTAGTGTCAATAAAGGATGGATTGTGCTTGTCTATTGATAGAGCTAGATCTGCGTAATGAATAGCCTTAGAGAAATTCTCTATCAGTAATAAGTTAGCCAAATTATTGTATAGAAACTCTAACCTAGGAAGCCCGAACGTTTTTTCGAGCAATAAATAATGTGTTTTGGCTGCTTTATGGTGTTTATTGAAGTACAAAAAGTCGGCCAAAATATGACGATGAAAATGGGCGCTAGGAAATTGATTCACAATAGTGGTGAGTGTATTGATAAATTCACTTGCCCCAGTCCCTTTGTTCTTGGCCAAATTGAATAACTGTATTATGGCCGCCTGATAATTATTATTTTGCTCAATAGCTGATAGATAATGTACTTTTGCTTGTTCATTATTATTTTTTGCTAATGCTATATCGCCCATAATCAGTTGCAGGTTTGGTTTTTTCTGCGTGAGTGTTGGCAAGGTATTTAAAATGTTTTCTGCTTTTTCTATTTCACTTGTTGTGATGTACAAACGCATCAATTCAATTTTAGCGTAAAGGTATGTTGGGGTTAATGCTAAGGCTTGCAAAAGTGTTGTTTCGGCGTCCTCATAAATATTTGAAATACGCTGACGTTGGCCAAGGTAAAGCAACTTTTCATGATCACTTTTCCACATAGTAAATAGTTTAGTAAATTGTTCTGCCGCCTTATCAATGTCCTGTTGCTGAAGATAAATGTCAGCTCTTAATTGAATGTAATCTGTATTTAAAAAATGCTGCATTTGCAGTCTGTCTAATTCTTTTAAAGCTGCACTAAAATTCCCTTTCGCCCGATAAATTTGAACATTTTTTTCATAAGGTAGCGTGTTTTCTTTATCAAATAATTTGGCTGTGTTGAATGTATCTTTGGCTTTATCAAGTTGGCCAGTGGAAAACAAAATATTGGCCATCAAGATACGTACTCTAAAGCTGTTGGCTTGATCTTTTATAAGGATTTCAGCCTGTTTAAGCGCCTCTTGATAATCTAAATTTAAATAATGTATTTTTGCTCTATTATATTTAGCGGGAAATAGATTTGGTTGTAATTTTAGTATGTTGCTGGTTAATCGCTGCGCTTCATCTAAACGTTGCATAGCAATCAGAATATCGCTTTTTAGTAATTGATAAGTGAAATTATTAGGCACAAGTGTCACTAATTCATTCACAACTTTTAGCGCTCGTTTTTCTTGTTTGTTCTGCAGATATAATCTTGCGGCTATTTTTTTCACTTCACGGCCACTAGTGTCTGTGAATTTTTTTTCAAAATAAGTCAGTGCTTCTGAAAACTTTTGCCGCGCCAGCAGGATTTTCACTTCCATAAGGTTTAACACACGATCCGCGTTATGAATATCTCTCAGCTCTGAAATAAAGCTCTGGCAACGATGGATTTTATTGGACTTAAGATACAAATCACATAAAACGAGAGATAACGAAAGGCTTTCTTTGATCATTTCCGATTGACTTTCTAATAACTTCAGTGCCTTCCTCGACTCACCAAGCTGAATATGGGTGTCTATGAGTATTTCTAGGGCATAAATATTTTCGGGTTTATATCTCACATAATTAATCAGTTTGTTTCTAGCCGATTCATAATTCTCTGTCATGTATAACGCTAAACCAGATACCAGCAACAATTCTGAGTGCCTTAACAATAATTCATTTGGTATAAGTGCCAGCTTTTTGTTGATCTCCTCGTACACTTTAAAGGCTAATTCGTTATGCTCATTGATGCTAAATAACCGTGCGTTGAGCAACATAATAAAGGGTTCGTCTGGCGTTATGGCGAGAATGTTGTCTACTATGATCCGTGCTTTATCAAATTGTTTTAGGCTCACGTAAGTGTTGGCCAATGAACGACTGATAAAGGCATCACTTGGCAATTTTTCATAAGCCGCCTGAAAATAAAACAAGGCTTTGGGAAGCGCACCTTGCTCTTGATGCAGTTGTCCCCGCAGATGCAATGTATGGGCATTATATGGCACCACAGACTCCGCTCTTTCAATATAATATGCAGATTGATCAAGGTTGTGTTGCCTTAAATAAAACCCCGCAATATTATTAATTGCTTCGATATTATCCTGTTGTAATTCGTATGCTGCTAAGTACTTTTCAAGCGCCTTTTCAATGTCGAGAGTGTTTTCATAAGCAACAGCCTGCAATAAGGTTATTTCAAAGGTGTTGTTTGGGTTGAGCGTTGCCGTGCTTAGTTTAATGACATTATCGTAATCTCTGATACGAGTGAACGCTTTGGCCAATGGTAAAAAGGCAATGTCTATGTCAGCACCTAATGCGACAGACTCTTCGTACTCAATAATGGCGGCTCGTGTTTGTTCTCTGCGTAACAAAATATCAGCCATCATTAATTTAGACTGCAAATGCGACGGGCTATCTTGCAGGGCATTTTTTAAGTAAATATAGGCTTCGTCAAAATTTTCTTGGTTATAACTCGACAGGGCTTTTTCGTAGTCTATAGCCGATTGGCCAAATGCACTATTACCCCAAGGGCTCAGAAGAAAAAATATAATGGTGGGTAAAAAATACTCAGCAATAGATAGCTTCAATTTCATTGCCTTATTCCCCCTTATTTCTAACAAAATACACCAGTAAAAATAAATGGATTGTCATTTAACTATAGAATATTCTGGTACATTTACAAATAATACTAAAGCCCTTCATGAGGCTCCATTCGTGATGTTAAGGGGCATATTCCGAATGTTTAGGTCTGAGCCACCACAGATAGATAATTATGTTCACGGATGAATGTCTAATATTGGTAGCATTACAGCGAAATTCGTGCCAGCTCCCATCGTTTTTTCAAACTGTTGATTTATATAATATTGTGCATTCTATTTTCACTGGTATGGATTGAAACGGGGATTATTTTGCAATTTGCGAATCACGTGAACCAAGGATCAACAATATCGACAAGTTTAAAAGCAGTGAGTGCGCCACCAAAGGACGTTTTGTTGTGAATGTAATGTGTTCACTATTATGGATATCCTGATAATTTATTTTAACAGTGGCAAAACTACCTTTAATTTTTATCAATGCTGATAGAAGTAATTTTCACGTCGATGCGGAAGTCAACAATGACGTCTTAAATACCTTTTGATTACCGAAGCACCGCGTTCACATGAGGTCTAGGCAGCACAAATGTAAAAGTATGAGCAATTAGCGCTTACTTGTTCTTGCTGCTCACTAGTAAGTCTTACGCTTGGTTTATTTTTGTTGCCAGATAATTGCTTCCACCCTTATCGGGGTGTAGCTTCAGCATCAGTTTGCGGTGGGCGGCAATAATCTCTTCATCCGTTGCGTTATTATCAAGGCCTAGTATTGCAAAAGCTTCAATTACGGTCATCTCACCACTATCGCTTGTGTTAGGACCTGCGGGGTCAGGTTTTTTGAAACGAATCAACAAATACAGTCATCATAGCTTTATTGTTTGTCGGCCTCGCCGATGCTCTTGTCTTTTGCTCTACCCTCGCATGTATGTTCGCCAATTCTTTGTGGGATTTCTTAGGTCAATTTATATGCGGACGCCGCGCGGGATGTAAATTGAGTCGCAGAGTGCCGGGAGCACATTGTGACGACCTGCTAAATATCACAAATAATTGGATGAAGAACATAATTTGGCGAGCGGCTTCTTTTTGGTTACTTTATTCTTAGCTGTAGAAGAAAAAGTGACTAGCTCGAAGGGAATCGAGTCAAAAACCCGCAAGGACGCGGGTGCCTGTCAGGGCATAAAGCTCTGGGACCTACGAGGCCCAGAGCGCTTGAAATCACTTTGTATGCAAAGCCATATAAAGCGGACAACCTCCAAAATCCACATCACCTCCACTACGATACTTTGCCAAAATTCGTTCAGACTGCCGCGCTATCTGTCGCCTTAACTCACGCCTTGCGCCTTTAACCCGCGCAACAGATGTTGAATCATAAGCACTGGTTTGATGTCGCATCCAGGCCATTACCGCCATGGCCGCCTTATCTTCTAAGGTTACTGATGAGCTACGCGCTACTGTACCGCTACCAACGGGCACCGCGTGTTCTTTTACCAGCTTTGACAATTGCTCAACCAAAAGGTGATGTTTTTGGTCAAAGTTGAGAAATTGAATGATCTGTTGTTGAAAGTCTTCTCCGAAGACCGTTTCCTTTGCTTCGCGGCGAACTTTGACCTGGGCTAATTTCTTTTGATGTTTAGGATCGGCTCGTTGCGCTTCGACAAGTGTTATCGCTTGTTTAATCTGTGCTTTTGCAGCCCAAACGCCGTGAGAAAATGCCTTGCGGCCTTTTTTTTCCTGAACTGTCCAAGTTGGCCCTAGGGATTTCACCTTGCGTGTCACCGAGGCATCGCCGGCAGGTAAATTTTCCCAACCTGTTGGCACTGAAAAAACCTTGCCGGTTTTATCTTGAAGGCGATTATCGGACTCAGTGATTAAAAAGCTGCGTGTTTCTGTAGGCATTGATTACTTCCATTGGGTTCTTCGATTCAATCGAATTAGCAGGACGATCATAACCTGCGGAGTTAGGTTCGTTGAAAAATATTGTGTAAAACAGCCATCATAGTAACTAAAGTCGGCAAAGCCGATGCCCTTGTCTTTTGATTTGCTCTCGCATATATGTTCGCCGAGTATTTTTGATATTTCGTAGGGCAATTTACATGGGTGAAACTGGATTTCTTAGAAGCACTGCTTCGCCCAGTTGAACAGCTCGACAAGGAAGTCGAGATTGGGTGCTGATTATCATGGACGTATGATTGACCAATTCGAAGCGTTTGCATCCGGTTGGGTTGGAGCACATTACGACGACCTGCTAAATATCAAAAATAATTGGATAAAGAACATAATTTGGCGAGCGACTTCTTTTTATGAAATACGTCCTGTATTTCACCTTTCGGGCCATCCAGAGGATGTTCAAATTCTTTCCAGAAGAATTTGTGGTTACTTTATTTTTAGCTGTAGAAGAAAAAGTGACTGGCTTGAAGGGATTCAAGTCAAAAAACCGCAAGGGCATAAAGTTATTCGGTCTGCGAGGAATCAGAGCCACGAGAAATCATATTATTTTGTATGCAAAGCCTTATTAAACCATTAACCAGATGACCATAATAACGAGCAGCCAAAAAAATAGTTTTCGGGTTTATTACGATGAGTATCTTTATAATTTTAATGTACCCAAATGAGTAAAGGCCGTTAATGATGCGATTTGTCGTTACACTGTTATCACTTAGAAAATAGATATATCCCCAAGTGACCTCAAGATGCAGAGTTCAGCGGGAATTCAAATCGTCAAATACAAGGCAAAGGTA
>Ga0209712_10002480_pt1 | contig 15193 bp, 13 predicted proteins | sample ArcOceMetagenome_FD_187443 | JGI IMG/M metagenome (GOLD analysis project Ga0209712, IMG submission 187443) | Marine eukaryotic phytoplankton communities from Arctic Ocean - Arctic Ocean - Greenland ARC118M Metagenome (SPAdes) (version 2) | ecosystem: Environmental > Aquatic > Marine > Oceanic...
ATTGGAACCACCTGATCCCTTCCCGAACTCAGTAGTGAAACGATGTATCGCCGATGGTAGTGTGGGGTCTCCCCATGTGAGAGTAGGTCATTGTCAAGCTTTAAACACCAAAATCCCCAATCGTTAGCTCGGTTGGGGATTTTTTTTGCTTAAAATTTAGAGCGCTGAGTGTCGAACATCAAAGCTATCTGCCGATTGGGGGTTTTGGTGTTTGAATACAATGAGGTTCTTTTACTAAATACCGGGCAGCGCAGCGGAACATGTGATTACATCTGTGCCGAAGGCTCGATAGGAAAGGGCGCAAAGCGTCACGCAGTGATAGAAGCGAAGCTTCGTACCCAAAGTAGGTCGGCAGGTTCGAAAGTGCTTACTAAAATCATCAGTCAAGATGCTCAATCAGTGATGCTTCAGTAGTCGGTATTTGCTCTGATCATGAAACACCATTTCTTTGATCAATTTGGCTTTACTGAACTTGCAGCGGATCTTTAACCTCGGGATAATGCATGCTCTGTTAAAGGTGTTGTTGTGATTACAAAAATTAAAAAAATATTTGTGCCATTACTGATTGTTATTGGCCTAGCTCTGTCTTTATCCAAAGAACAATTTGATGAGCCACTCTTCTGGCTTGATACAAGCCTAAGTAAAGCTGTTCCTGAGCAGCAGGCTAAGCTCAGCTCATTTAAGATGATGCCAGTACCTACTAAAGCGGTGCACAGTGCCACGTCAGTGGAGCTGAGAAACGGCAATCTTTTGGCCATGTGGTATGGCGGTTCTCGAGAAGGGCATGTTGATGTGGCTCTATACAGCGCCGAGTTTAATACGTCTAAACAAGTCTGGAGTGAGCCTAAAAAAGTGCTCGATCGATACAATGCGGCCAATGATTTAAATCGTTATATTAAAAAAATCGGTAACCCTGTTTTAATCAAACACCCTCAAGGGCCTTTGGTGCTGGTATATGTATCTGTATCCCTAGCTGGCTGGGCGACAAGCCAATTGAATATGGCGCTTTCATATGATGATGGACAAACTTGGCATGCATCTAAACGATTAGTAACTAGCCCATTTATTAATATCAGCACACTTGTTAAAAACGATGGTGTGATTTATCAGGATGGTACGATTGGCATTACCGCTTATCACGAGTTATTGGGTGAATTTAGTGAAATGGTGCGTGTCACCTTAGATGGCGAAATGGTTGAAAAATACCGCATGACTCGCGGCAAGAATACGATTCAGCCAACCCTGATTGTTAAAAATGAAAAAGAAGCGTTTGCATTGATGCGTGACAGCAGTCGGAGTATCCAGCGTGCCCATTATGCGGATACTCAAGATGGTGGTAAAACCTGGGGTGAGTTTGAAGCCTTAGATGTACAAAACTCTAATTCAGCTGTGTTTATTTTCAATGATAAAAAGTTGCGCAGCTGGATGGTATACAACGATCAGACCCGTGATATGGAGCATTCTAGAAATAACCTTGTACTGGCTGTTTCTAATGACGAAGGCAAAACGTGGAAAAACGTTTATTACTTTGAAAATAAAGAGTTGAACCAAGATCTAGCAGAAAAGTTTGCTTATCCATGGGTAGAGCCGACAACTAACGGCGAATACCACTTATTTTACACTTGGAGTCGAAAAGAAATTAAACACACAGTATTTAACGATGCATGGCTGGAGACATTATTATGACATCTATATTCAGCTTATTCGGTCACGGTATATTTTTATTAGCGCTAATACTATTTATTGTACAAGCAAAACGTTGGGGTAAATATTGGCCTCTTGCATATGTTCTGGCGGCCATCATGGTTGTATTGCCAGTAAAAGATTGGTTAGTAATTGAGTTTAGCCGAGGGTATTTTTCTGATTTAAGCATGACAACAATCATAATGTGCAGTGTTTATATTATGAATGTGGCAGGGGCTAGGCGTTTAACGTCTTCCAATGAGCTTAAATATTCAGTGTTAGCCTTAGCAACAGTGTTATATCCGTTAACTCTGGGCTTAAGTATGTTGGACCCATATGCATTAGGCTTTAGTAGTCACAGCTTCTACCCTTTGATGGTATCTTCTTTGGCGGTGATTGCATTTGTTGCTTGGTATTTTTCAGTATGGCAGTTAGCGTTAGTTTTAAGCCTTACATTATTAGCTAATGGTTTGAGTGTTTATGAAAGTAATAATCTCTGGAATTACCTAATCGACCCTATTGCTGTGATCATGTGTCTAGTGAGTTTGATCTACGGCCATATAGGCAGTGTTTCTAAGAAGTTCATCAATAAAATTAACGACAAGGTGCAGTCAGATGTTTAATCAAATGCATAAAGTAGAAAAGATTGCTTATCCATTAATCGCCCTGTACTTATTGTTCGGTGCCGCTATTGCGTTAACTAACCCTGAGTCTTTTACTACTTTCTGGGCAAAAGAAGACGGCCCAATCGAGTGGTTAACGGTTATTGCGTTGTCATTATCATTTATTGTTTGTGTTCAGCGTGTGGCGAAACTGGCAAGTGTTAAAAATGTTGCCTTTATTGGTGTTTGGTCTTTTTTGGCTTTGGTTTGTTTTTTTGGTGCCGGCGAAGAAATTTCATGGGGTCAAAGAATATTTAATATAGAAAGCTCTGAATGGTTCAAACAAAATAACGCTCAAGCTGAAACCAATCTTCATAACCTAGTGGTTGAAGGGAAAAAAGTTAACAAAATAATCTTCAGTGCAGTACTTGGATTATGTTTAATCACATACCTATTTGTATTTTCTATTGCTTACCGTAAGAGCGAAAGATTTAAAGCACTATGTGAATATTTTGCAGTGCCTATTGCTCAGTGGCATCAAGTAGCTGCATGGGTAATGGTTGCATTAGTGGCTGAGGTATTGATAAAAAATGTAGGGCGTTCAAGTGAGTTATTTGAAAGTGCTGCAGTATTTGTATTTTTATTGAATATTACCTATCCGTTTAATAGCCAGTCTTTTGAAAAGAACGCTTAAACTTTAAGCTTCTACTTTGCATAAAAAAGCCACTCAATGAGTGGCTTTTTTATGTGCTATCTTTTAGTTTGTTTAAGCATCTAACTCAGCAATCTTATCTAGCAGTTCTTTTGTTTTGGCTTGCATCCACAGAGTAAATAGCTGTAATGCCATCAACTACTCTTTTCGGTTTTGTTAAGCGAGAGTTAATTTCCCCACTGTATGGAAAGCCGCCATGCTCTCTTTCACAAGCTGGCTTATGCTAATTATTTACCCTTTTTATAAATATGTTCATATACGTAATTTGTGGCTTCGACAAATCCATCAATGGATCCACAGTCAAAACGTTTGCCACGGAATTTATAGGCGATGACACAGCCTTCTTTAGCCTGCTTTAATAATGCATCGGTGATTTGAATCTCACCATTGATGCCAGCAGAGGTACTTTCTATTTTATCAAAAATATCAGGGCTAAGGATATAGCGACCTATGATTGCAAGGTTACTTGGAGCATCTTCTTTTGATGGTTTTTCGACCATATCGTGCACTCGATATAAACCATTGCCCAAATCATCGCCGGAAATGATACCGTATTTATGCACTTCATCCTCAGGTACTTCTTGTATCGCCACAATAGAGCAGCGGAATTGCTCAAATATCTTCACCATTTGCGCTAATACACCGATATCTCCTTCATCGGCGATGCATAAGTCATCGGCCAGAACCACTGCAAACGGGTTGTCACCCATGAGGTTTTTGCCTGAATGAATAGCGTGGCCTAGGCCTTTCATATGGACTTGGCGGGTAAAGCTAAAGTCATTATTTTCAATTAAATCGGACACATTGCGTAAAAGCGCCTCTTTACCACTGCCTTCTATTTCCTTCTCAAGCTCGTAGTTAATATCAAAATGATCAACGATGGGTCGTTTGCCACGCCCTGTGACAAAGCCTATGTCGCATAGGCCTGCTTCCACTGCTTCTTCTACGCCATATTGAACCAAGGGTTTGTTGACGATGGGCAGCATTTCTTTGGGCATGGATTTCGTGGCGGGTAAAAATCGAGTGCCGTAGCCTGCAACGGGAAAAAGGCATTTATTAATCATCGGTGTATCCTTAAATTAACTGTATTAATGAAATATTAAGTAGATGAGTGAGCTAACCTTATGTTGGTACTGCGAATCTTGTACCAAGGTTGTGGGCATACTTCATGCAGCACTAAGTTATCCCAATAAAAATAAGCAGATATTTGTCATAGAAGTTTTCTGCAATCAATACTCAATACAGCGTTTTAGATAAGGAAAGGCCATGAAAATGCCTGATATTACTTTACCGTTTAACCTGATCTTATTTGGAGCAGCAGGCGATCTTACACATCGAAAACTGCTGCCGGCATTATTTAATTTACACAAAGATGGTCGTCTTAATTCGGATGGTCGTATCTTTGCAATCACTCGTCCTAGCCATAAAGAGGGTGAGTATTTGGGGCAAGTTAAAGAATGGTTGCTTCACTACGGTGCGCAGATGAACGAAGAAGAGTGGAAAGAGTTTTCTGCTCGCATTCACTTGATTGGCATTGATTTAGACAAATCGGCGGGGTACGCCAAGCTTGCTAAAAAGCTTAAAGCCCATGACGTAAATTGTATTTATTATTGCGCGGTTCACTCAAAGTTGTACCCAGCTATGTGCGAGCAGTTATTTGCTAACGGTCTTATTTCAGATAAAAGCTCCATAGTATTGGAAAAACCCATTGGCAATGATTTAGAAACTGGCATGGCCATAAATAGTCGGGTCTCTGAATTCTTTCCTGAAGATAAAATTTACCGAATCGATCATTACCTTGGAAAAGAAACAGTTCAAAACTTACTGGCGTTACGGTTTGCCAATTCTATTTTTGAGCATCAATGGAGCCAGAGATACATTGATCACATACAAATAACCATTTCAGAAACCGTCGGGGTAGAGCAGCGAGCAGGGTTTTATGAAGGCACAGGTGCCATGCGAGACATGTTGCAAAATCACTTGTTGCAACTGTTGTGTATGACAGCCATGGAGCCGCCGGCCACTATGGCCCCTGAATCCGTACGAGATGAAAAAGTAAAAGTATTAAAAGCCCTTAAACCCATAGAAGGCACTGACATTGCTGAATATGTGGTACGAGGCCAATATGAAAAAGGCGTGGCCGACGGAGAGATGGTTGTAAGGTATCGAGACGAACCGGGTGTGGATGCCGAATCAACCACAGATACTTTTGTGGCTCTAAAAGCAGAAATCGATAATTGGCGATGGGCGGGTGTGCCTTTCTATTTAAGAACAGGCAAGCGTTTAGCTGAAAGAGCGTGTGAGATAGTGGTTCAGTTTAAAGAAGTGCCTCATAGTATTTTTGAGATGCAGCATAAAAAAACCATGGCCAATAAATTGATATTTAGATTGCAGCCGGATGAAGGTGTGCGTTTACAAATGTTTGAAAAGCGCGTGGGCAATCAAATGCAGGTGCAGCCTATGATATTAAGTTTACAAGAAGCGGGAGACAGTAAAAAACGAGTACCAGAAGCGTATGAACGATTATTGGCTGATGCTTTAAATTTAAACCCTACTTTATTTTTACGCGAGGATGAATTAAAAACCGCATGGACATGGGTTGACCCGATTATACAAAGCTGGGTTCAGAGCGATCAGCAACCCGACAGCTATAGTTCTGGCAGTTGGGGGCCTGCAGCGGCCACATTGTTATTAGCAAAAGACGGCCGTTTATGGGAAGAAGGAAATTAATAATGATGTTTAATGCCTTTGATAGTCGAGAGCAGGTTATTGAATCTCTATGTGACAATCTCATTGAGAGCCTCCAAAAAATAATCGATGAAAAACAAACATGCTCAATGGCCATTGCTGGTGGTAATACGCCTAAACCCTTATATGAACATTTGAGCAAACAAAGTATCGACTGGGATAAAGTGAATCTTACCTTGACCGATGAACGTTGGGTTGAGCCTTCTAATACTTCGAGTAATCAAAATATGGTTTGGCACAGCTTGATTCAGGATCAAGCCGCAGAGGTAAACTTTATCCCACTTAAAAACCCCCATACGACAGCCCCAGAAGGGAAAGATGAATGCGAAGCCATTTTAAAACAAAGTATTCCAATACTGGATGTGGTTGTTCTGGGTATGGGGGAAGATGGACATTTTGCCTCGATATTTCCTGGTATGGAGGACACAAAAAGCCTGCTAGATATTAATAATCAAGAGATCTGCTCAGCAGTTCAACCAGAAGGGAATGAAGCTCGAATGAGTTTAACCCTGGCTTATTTATTGAAAGCGAAAAATATCTATTTATTCATTACCGGCGAAGAAAAAAAGCGCATTATAGATAATATAGTGGATAAAAATTACGTTGATGATAAGTACCCTGTAAGCGCATTATTATTACAGGATACTTGCCCAGTTCAGGTTTATTGGAGTTCATAATATGGTTAGTAACATGAACCAAACAGTGGCTCTGGTCACGCAAGAGATCGTCAATCGAAGTAAAAGTAGTCGAAAAAAATACTTAGATTTAATGTCTCAATCTGAAAAGGATAAACCCGCACGTTCGCAAATGGGCTGTACTAATTTAGCCCATGTCCAGGCGGCTTCTACTGATAATGAAAAGCTAATCCTTAAAGACACTCATAAAGGCCATAATATCGGTATCGTATCGGCTTATAACGATATGCTTTCTGCTCATCAGCCTTATTACCGTTACCCTGAAAAAATAAAAGAATATTTATATCCGTTTGGCGCAAGTGCGCAGGTGGCTTCTGGTGTGCCAGCCATGTGTGATGGTGTAACACAAGGTCAGCCAGGTATGGAGCTATCTCTATTTAGTCGAGATGTTATCGCATTAAGTTCGGCTGTTGGCTTATCGCATCAAGCATTTGATGGCATGATTTTATTAGGCATCTGCGACAAAATTGTTCCAGGGTTATTATTAGGCGCTTTACGTTTTGGCCACTTGCCAGGTTTGTTTATACCGGCGGGTCCTATGCCAAGTGGCATTAGTAATTCAAAAAAAGCGCAAGTTAGGCAGGCTCATATTCAGGGTAAAGCCAGTGATAGCGACTTATTAGAAAGTGAAGCGCAAGCGTATCATGCATCAGGGACCTGTACGTTTTATGGCACTGCCAATTCAAATCAAATGTTGTTGGAAGCCATGGGGTTAATGTTACCCGGCTCTGCGTTTGTTCAGCCTAATACACAAGAACGTCAACATTATAATCAGCTAGCCTGTAAAAAAATGGTAGAGCTAGCTGATAACCATGCAGAATTTAGCATGGGAAAATTAGTGAACGAAAAAACAATCGTCAATGCACTGGTGGCATTGTTGGCAACCGGTGGCTCAACCAATTTAACTATTCACTGGATCGCCGTTGCAAAAGCCGCAGGCATTCATATTACATGGCAAGACATACAAACCTTATCTGATGTGGTGCCATTGATTTGCAAAGTGTACCCAAACGGCCCTGCCGATATTAATCAGTTTCATGAAGCAGGGGGCACCGCATGGGTATTTTCATGTTTGTTGAATGCAGGGTTAATGCATGGTGATGTACAAACGGTTAACGGCACATTATTTTATGATTATGGAAAAAAAGCCTGTGTGAATGAAAGTACCATTACGTTTGAGCAAGCCAACAATAAGCAAACGGATATTTTAGCTACAATCGAGTCACCATTTGATGCAACAGGTGGTTTGAAACAAGTGGCAGGCAACTTAGGTAAAGCCATGATTAAAGTTTCGGCTGTGCCTAAAAATAATCTAAGCATTAAAGCCCCCGCCATGGTTTTTACCGATCAGTTGGACGTAATCAGTGCTTATCAAAAAGGGCAGTTACAAAAGGACCATGTTTTAGTTTTGAAGGGTCAGGGTCCTAAATCCAATGGCATGCCGGAGCTGCATAAATTAATGCCAGTGCTGGCAAACTTACAGGATGAAGGTTTTAAAGTAGCGCTATTAACGGACGGTCGTTTGTCAGGAGCCAGTGGCAAAGTATTAAGTGCCATCCATCTTGTGCCAGAGGCTGCAAACGGTGGTGCTATTTCAAAAATCGAAGATGGCGACATAATTGAAATTAACGCTCAAACAGGGGTTTTAAATATAAAAGATGTAAATCTGAATGATCGCGAATCTATTTACAGTGCACCTAACAATATGGGGGTAGGGCGGGAAATATTTAGCTTATTCAGAAAAAATGTCACACCAGCGGATGAAGGTGCCATTAGTATTGATTGGCTTGAATAAATATTTTTCTAATAGTGGTTAAGGGGTCTATATGTCATTTGAAACATGGTTTACACAAACCAAAGCCATCATGCCTGTCATTGTTATTCATGATTTAGAGCATGCGGTACCGTTAGCTCGTGCATTAATAGCAGGGGGCATACACTGTCTCGAAGTGACTTTAAGAACGCCACAAGGCTTGCAGGCCATAGAAAAAATTGCACAAGCTTGCCCTGATGCCATTATTGGCGCAGGCACAGTAGTGAGTGCTCAGCAGATGCGTGATGCAAAATCAGCAGGGGCGAAATTTATTATTAGTCCAGGTATCAGTGCTGAATTATGTGAAACAGCTAATGAGTTGGGTTTACCTTATGCGCCAGGGGTTATGACACCCTCTGATATTATTATCGGGCTGGATCACGGTATATCTCTATTTAAATTGTTTCCCGCAGACATCGCTGGCGGGCCTAAAATGTTAAAAGCATTGGCAGGGCCATTTCCGAATATTAAATTTTGCCCAACTGGCGGAGTATCACCTGATAACATTCACGATTATTTATCATTGAATAATGTGGTGGCAGTGGGTGGCTCATGGGTATGCCCTAAAGAGCTTATTTTAAAGCAGGACTGGCAAGGCATTACTGAACTCGCATCAACCATCTAATTGTTACATCCCTTCATTTCTTACCTCTATGCATTAACCCTGTTTAAACAATAGAACCGGTATTAATTTTAATACTGGTTCGTTATTTGCAAAACCCTCTCTATGTAAACAAAAAGTGCGGTCTTAAGTAAAAAATAGCACTGAAAAAGTGCAATGAATATTTAAGCACTAAAATCGAGCGAGTTTCATGGAAAAAGCGCAACCGTATATAGATGAGTTGATCCTCGAGCAGGCATTACCAAGCCATTACAAAGATCTTGTGGGAAATTACTTGTGGCCTTTAGTGCAAGACATGATGTCCACATATCAACAGCGCACAGTTTCTGGGCCTTGGTTACTAGGTTTGCAAGGCACACAAGGCAGTGGAAAAAGCACTGTATGTTTGTTCATTAAACTTTTATTAGAAAAAAGATTTGATCTAAACGTAGTGGTTTTATCGTTAGATGATTTTTATAAAACACATGCAGAACGATTAGAACTTTCAAAAACTATCCACCCTTTACTTGCCACCAGAGGCGTACCCGGTACGCACGATTTAACGCTGGCCATAGACAGTATTAAAAATATATCGGATCTAACTCTAGGTCAGGCTTGCACTGTTCCCTCTTTCAATAAAGCTATGGACGACAGGTATAACAAAAGTTCATGGCCAATAATTAAAGGCCCGATAGATGTCATTTTATTTGAAGGGTGGTGTGTGGGCGTGCAGGCCCAGCCAGAATCATCATTAACAGTAGCGATTAACGAATTAGAAAAAAAAGAAGATGCGGATGTCTCCTGGCGGAAATATGTTAATAACAATTTAGAGGGCCAATACCGTAATTTTTTTCAAACATTAGAAAACTTAATTGTGTTAAAAGCTCCTAGTTTTGAATGCGTTTATGACTGGCGATTGCTTCAAGAGCAAAAGCTGAAGGACACAGCACAAGACGGTGCAAGCACGAGAATTCAATCACCAGAGCAAATCGAACGTTTTATTGCTCATTATGAACGATTAACACGGCACGCCCTGAGTACACTTTCAGAGCATGCCAGTTGGAATATATCGCTTAATAAGCAGCATGACATGATTAGCCTAACTAGAAATGATCATTTACTGGATTCTTGTAATGAACGTTAAAAAGGCTTAATGGCATGAATACTCAATACATAGTCTCAACAGATCTGGATGGAACCTTATTAAACCATGATGATTACCAATGGGAAGATGCCAGAGAAGCATTGATGGCATTATCGAATTATAAAATCCCCATGATCATTAATACCAGTAAAACACGATCAGAAGTGGCGACGCTAAATAGTGTATTGCCTATCAGAGATCAGTCTTATGTGGTTGAAAATGGCTCGGCCATTGTACTCAGTAACGAAGACCTAATTAAGCTTGATAGATACAAAGACCACCCAAAACTTAAAATGATGGATAGTCATTATGTATGGGTGTTAGGAGAGGAAAGAGAATTCCTGTGTCATTGGTTATATGCATTGAGAGAAAAATTTAACTGGAAATTTGAAGGTTACAGGGATTGGGATTACCAAACTATTATGGCTAAAACAGGCTTATCCTTAGAGTCGGCTATAGAGTCCAGTAAAAAAGAATTCAGTGAGCCATTTGAATGGAATGACACAGATGAAAACCTCTCAATTCTTAAAACAATGGCTAAACAATCCGGCTTTGAAATACTAAAAGGTGGCCGTTTTTATCACTTACAAGGAAACGTTAATAAATCGTCATTATTTGATTTCATTAAAGAATACCAATCGATTCTTTACCCAGGTTCTAAACATATCCAATTCATTGCATTGGGTGATAACGATAATGACGTGCATATGCTCAATCGAGCTAATTATGCCATTGTCATAAAGTCGCCCGTTAATGCAGCGCCAATATTAACAAAATCCAGTGGAGTGACCCATAGCCGTGCTATGGGAGCCAAAGGCTGGAACCAAGAGATTCTAACGTTACTTCAATCATTTAAATTAATAATTAATAAAGAGAACTAAAATGGCCGACTTTTATCAAAACGGTATTATTACCACTCTGCATAACCTTAACCAAAGACCATTAGAGGCCATGGAAGATGAGCTTAGGGCGTTTTCTAAAGTACGGCCCATGACCTTGGTACTGCCTTCTCTTTATTCTGAATTAGAAGGGGAGGCTTTACCGAATATTGTCAATGAATTAAGCAAGGTGGATTATTTAAATGAAATCATTATCGGCCTTGATAGGGCAACGGAAGAGGAATACATCAAGGCATTAGAATTTTTCAAGCCACTTAATCAAAAATTTAAGGTGCTTTGGAATGATGGCCCAAGATTAAGAGCCATTGATAAAAAACTTATGGATGAAGGCTTAGCCCCCATGGAAGCCGGTAAAGGGCGCAATGTTTGGTATTGCTTAGGTCATGTGCTTGCATCAGGCAATGCTCAATCGGTTGCGTTACATGATTGCGACATTTTAACCTATGACCGAAGTTTATTGGCCCGTTTAATTTACCCTGTGGCCAACCCAAGTTTTAACTATGAGTTTTGTAAGGGTTTTTATGCCCGTGTAGCCAATGGAAAAATTCATGGTCGAGTTAGTCGATTATTAGTTACGCCCCTGATTCGCGCTCTTAAAAAGACATTAGGCAATAACCCGTATTTAGATTATATCGACAGTTTTCGTTATCCATTAGCCGGTGAATTTTCGTTTAGGACAGATGTGATAAATGATATTCGCATACCGAGTGACTGGGGGTTAGAGATCGGTGTGCTTTCAGAGCTTAATCGAAACTATGCGAATAATCGTTTATGCCAAGCGGATATTGCTGAAACCTATGATCATAAACACCAAGACCTTTCACCAGAGGATGCGGCCAAAGGCTTAAGTAAAATGTCCATTGATATTTCAAAAGCCCTGTTTAGAAAGCTAGCGACCAATGGCGTGGTATTTAATACCGAAACCTTCCGCTCAATTAAAGCCACCTATTTTAGAATCGCATTGGACTTTGTAGAAACCTATAACAACGATGCCATTATGAATGGTTTGAAGTTAGATATTCATGCAGAAGAAAAAGCCATTGAAATGTTTGCTAAAAATATTTTAGCAGCAGGCAATAACTTTTTAGAAAACCCTATGGAAAAACCCTTTATGCCAAGTTGGAATAGGGTGACCAGTGCCATGCCTAATGTACTACAAGAAATTCACGATGCTGTAGAAGCGGATATGCAAACCTATTTGAAGTAATGAAATAGACAATTGTAGATATGAATGGGTGTTGTATTTATGTTACACGGTACAAATGAAGCGTTAAAACTAAAAGTAATATCTCATTTATCAGTGATATACCCCACTGAAAATATTGAAGAATTGGCCACCCAGTACATTCATCTAATGGGTTTAGATGAAGAGTTGATTAAACCCATAAGTCATGAAAACCGCTGGGATGAAGAAGATATTTGGATGATTTCGTATGGCGACAGCATTCGCTCTGATGAGCATGTGCCGTTGCAAGCGTTGTCTAACTTTATTCATAAACATTTATCAGGTGTCATGAACGGTGTGCATATTTTACCGTTTTTCCCCTATAGCTCTGATGATGGCTTTTCGGTTATCGACTTTTCTCAAGTGAATGAAAGCTTGGGAGATTGGGAGAATATCGGCTCCATCGCTAAAGACTTTCACTTGATGTCAGATTTAGTGGTTAACCATTGCTCAAGCCGAAGTTGGTGGTTTCAAAACTTTAAAAAATGTAGGGATCCGGGTAAAGACTATTTTGTAACAGTGGATGATGATTTTGATATCAGTAAAGTGGTGCGCCCAAGGACATCCCCTTTATTGCGCGAAGTAGAAACATCTGAGGGTAAACAAAAAGTTTGGTGCACATTCAGCCATGATCAGGTGGATTTAAATTATCAAAATCCAAAACTACTGGCAGAGATGATTAAAACCATCAAACTGTATTTAGATAACGGCGTAAGAATATTCAGATTAGATGCAGTGGCTTTTTTATGGAAAAAAAATGGCTCACCCAGCATTCATCTTAAAGAAACCCATGAAATGGTGCGCTTATTTAGAACGCTAATAGAGCACCACAGTGACGATGCCATCATCATCACAGAAACCAATGTCCCCAACTTAGAGAACCTATCTTATTTGGGTAACGCCAACGAAGCCCATGCGGTTTATAACTTCTCATTGCCGCCTTTGTTACTTCAAGCACTGGTTTCTGGTAATAGCCAGCACTTAAAACAATGGTTAGCCACCATGCCGGCCTCTCAAATGGGTACATTCTATTTTAATTTTATTGCATCACACGATGGCATTGGTTTGCGTCCAGCAGAGGGTTTACTGGATCAAAATGAAATTAATGAACTGGCCCATTGCATGAAAGAATTTGGTGGCCGTATTTCATGGCGCACCAGTGATTACGGCCAAGATAAACCGTATGAAATAAACATAACTTTGTACGATGCATTACAAGGCACGTTAAAAGGGCCTGACAAATGGCAGAATCAGCGTTTTTTATGCGCACACGGTGTGATGCTGGCTTTGGAAGGGGTGCCGGCTATTTATATTCATAGCTTATTGGCCACGCAAAATTATTACCAAGGGGTGGAGCATACCAATCATAACCGCACCATTAACCGTTATAAGTGGAATGAAGAAACCTTAGAGGATGTACTAGCCACTGAAAACCATCATTCGTTTATATTTAATGAAATGAAAACGCTACTGGCCATTAGAAAACAGGAAAGTTGTTTTCACCCAAATGCCGAGCAGTTTGTATTGCATATCTGTGATGAAGTATTTGGTTTTTGGCGGCAAAACATTGATCGAAGTGAAATGATCTTTTGCATCTTTAATGTAAGTGATCAAACTGTTGAAGTAGATTTAACGTGTCTAAATTTACCAACAGAGGGGCCTTGGCTAGACCTTATATCCAATCAACTATTCGATGATGTATATGAAACCCTTCAGTTAAGCCCGTATCAATTTATGTGGTTAAAAAACCAATAGCCATTGGCTGTTAGGAAAGGGCTGTCGCATGATGCTCGCCTTTCCAAAGGCTGGCTCATACTGACGTAAATAGCCGTTATTAATTCCACAGCAGCATGCACTGAGGAGCTACACTTAATAGCAGTTCTAAGTGCTTTGGTGATGTTGTTTGATGTATCGAGTTGCTCTTTTTGTCGTAGTGGCGCTGTGCTGTCATGCCTTATGGGCAGATGAACAGCCAAAACAGCTGACTGCCAGTATGGCGTATGAAACCGCGCGGGATTTTACTGGCGTGGACGGCCTAGCAGTACAGCGTATAGAGACGTCCATTAACCTACCTTACTTGATACGGCCCACCTATGCCGGTGATTGGGCCTTTTCTTTCAAAATCAAAGAGAACCGCCTAGGGCTGACAGGCCCCATCGCCGCAGGCCGACGCTTTTACCGTTTCAGTTTACCCATGTTATATGATCCAAGATCCCGTGGGCGCTGGTCTTACCGCTGGTTTTTAGAGCCCAGTATGTACGGGGATGAATCCATAATTTCGCAAACTCGCTATGTGCTGGAATATGGTTTTATTGCCAAGTACAGGGCAAAGCGAAAGGTCATGTGGGTGGCTGGCATCAAACGGGATAACCGCTTTGGGGGCACCACTTGGTATCCTGTATTTGGGCTGGAGACTCGGCCAAATTCACGCATGCTTCACCACTGGGTATTTCCTGATGTATACAGTCAGGTGAAACTCAATAAGCGTCTGTCTGTGAAAGCCTATATGAAACCCAATGGCAGCCAATGGTTATATGACCAAGGGGATGGCAGCAGCGCCATTTTTATTTTATCTGACTGGAACATAGGGGCGGCTGTAAAAATGCGCACGCGCATGCCCTATGATTTAGTAATCGATGCCGGTATGAGCTATATGGGAGAAGGCTCTGTGGCAGGGCAAGAGGGAGATTTATCTGATGGCTTTTATATCAAGTTTGGCCTGGAAACACCTCTGCCATAAGTGTTCCCCATAAATAGCGAAAGCTATGGCATAATTGCGCCTCTTTAAACATTACAGTGTGATCATGGATACTTTAAAACGCTATTGGGAAGTCCCACTATTTATCATTTTTGCCATCTTTTGCGTGATATTCAGCGATGTGGATTTATGGCTAACCAGTTTGTTTTATGTGGATGAGCAAGGTTTTCCGTTAAATGACAACCTTGCCGTACAGGTGATTTACAACGTGTTTCGCTATATGCCGGCATTTTTATTGCCCGCCATGTTGATCATGTTAGCCGCTCCTTGGTTTATTAAATCCCTTAAAGGCACACGTAAATACACCAGCTTT